>JAABUS010000163.1_pt1 | contig 163472 bp, 48 predicted proteins | sample 5560161 | NCBI WGS metagenome assembly JAABUS01 (sample SAMN10711885, study PRJNA513376) | rock metagenome | isolation source: Antarctica rocks | place: Antarctica: Victoria Land, Trio Nunatak nord | collected 2016-01-04
TATAAAGAAATTAATAATTATTTAAAATAATTACTTTAAGACGGTCCTAGGAGTATTTAAAATTATTTTAATTCTAATATTTAAAATTAAATTAATAATTATATTAATCGATCTTTAATTAAACCGCTTAGTAATATAATATTAAATTAATTAAAAAACCTACCTAATTATAATTATAAGAAATATACGGATTTAAAATAAACTTTAGCGTAAAGAAAATAAATAATAATAAATATCTCCGATACCGTTAATAGAAAAGAAAGCTTAGATACTTCGCGTCCTAAAATTTAAAAAATAATATAAGGTAGTTATAACTATAAAGAGGAGAAAAAACTAAATAAATTTAATCGAAGATATCGAAGAATACTAGGATATTAAGGTTATCGATTAAAGAATAAAAAACTAGGCCCGTTAATAATAATTAAATAAATAAAAGAGTTATAAAATAACGATCTTTATATAGACTATTAACCCGGTTTAAAAAAAAAGATTTATTTAAGAACTAGTTTAATTATTATAATTAATTAAAGAAAATTAAGAACTTTATAATAATAAACATCGGCAAGTCCGGAAACCCCGATTTTTACGTATTTTACACCGAAATTGTACAAAATACTAGAAATGCGTATCTGCTCATGTCGCGTATTCTAAGTACATTATGCACCGATATTGCACCGATTTAGCAAATTTTTTATTTTTTTTTTAAACTTTGACTTTTTATAGTATCTAGACTAGGGCCCCTATATAAGAATATAAATATCTTACTAAATCCATTTTTAGCCTAGATTCCGAATTTTTAATTAGATTTTTACTAGCGTTACCCTATAGGGCTATAAAGTTACTTTTAGGATTAAGTTTAGCGCTCCCGCGCAGACCTTAACTCTCACTTAAAAATCTTGGCGCCAAGATTTGCCAAGGCTGCAAAATGCGTATTTTGCACCGATTAAGCAGCGATTTTGCAGAATTGTTTTTCCGGACTTACCGATGAATTAAAATATAGTAAAATCGGATTAAAGAAATTCTTATATTAAATAAAAGTATTTATAATCTATAGCGTTAATTACTAATATAAATAAAGAAAATAAAGTATAAAGTATATATTATTATTTTACCCGGAATTAGCTAGAGATAAAGCGGAGTTAATAAAATAAATAAATATATATAATTTTAAAATAATATCAATATAGGTTTAAAATATATATATAACCGCGCGGTAAATAATAAAAACGGGATAACTCGGTTAATTCTTTTTTATTAAAGAATAATTAATATAATCTAAACTATCGTTAGGATCTAGCGATATATTTAAATTTATAAAGAAGAGGAAGAAAAGAAAGAAATTATTAACCGGAGGACCGTAGATATCGATTATTTAATAAGTTTATAATAAAGCGGCTTATAGGTTTATAAAATAAATAAATAAAATCTAAAACTAAAATAAAAGAGAAACGGAGGGAAGAATAAATAATATTTTAAAATAATTATAATTATCGGCTATTTACTAGTAAAAAAAGGAAATAAATTATTAATAAATTAAAGTTTTTAACCGACGAGGTTTCTTTAATAATTAATAGGCGCCGCTAGTAACCCTATTAAAAAAGTAGTCGCGGAACTTCTTTATTAATAAAGTAGTTTTACTAGAGTAAATATATAAATTAATTAATTAATTAATTAATCGACGGACTCCTTCTTTATATTATATATTATTATTATATAAATTTATCTTAATATTCTCGCCGAGGGGTTAATACTTTTTATTTATTTAATTATTTTCTCTAGCTTTTATTTTACCTCTATCGTTATATAATATAAAACGAAGTCTTTTTTTATTATTTATTTTACTCCGATAATCGATTTTATTACTAAATAAACTTCGTTCTAGAATATTTTAATTAATTAAAAATTAATTATTTTTCTAAATTATACTCTAGTTTTAATATTATTTATTTTAATTATTAACTATTTTATTTTCGTATTAATTATTATTATAAAGAGAGGGGGGTTTATTTCGGCTATATATTTTAATAGAATAAATATATTTCTTCGGGTAATATTAGCCTAATTTTATATTAATAATATAAATATACTCCTCGCTCTAAATTTTTAAACCTTTTATTTTAATGATTTTATTTAGGCTAGTTAAAGTATATATTCTTCTACCGATTTTTATATATAACTAAAGATTATTCCTAATATAATCTATATTAATTATAATTTACGATATATTATTTATTATACCTCCTTATACTCTATATCTTTTACAATCTTTATTATAATTATTATTAATTCTTCTAATATTTTTATACTCTTTTTATATATTTTTATTCGATTACTAGTCCTCTTTATTTATTACGATATTTTCGTTACGTTAAAATACGTTAATAATTTACGTTTATTCTCTACCCTAGTACTTTAAGTCTTATCTCTACTATTTTTATTCTTTTTTATCTTAACTAATTTCGTACCCCTAAAACTCTTAGGGTTCGCGGTATCTAACTCCGTTTTTATCTCGTTTTTTCAATTTTTCAAAGTCGACTCAGTTATTTATCGAGATATAATAATAATTCTTTAATTAAGATACTAAGAAATTAGTAATAAAAAGTTAAATTATTAGAATTAAATAGGAAAGTTTATCTTTTTAAAGGATATCTTAAAGAAATTATTCGTAATTATTATTATAATTTAATTTAAAGATACCCTAGAGTTACTAAAATAATAGAATTAATCCGTAGAGAGTATAATATATTAGGGTTATAATCGTACGTCGAAAAATATATTAAAAAATATATCGAATATTAGTAGAATAAGTCTATAAAGTATATTAAATATAAATAAATCTAATTCGCTCTAGTATTAAATATATTATAAGATAATAATATTATAAACTTCGTTATTAAATTATTGAAATTAAAGGACCCTATTATAATAAAAGCCTTTAATTTTATTATAATTATTTATAATAAACTAAATAAATATATTATAATAATATTAATAGAAGAAATATATAAAGTAGAATAAATCGCCTTTGTATTATTAGATCGATTAATTCGAGATTATAATATTCTAAAGTTAATTATCTTTAACCGAGATAAATAGTTTACTTTTAATTATTAGAAAATATTTATCGGCGTTATTAGAACTAAGTTACGAATATTAATTATATATTACCCGTAGATAAACGGTTTAAAAAAACGAAGAAACTAGATAATAAAGATATATTTAAAATATTATATTAAAAAGAAGTAAAACGATTAGGTAAAACTTTTATTAATAATTTAATTAGTATTTAATAACGACTAGTTTAATATAATTAAACTTATATTATTTTTTATTAATTACGGGAAATATATAAATATATTCCTAGAACCTAGGAGTAAAGTAAAACTATAAAGAGTTTTAGTTTATATAGTTAATATAAAAGTATTATACAAGAATATATAAGTTTAGATTAAATCTACGAATATACGAATTAAGATAAAAGTTAATAAATATCGAAAAAATTATCCTTAATTAAAAGAGGGGGATAAAGTATATCTTTTAATAAAAAATTAAAAAAGTAAAAGATTAAATAAGAAACTAAATTATATAAAAATTAGATTATTTTTAATTAAGAAGGTTAAAGAATTAGTCGATTATAAATTTAATTTTCTAGCCGACGTTAAAGTATATTTAGTATTTTATATCTTATTATTAGAATTAGTAGATTTCTTAATATCTTTATAAGATACCTTTTATTTTTATATCGAAGAAGATACGAAATTCGAGGTTAAGAGGATCTTAAAATTCGATTATACGAGTTAGAAATACCTTATTAAATAAAAGGGTTACGACGAGTTAGAGAATATTTAAAAATTATTTATTAACTTTATTAACTACTAGGGACTTTTACGGGAGTTTTAGAGATAATTATTTAAGAAAATTATTCAAAGATTTTAAAGGAAAAGGTATTAAACCCTAAATATATATTAATACCGGAGGTATTAATAACGATATATTCGACCTCTATAAATTTCTTAAATTTCTTTAAATACTTTAATTCCTTTATATTTTAAAGACTTTTATCGAATATCTTTTATTTATACTTTTTTAGAAATTTCTTTTATTAGCGAAACTTTTTTAGCTTCGTATATTTTAAATAAATAATTTTATTCGTTATTTTTTATATAATCTCGGTCTCTTCCTCCTCGTATTTTAGATATTCTAGTATTTTATTTATATTTATAAAATTAATAATAGACTTTAATAATTTATACTTTTTTCTTATTACGGGGTAGACTCTAGTATAGTATTATTAAACTAAACCTCGGTATTTCTATATTAAAACTAGCGCCTTAACTAGATTCTAGTATATTAAGGCCAAATCCTCTATAAATAATTAACATCTTTTATAAAATTAATAGAATTCTATATTCTATATATATACCCTAATAAATAGTAGTAATAGTTTATACCGATTATTTTATTTATTAAGATACTTCTATATACTTTATTTAATTAATAACTTAATAATTCTACCTACCTTAATATAAGAAAATATCTATTTATTTTAAACTAGTACCTATATAGTCTCTCTATATCCGATAAATTTTAGAAACGACTCTTTTAATAGGCTTATCGTTATTATTATTATATTAAATAACGCTAGTTATAGCTCTCGCTCCTAGAAGTATTTTAATAATAAGAGTTTAAATACCGAGTAATAGGAGTTAATATCGCTTTAGAAAAATATATTTCCTTATAACTTTAATCTAGGCCCTATACTAGGCTTTATCGTAGAGTAAACTATATTATTAATAATAATAATTACTACTACTATTAACTAAGTTATAAAATAAGTATTAACCGATTTTACTAGTTAGTAGTAATACTAGCTAGAAGAGTATACCCTAGACGATAACGTCGAGTTTCCTAACTTTTTATAATTTAGTATTAAAACTACTAAGCTCCGAGTAGAAGAAATCGGATATTTTAACCCTAAGTTCTAGCCTAAAATAGGACCGATTATTAATTTAAATAAATATATTATTTACTAGGATATCTACGTCTTTATTAACCGACTCTAGGATTTAATTAATAAATATTTAGAAGTAAAAAGATTTATTCTAGTATATTTATATAGTACCACTCTTATATAGTATTTAGTTAAGTTAATAATAGACGAGAAAAAACTACTATCATCGACGTTAATTAATTAGTAATATATAATATTTATTAAATAATTTAAATTAATAACCTTAATAGTTATAAATTAGTTTAAATATATTTTATTCTTACTCTAAAACCTCCGTAATAACGTTTAACCTAGAGTATTTATTTAGAATATACTCTATCTAGTAAAAGCGGTTAATTTCTTCTCTATTTATAACTAGCTCTCGCTTATTTATACCTCTTTTAATATCGAGTTAAAAGTCCTCTTTCCTATACCTACTAAAACGATAATATTAAATAAATTCCTCGAGATTATTAATAATAAGACCCTAGGATAGATTAGAATAATTATATATAACTAAATATACTCTCAGCCTTAATAGTAGGTTTAGTACTCTAGTTTATTATCTACTCTATAGAAACTATCTTATTTATAATAATAATTCGAGAAATAGTAGTTATAGAAAAAGCTATATAATAATAAACCCTATATATATATTATAGATATAGATGAAAAGGATATATATAATAATCTTAATAACTCTACTATTTTCTATAGTAAAGGAATCGACCGCTAATTAAATCTAGATTAACCTCGCGCTAAAATAGTTTTAATTTCAAAAATACTAGTAAATAACTACTTTTAAAAATCGCTAGCTATTTAAAAACTACGTTAAGATTATAGATTTACGCCAAGACCTCTCTTTTATATACGAAGAAATTAACTATTTAGGGCTTTAGTCCTTTAGTATTAATACTCCCCTATTTTATTAATACTATAACTATTATTATTATTTATTTATATTATCTCTATACCTCCCTATCGCTTTACCTCGCCGTCGCGATCTAAATATTTAATTTTACGGCTCTACGCTAAACTTTAAGGCTCTACGGTACTCCCGCGGCTACCCTATACCGACTATTCAAGAACTAGAGATATATTATATATATTTATTTACACTATTATTTCTATATATAGACACTATTTATATTATTACTTACGATATTTTATATTAATATATTAACGAGAGTATTAACTTCTTTTTTTTAAAAGGGGCGTTCTATTATAGGGTAGACTTTAATATAATATTATTAAACTAAACCTCGGTACTTCTATATTAGGACTAGCGCCTTAACTAGATTCTAGTATATTAGGGCCAAATCCTCTATAGATAATTAATATCTTTTACAAAATTAATAAAACTATATATTCTATATATATACCCTAATATTTCCGGTTTTAATATACTTACTATGTTTCTTCGATAGTAATAATAATTAGTATTTAATTTATTATATAAAGTAGCGCGTATAAATAATTATAATTATAAATTTTTTAAAATAACTTATTCCTAAAGATTAATATATTATTTAATTTAATAAAAAGATATAAAATTATCTTTAAAGATAAAGAAGATTAGAAGAGAGGAGTAATATTACGATTAAGATTCGTTTCGAATTTTAATAGATTTAATATATTTAATAAATTAAGAACTCGCTCGTTATTCGACGTATTTTATAGGATAGTAAATAAATAAATACTCGACTATTTAATAAAAATAAAATATAATCGAGTAAATAAATAACGCGATTTCTTTTATTATATAAATAATATACTTTTTAATAAATAAAAACTTCGTATTTAACTTCCTTTAAAACTTTTAATTCTAAATTCTAAATATAAAAGTTTATTAAATTATTAATTAAGTTTATTAAATTTATCTAGTTATATTTAACTATTTATACGAAAATTATTATTTATTAATTCTTAATATTCTTCTCTAAGAGTATTAACCTAGATTTTATTAACGTTATATTAAAGTATTAAACGAAGAGCCTTAATAATTACTCAAAAAATTAAAAAATTAAAGAAAAACGATTATTTAGAATTAAAATCGTATAGTTTTATAATACTCCTAAATATACTCGGTAAAATATTATAAATAATTATCTCTAAAAAGTTAAATAGTATAGTAAGTAAATACGAATTTTTATTATAATAATAAATAGAGGCTAGATAAAAGTATTTTATAAAAACTATACTCGAGACTTCTATAAAAATAATATATATAGTATAGAACTATAATAGGAGCGATAAAGAGAAAATTATGAACTTATTATTACTAAATATAATAAAGATATTAAATAATATTTTATATAGAAGATTATTATATAATTTATAGAGAAATAGCGCTCTAAATTTAATTATTAATTAAATAATAAATTTTTTATCGGATAAAACTATATCTATAATATTAAAAGATAAAAGAAATATTATAGAAAAAAGAAAAAAAAATTTATAAAGATCGCTAATCTCGCCGATACTTTATCGGTAAAGCGGGAGTTTATATAAGAAGAGTCGAGGTATTAAATCCGTATTTTCTTAATTTAGGCGGAAAAATAACAAAAAGAGAATATAAAAAAAATTATAAAAAATTAATTAAAAATAAAAATTAATAAAAAACCTAAAAATAGTAACTTCGGATTTAAAATCTTAGATCCGTAATTTTCTATTAACGTCGGGTAGCTCGCTAAGGTTATATAAAATAATATAACTATACTAGTCTAATTTCGATTTTAAATTATATTAATTTATAAAAATTATATATACGCGTAATACTCCCCCTAAGCTCGCGCGGTATTATAGACTATATAATTATTATATTACTATATATAACTAATTATAAACTAGTACTATTTAGACTAGTTTATTCCGATTTATTCAAAATTATTTAAAATAAATCGAGGTACTAAATGCGTATTTAGTAACTTTAGACAAAAGTAGGTATTAAATCGATCTCTAGGGCTAGTATATAGACTAAATAAATCTACCCGCCTTTTCTATCTTTTTCGATAAAATACTAATTTACTACTTTACCGATATCTTTCTATTTTTTAATATATAATTAATCGAGGAATATATTAAAATAGATTTATTAATATAAATTAGAGGATTTATAAATAATATTTACCTACTTATTTATAATTAAAATACCGAGAGGAACTATATTAATTTAGAGAAAATTTACGATATTTAATTAAAATAAATAAGTATTTATAGGGTATTATTTATCCTCTAAAAATATAAAATAATTTATATATCTCGAATATCGAAGAAGTTTAATATAAAGATAATAATAAATTTCGGGAATATAATCGTCGAGTTAAAAATAATCCTTCGAGTACTAGGGCTATATATCGATTTAAAAATAAAATAAAAAATATATTTAATCTAATCTAAAATTAAAATAGTTAATAAAGACCGAGTTATAAAATATCTCGTTAAATTAATATAGAGCGCTACGTTTATAAAATATAAAATAATATATAATATAATAATAAAATTATTATTAAGATTTATAACTTTTATATAATATTAATTTAAAGAAACGACGAAAGTTATAAAGAAAAATATAAAGAAACTCGTAATTATTTAAAATAATTTTTTAAAGATAATTTCAAGAGTATTTAAAACTATTTTAATCCTAGTACTCGATATTGAAATAATAATCGTTTTAATTAAACTCTAACTAGACCGCTTAATATTAAAGTATTATATAAATCGAGGAACTTATATAATAATATATACTAGAATTAAATATATTTAGAATCAACTTTAACGTAGAGGAACTAGGCGGCGATAAACGCTTTTAATATTAATAATAAAAAAAGAGGTTTAGGTACTTCGAATCTTAAAGTTTAAAGAATAATATACGATAATAATTATTATAATAAGGAGAAAGAACTAGACGAACCTAATTAAGAATATTAAAGAATATTAAAATTTAAAAATTATCGACCGAATAATTAAGAATCAAACCCGTTAATAATAATTAAATTATTAAGTTGATTATAAAGTTATAATCTCTATGAATATTATAACTCTAATTTTAAAGGAGGATTTATTCGAGAATTATTTCGATTATTATAATAAATTAAAAAAGATAGAAAACTTTATAACGATATAATTTAAATATAATAAATAAGATTTAATATATTTCTTTATTAAATAAAAGTATCTACGGTTTATAATACTAGTTACTAATATAAATAAAGAAGATAGAATATGAAATTCTTATTATTATTCTATCTAAAGCTAGCTAGAAATAAGGCGGAGTTTATATAATAAATAAATATATAAAAGTTTAAAGAGATATTAACGTAAATCTAAAGTATATATATACTTATATAATAGATAATAAAGATAGGATAATTTAATTAATATTCCTTTACTAGGGAATAATTAATATAATCTAGATTATCGTTAAGACCTAGCGAAATACTTAAATCTACGAAGAGGAAGAAGAAGAGAATAAGAAAACTAAAGACTAAAGAGTCGTAAATTTATATAATTATTTAATTAGTTTTTAAAGGTACGGCCTTAAAGTCTATAAAGCGAGTTAATTAAAATACGAAGTTTAAAACAAAAAAGAAATAAATATAAAAGATTAATAATATTTAAAAATAATTAAAACTAATTACCGATATTTAATAATAAAGGAAATAAGTTTTTAACTAAAGAGTTTTCTTTAATAGTTAATAAGAATTATTATAAAATAACTCTATTAAAAAACTATCTAAGGAACTTCTTTATTAGAAAATTAATCTTATTAAAATAAATATATTAATTAATTAACTCTTTATTTAGATAAATCTAATTTATCCGAGAATTTATAATTACTACAAAAAATTTAACGTAAATAATATATTAATATTATTTTAAATTCTAAATATAATCGCCGTTAAAGTCCGCTTTTATTAAAGTACTACGTTAATTTGGAAAATTATATCGTTATATAGAGACCCTTTTAATATTTTACTCGTTATTAATAATTTATTAATAAATATTATATCTCTAATCCTAGCGCCGCCGGCCTCTACGAATTATTATATATTATTTAGAAATATTAATATAAAGAATCTTTATGATTTTTATTTTTATTCGAATTTTAAGAAACTAACTCTCGTCTATACTTTAATTTATTCTTTATCCGTTATTATTACCTTAATTATCGTTCCGTATCGACTTCGATTAATACTTCGTATTATTATATAAATAAAGAATATTTTATAGCCTAGCCTCGTCGTTATCGTCTATAAATAATAATATTAATATTTAGTTTTATTCGTATATTACCGTCTATTCCTTATTTTATATTTTATTAATTATTATTATTAGATTTAAATATTCTATATTAACCTCGATTAATACTTCGTATAATTATATTAATAAATAATACGCTTTATTTTACCTCGTTATTTATCTCGTAGGAACTCGGCTTTAAAGAGAAGTTATTATTATAATATAATTTTATTTTAATTAATTAACTCTATTTTAAATTTAATTTAAATTTAAATTAATCTAATTTTATCTTAAATTTAATTTAGATTTAAGAAGTTATTATATTTTTATTTTAATATAATTTAAATAAAAAAATAGTACTTTATATACTAGTTTTTATTTAGATAATAATTAACTCTACTCTAGTTTTTATTCTTTATCTTTTATCTTAATTTACTTCTATATTATAATTAAATTATAGTTTAATAAACTTGGTTTTAACTTTAATAAATATTTAGATATTTATCTCGTCCTTTAATATTTCTTAAACTTTATAAATTTTATAAAAATAAAGTTATTTAGAGAAAATAAAATATAATAGAAATTACTTTAAAAATAAAAAGAGATAGAGAGAGTCTAAAAATAAATCTAAAAAAAAGCGTAGGAGGAGGAATACTTTTAGAAAATTAAAGAATAATTAATTAATTTCGGACTACTAGATAATAGAATATTTAGAATAATATATTAATAATAAATAAGATAAATATAACTACGATAATATCTAGCGCGTATATTATTAGAATTAATAATTCACGATATTATTAAAATAATAAAAATATATTAAGTACTTTATTTTCGATTAAATAACTTCGAGATTATAAACTCTATTACTAGGTAATATATTTTTTAAATATATTTTATATTCCTAGTTTACGCTAGTAACGCGTAAAGTAAATAATAAATAATTTACGATATCTAGAAATATATATTTATATTATAAATATCTAAACTAGTATAGGATTATTAAAGAAAATATTAAAAAAGAATTCTAGAGTTACTAATTTTCAATTTTAATATCTTATTAATATTTTATTAATACTTTATTTAATTTTTATTTATAGTTTATTCGAAATTTATTTTCTAATTTATTATTCTACTCGATATTCTATTAATAAAGTATCCGTAAAGTTTATATTATTTATACTATTTAAGAAGATAGAGTATTATGTTTAATAAATTATTAATATCTAATTTTATAAAAAAGAATTATTTATAAAGATAGAATATTAATAGATAAGTTTATATAATATTTTATCTATTTAAATTAGTATTTATACTTGAATATCTATTACTTTTAATGCAAGATTCTATAGAACAGGGCGGTTACGCTCTAATATAGTGCATAGCTTATTCTATCACATACTATTCGAAAAGTTTATCTATGGTCAATGACCAACGCAATTTCAAGCGGCAAGGTAGTCGCTTTAAGCTGCCAAAGTACCGAGGCTTGGAACGTTTGCCCGGATCAACCGTCGGACCGAACGTCCGAGGGGTCTAGGATCTGATCTCGAAGTTATCGACGCAAACAACACACCCACATCTCCTACTCTTCATGCGGTCAATCCACCATGATGACCTCGAACTTAGGAGTGAATGAGAAATTGGCGCTCATCAAAGAAAATCTCACCGAAATTCTCAATCCGGAGGTGATTGAGCGCGTCTTGGCCGAAGGGCGCAACCCGAGGATCTACTGGGGTGGGCGCAGATGTTGTTCCTCTTCACAAATCTCCTCATTTTGCAGCTGGAAAGTGGTTAAAGGAAGACACTAACGCTTTTGTCTATTGACAGGAACCTCACCAACAGGACGGCCCCATGCCGGCTGCAAGTCCCTCAATCCAACAGCGCCGACGCCATTTTGGTTCCTAACGACTCCCAGACTTTGTCCCAGCCATAAAACTGGCGCAGCTCGTGGCAGCCGGCTGCGATGTCGTCGTGCTGATCGCAGACATTCATGGGTTTCTCGACAATCTCAAGGCACCAATCAATTTGGTGGAGCAGAGAGCAAAATTTTACAAGTCTATCATTTCGTCGATTCTCAAATCAGTTGGTGTATCCACTGAGTTGGGAAATCTTAGCTTTGTTCTAGGCAGTTCTTACCAAAAGAGTGCTGAATACGCTATGGATGTTTATAAGCTCTGCTCTCTCGTTTCGGAACATGATGCCAAACGGGCTGGCGCCGAAATTGTCAAGCAATCAGATAATGCTCCGCTGAGCGGTCTTCTCTATCCCATTCTCCAATGTTTGGACGAACAATATTTGGATTGTGACGCACAATTTGGGGGTGTGTCCTGCTCCTCGCATCTTGACTACGATCTTGACTAAGTTGGATCAGGCCTTGATCAGCGGAAGTTGTTTATCGCTGCAAAGGATTGGTTGCCCAAGATTGGATACAGAGAGGTGCGTCCACAAATACTTCGGCTCTTATGTCCAACAGCTACTCAGAACTTACGTATCCGTAGCGTGCCCATCTCATCAATCCTATGGTCCCAGGGCTACACGGTGGAAAGTAGGGCAGCACGATCCACTCATTAAATTACTCTAACTCGCGGAGTAGGATGTCTTCGAGTGATCCAGACAGTAAAATCGATCTTCTCGATCCCCCAGAAGTTGTCACCAAGAAGATCCGCAAAGCAGTAGCTGCACCGCGAATTGTTGAAGAGAACGGTGTTTTGGCATTCGTGGAATTCGTTCTGCTTCCGGCTGCCGCCTTGAAGGGCCGTCGGGAGTTCCGCGTTGATCGCGACAGAGATGGCTTAGAACCGCTGATCTACACGAGCATTGACCAGATACATAAGGATTATAAGGATGACATCGTATGCCTAATGAGCTAGCTCCTCACGTTTCGTAGTTTGATACTAACTGTTTTCTAGCTTTCGCCTCAGATCCTGAAACCGGCCGTGGCGACGGCTCTGAATAAGCTCATGGCACCTATTCAGGAGGCTTACCAAGCTTCTACCGAATGGCAGGAAGTAACGTTGAAAGCATACCCGCCAGCTGAGAAGATGGTGAAGAAAGTCAAGAATAAAGGCACTCGATACCCTGGATCAAAGGACGGCGAAGCACCCGAGCCTCAGAATCAAGCATAAATAAACTCCTAGAATTTGGAATTGAACTTGTCTGATTCCCATCATGGCCTCGATCCTAGTCACTGACATACTCCATGAACTCATCGGGTTGATTCTCTGATTCGCAGTCCTCCGTGTTATCACTCTCATCCCAACTATTTGACTCCGAATCCCAGATCTCATCGGCTGTGTCATCGACTTCTGTCTCCAGCATATCTTGTTCATCAAGCTCCCCAGCAAGCCGTCGTCCTCAATATCAGCCCACTCAGTTGGCTCGTCTTGTATCTCGGCGCTGAATTCGCCAGGCGAAGCGTGTAGGTTTTCCATCCTCCCTTCTGAACGAATTGGACGAAAGTATGACCCCAGCTTTCCTGGGATTGGGGTGTTTCTGACCTTGTTGAAGGAATATTTGATAAGGCGTATTGTCATACTCAAGTCTAAACCTGCATGGTGCCATTCCTCGGAAAGACCTGGGTCCTCTGGGAACATCAATCGATGCAGACGACCTAACGACAGAGGAATCCCGCAGCCCTCTGCACCCAACCAATGCTTAAGTGTGGCCCACCACGCTAGAGGGCGTTCTGGCCACTTTCGCTTAGGAGGTCACAAGTCATCCCTGCCAGCTTTCCGCAGACCATACTTGAGACATTGGTAATCACCATTGGTTCTTCCCCATTCGAGAAAGACTTTCAATTTGCCATGTCTCTATGCGATAGTTAGGAGCTTGGACCATCAAAAGACTCATTTAGTGTTGCCGAACTGTGTGTACTTGTCGATTATGTCGCCAATATTCCTCCACGAGAGACCCGCAGTCTGGTTATGGCTAGCTGGGCGATAGTATTTAATCACCTGCGAGTTCCACAAGCGTTGGCGTATTCGCTTTGATTTGACACTTGTGTGTGTCTTTAAGTGACCGCAAGTGAAAGTTGCCTTTTTCGCAAAGCTCCAATATCGAAATACCGTGGTTCATCGATCTCGGTGGAACAATCCAGTCCCCTCGCGCATTCGCAAGTGCGATCTCGAAGATAGCTTCATGCTTCATGGCGCCGAGGAGGTATGTATTGTAATCAAAGTCCACAGCAACTGTCGTAAAAGGGTTGTCTGTCCAAGCACTCAAGACGCATTCGATGGATGGGGTTCGAGGGAAGTAGGTTTTATGGTCAAGAAGTTTCCCAGAAACCAAGCGTTGTGGGTTTACCTCACTTTGAATCTTGAGATCGTGCTTGTATCGTCGCCAGCCCAAGCTCAGCTTTAGGCATTCTGGTGCTATAACCTTTCCTGGCCCTCCAGCAAGCTGGGACCGTCGATTCTGGGTTCTAACACCGCAGTTTGCCAGGTTTTCCTTGTAAGCCAGATTCGTTCGGTAGTCTCGAATGGCAGATGCAGCACATGAGATACTCACATCTAGACTCATGCTCACGATACTGCTCCAAAAGAATCTTTCTGCCGCAGGCCGCACACATAGGTGCGGCGCAAACGTGCGCGGTAAGATCGTCTTTGTGCAACCTGGATCTACATCTGTTGCAGCAGATGAATTGACACGTGCGTCGATGATGCTCCGCATCTAGTGTTGCAATCTTATTACGGAAACAACGGTGGCATCGGCGGTAAGAGCAGGACTGGATATGATAGCTGAACTCATCAATTCGTACAGTTATATTACAAGCAGTGCAACGCTTGAACCGTAGACAAGTGCTGAGGTGAGCGGCAGCATGTTGTACTGGAATACGTGATTTCGCACAGCGTCCGCATTGGTAGAAGGCGCAGGTCTTGAGGTGGCCATCGAAATTCGCTGTAGGTGGAATACGTTTCGAACAAGGCTTGCAACCTTTGAACTGGCAAATGCTGACATGTGCGTCCAGCTCATATTGGTGATTTGGATGGACTTGCCGCAGGCAGTGCAACGCTTAAATTGACAGGCGTGGATATGGGCCTCCCACTTTTCTACTGGTGTCCTCGCTTTTCTGCATTTCTCGCATTTCCGAAACTTCTGCCTGCATTCATACTTGTGCTTTTGAATGTGAGACTCTGGGAGCCATTGTTGACAGCCGGTACATTTCTGGGTCTTCTGACAACCTTTAAAATGCTCGGCGAGCCGCTCTTGGAGAAACCTCTGTTTGCACTTGGAACTAGAAGCCACCCGAGCGGAAGGGCGAATAACTTCCTTTGGCAGCTTCGGACATTTTGAAAGATGACCTTGCAACCATACAAGACGATGAACCATCTCGTGATTGCAATAGAGACATCGGGCTCGCGGCTCTCTGAAGCGGTGGTCGCCGAAGAAAGCAAACTGCTTGAGGATGTCTTCGGCTCCAACCCTTGGTTTTCGGCCCTTAATTGGTCCAAATTGGAGAGGACTGAACGATGGCGGGTCGAACAATTCCCATTGGTATTCGAAGACACTTTGCAAGATGCCTTTCAATATGCCCAAGGCAATGAGATAACTCTTGGCTGCAATACAGACACCGGGCTCGCGGACCCTTGAAGTTTTGATCGCGGAAGAAAGTATTTATACCTAGGTAATACTAGTATAAATAACATATATTAGAAATTTGAACCCCGTTGCGAGAGCGGTTAGACCAAAAACTTATCCCGAAATAATTAAGTATCTAAAATCGACTATTTATAATTGAATAAATTACCGGGGGTATTTATTAAAATAGTAGAAAATACTTAATTATTCTATAAAACTATAAAAATACGCAAGACTATATACTATAGAGAATCTATATCTAGATTCTAAATTATATAATTAAATTACGTAAAATATAAAGCCTTAATATATTTTAATATTTCTACTCGAATATTATTATTATAGAAAGATAAATATTAAATAATTAATATAAATAATTCTTATATAAAATAATTACTAGGTAATTATAATAACTAAGTTTTATATAAATTAACACCGGGTATTTATAATAAATAACTTTTAAATAATGAAAATTATATTTTTTTATATTAAATATTACTAGTTTTAATAAAACGCGGTTATTTAAAACTTTTATTTAATATATAATATATATATTTTTTTTAAATTAAAATATATTTATATAAATTATATAAAGCGAATAAAATATTAGAAATAAATTATTATAATTAAACGAGATATAAATAAATCTCGATAATTATATTACGAGAAATATTATTATAAAGAGTAATTATAAAATATTTCCGAGTAATATAAGTGAATTTTTAAAGATATTAATTTTGAGAATTTTAAAATAAATTTTTTTAATATTTAAAAAATAATTAAATTTAAAAAATAATATAAAGAATATAATAAATTAACTCCGAGAGTATATAATCGTTTTTATTATATTATAGATTATATCTATAAAAGTATAGAGTAGGCTCTAAATATTATAAATATATATAAATCGGTCAAGTTAAATTAAGTGGGGTAATATTATATTTTAATTTTTAAATATTATTAATACCCGTAAACGCTCCTGAGAATCTAACGCGCTCTTAAGAATATTTTTAACTCGTGAGAATACCTAAATTTAGAATACGCCACTAATATGGCCCCTATGTATAGCCCCACTTATGGCCCTGGCCCTATTCCATTTATGGCCATAACCTTATTCCATTGATGGCCAAGACCCCTATTCATGGCCAAGGCCCCGTCGCTGTCGCACCGCACAACTGCACCTATCAAAACGTCGTTATATATCCGGTGTCGCATAGCCCGGGCGTCACCCCCCCGCGTAGATTTCGCGCGAATCGATCGAATCCGGGAATCAAAAGTTACTGGGGTTGGGGGTGGTTCCGGGGGGTCGCTGCCGTCGATAGGGGCGATCATGGAACATCATATATACGCGTATATATAGGCCATAAATGGGGGTATACGCGCATCTATGGGGGCAAGAATGGCCATAGATGCGCGTATCTATGGCAGCAGCAATGGCCATGTATGCGCGTATCTATAGCAGCAGCAATGGCCATGTATGCGCGTATCTATGGCAGCAGTAATGGCCATGTATGCGCGCATCTATGGGGGTAGCCATGTAAATAAAAAATCCTGAGCGGCCCTAAGCGGCCCTGAGCGGCCTTGAGCGGCCCTGAGCGGCCCTGAGAATGTTAAGCCGGTACTAAGAATGTTAACCTGGTATTAAGCGGCTTTAAGAATCCTAAATAACCCTGAGCGCTCGCGAGCGGGCCTGAGCGCTCCGAGTAAATCAGGATTCTTAGAGTCGCTTATACTTTTGTAGATATATTTACTTTATATTATACTTGATTAAAAATAAATTAAATTAAAAGTAGAAACTACTTAAAATATAATTAATCGATATATTAATTTATAATAATTTTATAATTATAAATAATAATATATTTATCGTATTCTTTTAAATTAATAAAGATAATAATACTCTAATAATATTATATATTTATAAACTAGGTACTTTTATCGATTTATAATTCAATTTAGGTAGTAAAGAAAATTAAATAATTAATAATATAAAATATATTATTTATTAATAGAACTCTATCTAGATTACTAAACCTCGAGTTAATATTTAATATAGAGTTTTAATATAAACTCGTAGATAATTTTCTAATAAAGTTAATAATATTTAAAGTATATTAATATTTACTTTTTAAATTTATCGATATAACCTCGACGTAGATTTTAGGCTCGTAAAGTTTATTATTAAATAAATCTAACGAGAATAATTTTTAATATTCTAATAAATCGAGATTAAAATAATATTTAATAACCCGGTTAATTAGTTCGATATATATAATTATAATTATAGAGTCGCTAGTAAATATATTATTAAAAAAGAGAGTATTAAAGAGAGTATTAAAAAGGATTGAAAAAAATAGAAAAAAATAGAGTTTTAAAACTATTAAAAAAGAACGAATTTAATATATATTAATAAATCTAAAAAGTAAATATTAGTATACTCTAAATATTATTAATTTTATTAGAAAATTATCTACGAGTTTACGTTAAAACTTTATATTAAATATCGACTCGAGATTTAATAGAGTTAGTAGATCGAGGGTCTAGATATAATCCTATAAATAAATAGTATTTATTATTAATAAATTTAGTAGGTTTAGTAATTCGATAAATTATTAATAATTTTAATATTAGACGAATAAACTTATTATATACTTTATAATATACGTAATTATATACGTAATAATATAGGTTATAATATAAATTATAATATATCTTATAATATATATAATAACGTACGTAATTTACGTATATTTTTAAATAATATATAAATAATATATATAAAAGTATTTTAAATAATATATAATATATACTCTTTATAATAATTTTTAAGATATTAAACGAAAGCCCCTATAATATATACTATAATAAAATATAATATAGTATTTATATATATATATTCTTTCTAGATCTATTTAAGTAATATTCTTTATTAATAAAATAATAAACTAGTATTCTATTAAAAAATAGAAAAGACGCGTAGATTTATTTAGTTTATATACTAGCCCTAGAGATCGATTTAATACCTACTTTCGTTTAAAGTTACTAAATACGCGTTTAATACCTCGACTTATTTTAAATAATTTTAAATAAATCGAAATAAATTAATCTAAATAATACCGGTAAATAATTAGATATATATAATTATAAGTAAATTATATAGTTTATAATACCGCCCTAACTTCGAGGTAATAATATATATATATAATTTTCGTGAATTAATATAATTTAAAATCTAAATTAAATTAATATAGTTATAATACTTTATATAATTTTAGCGAATAACTCGATACTAGTAAAAAATCACGGATTTAAAATCTTAAATCCGAAGTTACTATTTTTAAGTTTTTTATTAAAAATTCTTTTTTATTAAAAATATTCTCTTTTCGTTATTTTTCCGCCTAAAGTTAATAAAATACGTATTTAATACCTCGACTCTTCTTATATAAACTCCCGCTTTATCGATATCGCGAGAATTTTAATTTATACTTATTATTCCGAGTTTAATAAATCGCTAGCGTTAATAATTATTACTAGAAATTATTATTATTAATAACGATAATTATAGAACTTTATTTAATTGAACTTTATAATAAAACTAAGTTATTATTAATATATTAACGATATATATAAATTATTAAAGTTATTATTCTTATTAAAATTAACCCGGAGTTATTAAATTTATTAATAAGATATTATTTAAATCTCTAATTTATTAAATTTATTAAGAAAATATTAGTAATTTTATCCGTAAATTAAATTTACTAATAATATTCTATTAATAATTAAAGTTAAAAAACCGATTAATAAGATATTAGTAGTTTTATTTATAAATTAAAATTATTAATAACGTTTTATTAATAATATTTATTAAGAGAAATTATTGATAAGATATTATTAACTCTTTTCGCGTAGGTAGTAAATCGATTTTTAATAAAAAAATTTGAGATTTATTAATATAAATACTTTATTATCTTAAATAATATTAATAATAATAAGTTCGTTTTATTTCTTTATTAAATTTATATATTATTAAATTTATATATTATTAAATTTATATATTATTAAATTTATATATTATTAAATTTATATATTATTAAATTTATATATTATTAAATTTATATATTATTAAATTTATATATTATTAATATTTAATAAAGAAATTAAAACTTAATACTTTATTATTTTATTTAAAAATATATTTAGAGTATTTTTCTTTAATATAAAATTTTTTAAATAAATTATTTTCTTTATAATTAGATTTTATAAATAAAATATATAATTTCCTTTATAGTTTTTGAAAAAATACCGCGTACTTTTATTGAGAAACTTCTTTTATTTCCGATTTATAATTTAAATTATTAGATTAATAATATATAAATAATAGAGATTAGAGTATTATTATACTATATTAAAATTATATTTTAATAATTAGGATTCGGGCCAAAGGCCGTATATATAATATATAATCTTTATATTAACTTTATTAATTAATAATATAATCGATAAACTATTAATATTATAGTTAAATATATTATAGTTAAATATATTAATTAATTAATATATTTACTTTAGTAAAACTACTTTATTAATAAAGGAGTTCCGCGAATACTTTTTTAATAGGGTTATTAGCGGCGCCTATTAATTATTAAAGAAACCTCGTCGGTTAAAAACTCTAATTTATTAATAATTTATTTCCTCTTTTTACTAGTTAATAGCCGATAATTATAATTATTTTAAAATATTATTTATTCTTCCTTCCGTTTCTTTTTTATTTTAGTTTTAAACTCTATTTAATACAATAAATCTATAGGCCGCTTTATTATAAATTTATTAAATAGTCGATATTTATAGTTTTTTAGTTAACGGCTTCTTTCTTTTCTTCCTTTTTTTTATAGATTTAAGTATATCGCTAGGTCCTAACGATAATTTAAATTATATTAATTATTCTTTAATAAAAAAGAATTAGCCGAGTTATCCCGTTTTTATTATTTACCGCGCGGTTATATATATACTTTAGGCCTATATTAATATCTTTTTAAAATCGTATATATTTATTTATTTTATTAACTTCGCTTTATCCCTAGCTAGTTCCGAGTAAAATAATAATATATACTTTATACTCTATTTCCTTTATTTATATTAGTAATTAACGCTACGGACTATAAAAACTTTTATTCGATATAAGAATTTATTTAATCTAATTTTATTATATTTTAATTATATTATTAGAAAGTTTTTCGTCTTCTTTAATTAATTATAATAATTAAATTAATCCTCGAATAAATCTCCCTTTTAAGCCGGGTTAATAATTTATATAAAAATTATTATTTTATAACTCTTTTATTTATTTAGTTATTATTAACGAGCTTAATTTTTTACTTTTTAATTAATAATTTTAATATCCTAATATTCTTCGATATCTTCGATTAGATTTATTTAGTTTTTTCTCCTCTTTATAATTATAGTTACTTTATATTATTCTTTAAATCTTAAAGCGCGAAATACCTAGGTTTCTTTTTCCGTCGATAATATCGGAGGTATTTACTATTACCTACCTCTTTTATACTAGAGTTTATTCTAGATTTATATATTTTTTATAATTATAATTAAATAAATCCCTCGACTAGCTTAATATTATATTACTAGGCGGTTCAACTAGAGGTTAATTAACGCGATTACTAATTTAGTCTTAAATATTAGAATTAAAATAATTTTAAATACTCCTAGGACCGTCCTAAGGTAGTTATTCTAAATAATTACTAATTTTTTTATATATCTTTTTATAACCTCCGTCGTTCTCTTTAATTAATATTATATCGGAGTCGTAAATATTAATATTAATTTAATTATTATATTATATATTATTTTATACTTCGCGAAGGTAGCGCCCTATATCGAATTAATTAAATATTTTATAGCGCGGCTTTAATTAGTCGTTTTAATTTTAATCTAGGTTAAATATAGTTTTTATTTTAATTTTAAATCGATTTATAGTTTTAAAATCTTAATACTCGTTTTAAATTCGATAATTATATTCTTAAAATTTATCGCTATTTTTATATTAAATTTCTTCGGTATTCGAGATATATAAACTAGCTCGTATTTTTAGAGAGTAAATAATACTTTATAAATAATTATTTATTTTAAATAAATATTATAAGCCCGTTTTAAATTCGTATAATTTTTCTTTATACTCTCGTTATAAATAAATAAATAAACGTTATTTATAAACCCTCTAATTTTATTAAAGTATATATATAGAATATATAGTTTTATTAATTTAGTAAAAGATATTGATTATCTATAGAGGATTTGGCCCTAATATATTAGAATCTAGTCAAGGCGCTAGTTCTAATATAGGAGTACCGAGGCTTAGTTTAGTAATACTATACTAGAGTCTACCCCGTGATAGAACGCCTCTTTTAAAAGAAAGAAGTTAACGCCCTCGTTAATATATTAATATAGGGTATCGTAAGTAATAACGTAAGTGGCGTCTATATATAGAATTAATAAAGTAAGTAAATATATATAGTATATCCCTAGCTCTTGAATAGTCGGTGCGGGGTAACCGCGGGAGTATTATAAAGTTTTAAAACTTGACGTAGAGTCTTAAGGATTTTTCTTAGTATACTTTTGGATATTAATTCTAACGATAGTGAGATAAGGCGATAGGAAGGTATAGAGGTAATATAGGCGAATAACGGTAGTAGTTATAATATTAATAAAATAAAGGTATATACGTTTAGCGTTATAAGAGTATTAATAGAGAGGTATTAAATAATCGACTTTTTTCGTATATAAAAGTGAGGTCTTAGTGTAAATTTATGGCCTTGGCGTAGTTTTTAAATAACTAGCGAGTTTTGAAAGTAGTTATTTACCGGTATTTTCGAAGTTGAAACTATTTTAGCGCGGTACTAGTCCAGATTCGGCTAGCTTCTATACTCAGTCTTTAACTATAACTTAATAAGTATTATACTCTAGATTATTAACGTCGTTACCTTCGTCTTCTTCTAATACGCCGTTATAGGCGGTATATTAATATAGCGTAACGGTGTAGACGGTATTCTAATATAGCGTGGCGTAGTGATTACTAAATAACTTCTTATCGAATAGTTTATTATTAAACGGTTTATTAAATTTATCCTTAAAGGGTTTATAGAGCTTGTTATCGAGTAGTTTCTAATTATCCTACTAGTAGGGTTACTACTATTAAAGTTGAAAGTAAAGTGGTTTTTAAAGTAGTATAAAGCCGCGAGAGGAAAAGTCCTCTTAAATTAATACCTTACTATCTACGTCTTTAAGGAATTAATTTAATATTATTATTACTTTTAGCTTAAGGATATCCCGATATATATTTATATAGAATATATTCTAAATAATTAAAAGCTAGGAATATATTAAGGTAATATTTATAGACTTAGCGAGGTATAATATATTTTGAATAAATACGCGAGGATAAATACCCTTTCGAATATCCTAGGGTATATATATAAGGGTAGCGATCTTAGCTATAACTATTAAAATTCTAATTTTAAATCGATCGATAAAGATAATATACTATTATTATAAATCGGATATAGTATTACGTAGGAGTTTCTTTTCAAACTCTGTTAGCTCGATTAAATACTATATTAAAACTAAACTACGAAGGTACGCGGGAATAAGGTTCTTAAAGGCGGCGTAAATATTAGATTTTATATCTACTATATCTTTAAATCTATCTATAAAAACGTAAACGTCTTAGTAGTATATATATTTACCGGTATTTAGAACTCGGGCGTTATTTCTAGGTTTATACTAAGGGTTAAAAAAACTAACGTCTTTAACCTTTAGTTTATCGTCTTTAATAGTAAATTATAAGAGATTAGGAAACTCGACGTTATCGTCTAGAGTATACTCTTCTAGCTAGTATTACTACTAATTAATAAAATCGGTTAATATTTACTTTATAGCTTGGCTGATAGTAGTAGTAATTATTACTATTAATAATATAGTTTACTCTACGGTAAAACTTAATATAAGACTCGGATTAGGGTTACGAGGAGGTATATTTTCTTAAGGCGGTATTAACTCCTATTACTCGGTATTTAAACTCTTCTAGGAGCGAGTACTATAGTTAGAGTTACCTAATATAGTAATAGTAACGATAGGCTTATTAAAAGAGTTATTTCTAGAGTTTATCGGATATAGAGAGACCGTATAGGTACTAATTTAAAGTAAGTAGGCGTTTTCTTATATTAAAGTAAATAGAACCATTAGGTTACTAGTTAAATAAAGTATATAGAAATATCTTAATAAATAAAGTAATTAGTATAAACCGTTACTACTATTTATTAAAGTATATATATAGAATATATAGTTTTATTAGTTTAGTAAAAGATATTAATTATCTATAGAGGATTTGACCCTAATATACTAGAATCTAGTTAAGGCGCTAGTCTTAATATAAAAGTACCGAGGTTTAATTTAGTAACACTATACTAGAGTCTACCCCGTGACAAATTTATATTAATAAATTTATCTTAATATACTCCTCGATTAATAGTATATTAAAAAATAGAAAGAGTACTAGTAAAATAAACGATTTTTATAAAATACCCGTTATTACCTCCTTTAAATATTACGGATATAATTTTATTTAATAGAAAGTTTATTATCTAGTTAACGATTAAACTAGGTATACTTTTTATTTATAAATTATATAATAATCTTTTATATAAGATATTATTAAACGCTCTTATTATATTTAATAATAATAGATTTATTATCTTTCCCCTCCCGTTTTTACTATAGTTTTATATAATATATATTATATTTATAAAGGTCTCTAGCGCGGTTTTTATTAAATACTTTTATCTAGCCCTTATTTATTATAATAATAGTAATTTATACTCCTCCGCTATATTATTTAATCTTTTAGAGATAATTATTTCTAGCGCTTTACTAAATATATTAAAGAGTATAATAGGCCTATTATCGGTAAATTTTAAAAGTAAATATTAGTATACTCTAAACGCTATTAACTTTATTAGAAAACTATTTACGGGTTTATATTAAAACTCTATATTAAATACCGACCCGAGGTTTAGTAGGATTAGTAAATTAGGGGTCCGGGTAAAGTCCTATTAATAAATAATACTTATTATTAATAGGTTTAATAACTCGATAAATCGTTAGTAATTTAAATATTAGATAAATAGACCCATTATATACCCTATAGTATACGTATTTATATACGTATTAATATATATTATAGTATAGGTTATAGTATAGACTATAGTATACCCTATAATATATATAATAATATACGTAGTTTGTGTATATCGTTAAATAATATACGAATAGTATACGTAAAGGTATTTTAAATAATATATAATATATACCCCCCGTAGTAGTTTTTAAAACATTAGACGAAAGCCCCCTATAGTATACGTAATTATAGTATATACTAAGGTATATACTAAGGCATGCGCCATAGTATACGATATATTATAGTATTTATATATATATACTCCCCGGATATACCTAGATAACGCCCCCGCGAGAATTTTCGTTAAAACTTATTATTCCGAGCCCGATAAGTCGCTAGCGTTAATAATTATTATTAAGAGTCGCTATCGTTAATAGTATCGATTATAAAACTTTATTTATTTTAGCCCTATTATAGGGCTGAGCTATTATTAATATATTAATAATATATATAAATTACTAAAGTTATTAATCTAGTTAAAATTAACCCGGAGTAATTAAATTTATTAAAAGTAATTTACCTAGACCCCTAATTTACTAAATTTATTAATAGGATATTAATAGTTTTATCCGTAAATTAAAACTATTAATAACGTTTTATTAATAACTTTTATTTAGAAAAATTACTAATAGAATACTACTAGCCCTATCCGCGCGGGCGGTAACTCAGGTTTTAATAAGAGTTTTTAAGATTTATTAATAATATAATTTTAATTTTAAATATTTATCTTTCTTCGGTTTTTTAAAGATTATTATATTAGTTTTTTCAAAGTATCTTAATAGTATCTCTATTTAAAATAGACCTAGAATAAATAAAAAATAATTTATTATAATTTTTAGGAATTAATTCGAGATTTTAATTATCTCTCGTCGGTAAATCGAAAACCGGTTTTAACGACTCGAGGTTATTAAATAAGTTACCTCGGGCGCCTAAAATAGGCTCGGGGCGCCTAAACGGCTTTAAGCGCCCGTCGAGCGCCTATCGAATACCCTTTAAATATTAAATCGCTCGACGGGCGCTCGACGGGCGCTTAAAGTTATTATAAAATATATATTAAACTCTTAATAAATATAATTTAAACCCGGAGCTTTAGGGGCTTTAGTTTTAGAAAATTATATAATTTATTACTTAGAATTTTAAAATTTTATAATTATCTTTATCGATAATAACGACTCTCTAGAATAATTTTTAACGTTAGTAAATTTTAATCTCTAGAATTAACCGATTTAAACGAAATCCTCGCGGGGTTAATATATAGACTATATATTAAAAATTTAAAAGTATAATAATAATAGTTATAAAAATATAATAATAATAAGATTATAACTATAAATAAAATATACTATAATTATAAATAGAATAAGACTATAACTATAAATAGAGATTATAAATAGAGGTTAAAGTTAGTAATATACTTTTAATTTAACTCTCGTTAGGGGTAGTTTTAAATTAACTCGGTATATACCTAAATAACTCTAAACTCTTTAGTTATATACCTCGGGCGCTTATCGAGTCGGTAGATAAATATCGTATTTAAGACTCCCGAGGCGCTCGTCGAGTACTCTAAATTATAATCGAGTTACTTTTCATTTTACCGACGCTAGCGCCTTATTAATAACTAGGTATTATATTACTTTATATATTTTTATCCTAGTTATTTCTTAATTTATCTTAATAGGGTTTAGGTATTTTATAAAGTAGTAATATATTATATACGCCTACGCCCCGCTAAAGGCGCTAGTATATTATATATATTTATACTCCACTACCTCTATAATATTATTATTTATCGATACGGGGTTCTAGCCTTAGTATCGCGGGGTTCTAACTTTTAATAATCCTATATCGAGTTAATATTCCCCCGTTTTATTAGAATCTTTAGAGATTAATTTTATTATTAAATTTAAAATTTAAAATTTATTTAGTAATAAACCCTATAATTATTTTATATCTTTTATATTATTATTAAGCCGCTAGCTCTGCGCTAGCGGCTTTAAATATTATAGTTCTAATCTTTTAAATCTTTTTAAAGAAAAGATCTATCGTTATTATAATATTAAATTTAACCTCGGGACGTTTAGAAGAATTTAGCGACGATAATATTAATTAAACCCTCTCCGACGATCTTTATTATAAAAATAGTAGTGAATTCGAAGGTATTATTACCCCCGAAAAGACTTTAAATATATAGTTTAAAGTTACTAAAGAAGAAAACTATCGCTTTAAATAATAATAAAAATTAGGGGTATTATAAATTTAAAATTAAAAACTATATAATCCTATTATTTTTACGCCCGCTAGCGGAGCGCTAGCGGAATCTATTATTTATAATAAAGATCCCTTAATTATTATACCTACCGGTGGAATAATAATAAATTTAATTATATTTAATAGAGATATTCTTATTAGGGCGAAAATACTATACTTTAATAAAATACGTCTTTATAAAAGTACGAGCGAAGGTAAATATTTACGTTAGTTCCGCGATATAAATATTAAATTTTTAATTAGTCCTAAATATTTCACTACCGATTATTTAAAAATTATATATTATATAGACTCGCTAGAGGGTGACTCTTTAACGTAGTAATATAAATACTATAATTTATATAGTTTAATTAATATTATATTTAGCTTTTTTAAGAAGTTTCTTTTTAATTTAATAATAAATTTAATTAACCGTCGTCTCCTCGCCTATAAAAAGTAGGAGGAAATTAAATAATAATTTTACTAAAAGTTATCGTTATTTAAAATTTATTTTAAAGAAATAAAGGCCTAGTTACCCCCGTTTTTAGAGAAGTATAGGGTAAATTTCTTTTTAATTAAATTTAAACCTAAATTTAAAAATAAGATCTTTAATACTAGTAGTATATTTATTTAAAGAGAAGAAATTCTTATTTAGATTATTATATAAGAAAAGAATCTAGAGTATATATAATTAATAAATAGTTTTAATTCTAATTCGGGTTCCTAATTAAAAAACCCTAATAAAGGAAAATTTATAATAGACCGAATTATTAAATTTAACACCAGCGATAACGCTAAATAAGTGTATTTAAAAGAGAAGGGTAATAAATATAAAACTAATACTACTAATTCTTCGTATAATAAGATTATTTATTATTATTATAAAGTAGAAAGCTATATTAAATTTAAATATCTTAATATAAATAAACTAGTTATAAACGTCGGCGCGGTATTAGTGAAAAATAATTAAATTTAATTTACGCCTCGGAAGAAGAGTAAAAAAAGTAATTAATAAAGATATACTCTTTTATTTTTTCTAAAAATTAGATTACTTTTTAAAATAAAGTTAGGTAGCTTATTACCTTAATTAATTTTAAAGTATAAATTAATTTAATTTTAAAACGGTTCGTTATTAAAAATAATTTAGAATTTTATAATACTACTTTACTACTAGTTAAAATAATTAGCGGGTAAAGTATATATTACTATAGCGCGTATTAATTAGACTATTAAATAGTCGATAATTAAAGTTAAGAGTATAAATATAATACTCTATTTTATACTATAAACTTTAAAGATTTAAATATTATTCTAGGTATATTTAAATTATATTAATTAAAGATATTAATTAATTTTAAAGCGGACTAATAGCGGTTTAAAATTAATTTTAGTAATTTATAAATTAAGGAACCGGCTAAATTCACTAGTAGGTTCAAAAATAAACCGAATATATTCGCGGTTATATATATTATAGTAGTATAAAGTAAATAGGAAGAACTTCCTAACCTAAAGATTCCCAAGGAATTTATAAAGTTTTATAATTTTTTTTTTAATAAAAAGGCGAGTACCCTATTTATTTTTAAATAAAGGGATTACGTTATTAAAATAAAAATTAATAAAAAACCGCCTTATAAGCCTCTTTATAATTTATCTTAAATTAAACTATCGGAGTTATAGTATTATTTAGAATCCTTATTTTATAAAGGTTAGATCCGTTATTTAATTTCTTTAATTAAAGTATATATTCTTTTTATATTTTAAAAGGATAGTAGGTTATATTTTTATATTAATTATTAGGGTTTAAACGTAATAATTATTAAGAATCGATACCCGTTACCTTTAATCACCGAGATATTAGACCGTTTATACGGTTTTAAAATCTTTATAAAGTTAGATTTTAAAGATACTTATTATAGGATCTAGATTAAGAAAGGCGATAAATAAAAAATTATTTTCCGAACTCGTTATAATTATTTCGAATATTTAATTATACCTTTTAGGCTCGCTAACGTACCGGCGATATTTTAAATTTATATTAACTATATATTTATAAGTTTAGTAGATATAATATATATAATATATCTAAATAATATCCTAATTTATAGTACTAATTTAGCGGAGTATTAACGGTATATTAAATAAATATTTAAACGATTATATTAATTCTAGTTATTTATTAACCTTAAGAAATATTAATTTAATACCGAAACGGTCGAGTTTTTAAATTTTATTATATTTATTAATAGGGTAGTTATAAACCCGGAATATATTAAAACTATTAAAAATAACCTTAACCGAAAATATATTAAGAGGTATAAATTTTTTTAGGCTTCGCTAACTTCTATAGGCGGTTTATTTATAGTTATTTTAATATAACTACGCCGTTTATTAATTTATTCAAGAGTAGTAAAGTAAATAAAAAAGTAAATCCGTTAAAATAAATAAACGGCGTTATAGAAGCGTTTTAGATTTTATAAAATATATTCGTAAACGCGCCTTTTCTACACTATTATAATCTAATTAAATAATTATATATAGAGACGGATATTTCTAATTTTAACCTTAACTCTATATTATTATAATAAGATAAAGATAGTTATTAATACTTTATAATATTCTAGTTACGGAAATTAAATCCTCTAAAATAAAACTATAAAACCTATAATTAAGAATTACTCGTTATTATAGTAGTAATAAAATAATAATATTATTATTTAAAAAGTAGTCTCTATTATATTAAAATCTAGATTAATTATAATAACCTAAAGAGTTTTATAAAATAAAAGGAATTAAATTTTAAGTAGGCCCGTTAAGTGTTTAAATTAATTATCTATAATTTTAAAATCTTTTATCGGGCTAGAAAATTGAATTTTATTAATATATTATTATAGCGCTTTAATTATAAAAGAGTATCGCCGTTAAATATTAAATTATTATTAACGCTTTAGAATAAACTTACTCTTTAGACTAGTAGTTAATTATCGGAAAGAGATAAGGAAATAAAAGTAACTATAATCTTTATTTTTTAAATTATAGAGTTAAAAATCGTAATTTTAAAACGGGATATTATAGTAGTATTTAAAACTATATATAATAATCTTAAAAGACCTACTAAAATACTAATTCCGGAACTATAAATTTATAATAATTCAATAAGTTTTTTTCGAACTAGAGCGAATACGCTAAAGGACCGCCGTTATATAAAGAATAAGGTATAAACTATAGACTCCGAGAAACTATTAAGATATAATAATTATCTTTATATATTAAGGGATAAAGCTCTAAAGGAAGAGTTTATAAAAAGATATTATAATAATTCTTTAATAGGTTATTTTAGTATTATAAAATCGTATAAATTATTTACCCGAAAATTTTTCTAGGAGGGTAACCTAAAGTAAGTTATAGACTATACTAAAATTTATAATATATATTAGCGGACGAAGGCGCCGCGATATTATTTATATAACGAATTAAATTCGCTTCCTATTATTACTTAACTTTAGAAGGAGATTTCTATGAATTTTATAACTAGTTTACTACCTAATAAATATAGAAATACTATTTATAATATTATCTTTATTATTATAGATCGATTTATTAAAATAATTAGGTATATATTTATAATTATTAAAATCGATACTATTTAACTAGCGGAAGTATTTTATTTTAAAATTATTTACCGCTATAGTATATTTAATAATATTATTAGCGATAGAGGCTCTATTTTTACGAGCGCTTTTTAATTAATTATATATTTTTATTCGAAAATTAAACGACGCCTAAATACTACTTTTTACCCTTAAATAAATAAATAAATAAAGCGCTAAAATTAGGTACTAGAGTATTATTTACGTATATTTATTAATAATAAATTAATTAATTAGGCTAGATTACTACCTATAGTAGAATTCTTAATAAATAATAGTTAGAGTACCGTTATCGGAACGACGTTATTTTTATATATATACGGTTATTATCTTAAAATCCGCTAGGAGGTCGAGGACGACTTTAGGAAAAAAAGAATACTAATTATAAATAATAGGGTATAATAGTTATAAACTCTAAAGAATAAAACTACGGAGTATTTTTAAAGCGCTACCGAGTACTAAACTAAATAGTATAATAAAATATATAAATTATAAAGTTATAAGGTTAGTAATTTAGTTATATTAATAATAAAAAACCTAAAGTAAAAGCGCCTAAATAAGAAATTATCCTATAAGTTTATAAGGCCCTTTAGGATTATTAATAAAATAAAAGTATAAATTTACTACCTACTACTATTTTTTATATATAGAATTTATAATACTTTTTATATATCGTTATTTGAGTTATATTATCTTCGCGACTACGTTAATACGGCGGAATCTTTTATATAAGCCCCCGAACTTATTAATAATAATAAATTATAGGAGGTAGAAGAGGTAATTAATAAAGTTAAAAATAAAGAAAATATCTAGTATAAAGTTAAATAAATTAATTAAGGCGAAGAATATAATTAATAACTATTAAACGAAGAGTTTATTCATATTAATAAATTAATTAAAGCCTTTAAATAAATAAGTAATAAATATAAATATATAAATATAACTAAAGAGGTTACCTAGTTATATAAAATAATAAAGCGGAGTAAACGGAGTTAATATTAAAAGTAAATATTACTACTTTTATATTAATATTTATATAACGGATATTCTCCTTTATATTTATAACCTTATTATACGGTTTTAGAGTATAACTAAATTTAATTTACTATTAAAGTATTTATATACGATAGCGATAAGATATTATATTTATAAAAATACTTTGATTTTAGGTATAGTTTATATAAATACCTAGAATATATTATTAAATAATATATCTAAATAAGTTTAGCTAGCGTTAATTTAAAAAAAAAAGAATTCACTATTACTATTATATTATATAAAAGATTTAATTATTATCGGAATTATTAGAAGAAGATATAGTCTCTTTAATATAGTCCTTAAGAATATTATCTTCCTCGGGACTCTTTAGATCCCGTTTATATTAACGGAAACTCTCGGCTTTTTTTTCGAGAATTTTATTTATCGCTTTTAATTCCTTAATATACTAGTTCGCTATCGTTAATTAATTTATAAATTAATAATTATAGTAGAGATTTACCTACTAGTTACTATTATTTTACTATATATTTTACGCTATTAAATAATTTCTTTATTTATTAAATTATATTTATATTCTTCTTTAGGAGTTCTATTATTAATATATACCGCTTTAGAGTTTATATTTATAATTTACCTTTATATAATAATCGATTCCGTAGCGATTAATATAATAGAGTATATAAGGAGGGGACGTACCTCGAATATAATTATTATTAAATCAATAGAAGTAGACCCGGTAAAGGAGTTATAAAGTGTAGTAAACTACTATTATAATTAGTATTATATAGTCGCGCTAATAACGGACTAGTTATATTTACTAATATATTTATAACTAAAATAATTAGTATAAATAAACTAATATTATCGATAAATAAGAGTTATTTATAGAGTTAGAAGAAAGTTATATATAACGAGAGTATTATCTATATATTAATTATAATACTAGAATACTATTATAGAGCCGGAGTAATAATATACAAGAAAGACTAAAGAAATTATAAAGAGAGAAAGTAAATAGGCGAGCGAGTTTATTTTAATAATAAACCGTCGCGCTAAATATTTTATCGTTATTATATATTAATATACGCCTCCGCTCCGCTACCTCGCTTTTATTAATAAATATAATCGTTACTATAGTAGTTATATTATTATTAATCTCCCGGTATAATATTAGGGTTATACTATTTATATATAATACTTTACTACTAATATCTTTTATAGTATAATAAGAGTATATAGTAAAAGTGGCCACCGCTATTCCGCTACTAGTACTATAGATATTATAGGAATAATTTAATATATTATATTTATTATAAGTACTATAAGCGTTATAGGAATAATAGTATATACTATTTCGCTCCGTTACTATTATATATAATAGTACTATAGGGACGAAAGAAATATTATTTAATTAATTATTATTACTATATATTAGCGCTGTAGGGATAGTTTTATAAATATATTATTTATTTACTATTAATACTATTATATAGTAGGGGTAGTTTAATAATATTATTTTTCCGCTACTAATACTATATAATAGTACTATAAGAAATAATTTCGTATCGCTCCGCGACTAGTACTATATATTAGCGCTATAAAACCGATAATATAAATTAGAAGATTATTTTCCTTTATTTCTTTTAGGGGGTTTAAAGGTTTTTTAATAAACTTTATAATTTAATTAAATATTATTCCGTGACTAATATTATAGGTATTAGAGAATTAAGTATATAACTTTATATTTAGGTTACCGTATAATAATATTATTATATTAAATAATTTTTTTCCCTTATTTCTCTTAGGGGGTTTAAAGATTTTTTAATAAATATTTTTTAATTAAAGTATTTAGGTACCTAGGGACTAGGGCCTAAAAGAGGAGGTAATTATAAAATAGTAGTATATTATATATACCTGCGCCCCGCTAAAGGCGCTAGTACGTTATATACACCTACGCTCCGCTACCTTTATAATATTATTATTTATCGATACGAGGTTCTAGCCTTAGTATCGCGGGGTTCTAACTTTTAATAATTTTATATCGAGTTAATATTCCCCCGTTTTATTAGAATCTTTAGAGATTAGTTCTACTATTAAATCTAGGATTTAAAAATTATTTAATAATAAACCCCGTAACTACTTTATATTTTTTATATTATTATTAAATTACTAGCTCTACGCTAGCGGCCTTAAGTATTATATATTTTATCCTATCGATATTATTTAAATTTATTATTAATAGAGGGGGGGAAAATATTTTTTATAAAGTTTTTATTTTATTTTTAAAGTCTTTAATCTTTCTTTCTTTATTATTTTTAATAACTAGGAATCAAAGAAACTCTTTAAAGTAGTTACTTTTCTCTTTTTTTTATTTTACGAGTTTTTATACTACCGTCGATTTTAATAAAACTTTATATATACTCTCCCGTTAAAAAAATATTTTCGTTTTTTGAATTATATATATTTTTTTATTATTTATTATATTTAAAGCCTCCCTCGTCTAGGTATTTTATTTTCATTTATATTTCTTTATATATTCCTTTATCTTTAATACAATATTAATATAACGGGAGTTTTAATAAGATTTAGCTTTTTAATATAAACGGGCCTATAAAATCGTAAACTCGATTATCGGTAAATTTTAAAAGTAAATATTAGTATACTCTAAGCGCTATCAGCCCTATTAGAAAGCCGTTTACGGGTTTATACTGAAACTCTATATTAAATACCGAGCCGAGGTTTAGTAGGATTAGTAAATCGGGGGCCCAAGTAGGGTCCTATTAATAAATAGTATTTATTATCAATAGGTTTAGTAACTCGGTAAACCGTTAATAATTTAAATAACGGACGAAAGCCCCCATTATATACTTAATAATATATATATAATATACGCTATAGTATATACTATAATATAAGCTATAATATGAGTAAATGTATACGTAATTATATACGTAATAGTATGAATAATAGTATGAATAATAGTATACGTAATTATAGTATACGTAATTATAGTATACGGAATAGTATACGTAAAGGTATACGCCATGATATGGAATATATATGCGCGTTTTCTTTAGATATACCTGCGTGACGCCCCCGCGAGAACTTTAGTTAAAATTTATTATTCCGGGCTCGGTAGGTCGCTGGCGTTAATAGTCGTCGCTAGGGGTCGCTACCGTCGATAACGACGATTATAGAACTTTATTTATTTTAGCCCTATAATAGGGCTGGTTATTATTAATATATTAACGGTATATATAAATTACTAAAGTTACTAATCCTATTGAAATTAACCCGGAGTTATTAATAGAATACTATTTAGAACCCCGATTTACTAAACCTACTAAAAGTTACCTACCCGGACCTCTAATTTACTAAACTTATTTATAGGACGTTAGTAGCCCTATCCGTAAATTAGGGCTACTAGTAGTATCCTATCAATAACTTTTCTTAGTAAAAGTTACTGATAGGACACTACTAGCCCTATCCGCGCGGGCGGTAACTCAGGTTTTAACAAGAGTTTTTAAGATTTACCGATAATAATTTTTTAAAAACTTCCTATTATTTTATTTAAATATTAATTAATATTTTCTCTACTCTTAAGTTTTAATTTCTTTAATATTTAATAAAGTGATTTTATATCTTATTATATTTCTTTTTAAATAACGTTATCCTTAATCTTCTTTTAAATATAATAAATTCGTAGTATTACCTCTTTTTATATTTACTCGAATTCCGTTATTATTAATCTATAATCGGAGTTATAGTATAGGTCTTCGCGGATTATAAAGTTATTTATAATCTAGTATACTCCTCTTATAAAGAACGATAGATTAATTATATTTTTATATCCTCGGGCTTTTTATATAACGGATGTTTTTAATAATTTTAATTTTATTTCCCTCGACTTTATTATCTTTAAAAAATAATTAGTTATAATATAATATATATATTATTTAATATTATTCTAGTTAGGGTAATAAAAGTTAAAATTCTTTAAAAAAAAATCGTTTTCCTCCGCTAGCGCTTCCTCTAGTAATAATAATATTAACGGATTATCGGTCGAGGTATACTATATTAATAATAAATTATATATATTATAAATTTATATCTTTTTATAATAGGGGATTCCTCGATTAATAATTTCCTCCTCCTCGATTTTATTTAATCGAGATTCCTTTTTATTCCTTCGCCTTTTTAATATAATTTTTATAAAATATAAATCGCCTTTATAATAAATTAATTTTTAAATCTTTATATCGATTCTTTTATTTATATAAAAATATATACGGGTCTTTAGGCCTCTATTATATACTAAGTAGAAATAATTAATATTATTATTATATAATACCTAGGTAATAGGGTTCTAACTAGGCTCTTAAATAATTATAATATTAATATCTTTAATTTATCTATTTTAGAGTAATTTTATTATTAACTTCGATTTCTTCTTAATATTATATTATACGACTTTAAATTAAGTATTATAATTTATTACGTATTAATATTATATCCGTAAATTCCTTATTTATTTCCTAGTTATTTAATAGTATTAATTATAGCCGGTTTTTATTTAATTAATCGAGTATTATTCCTAGGAGATTATTTAGAACTTAAAGAATTATGTATTTAAATATTATTATTAGTTTATTAATTTATCTCGGCTTCTCTACCTTCCTAGGTATAGTAATAATATTTTAAACTTTATTAATTATATCCGTTATTATCTTCCTCTTCCTTATACTTTTAATTAATATTAATATAAATCTATTACTAGTTAATTATACCTAGGAGCTTAAGGTTATTATCCTCGATAATACCGCGAACTACCTAGGTTTATTCTTTAATCTTTATCGGATTCGGTATATCTCTTTTTATTTAATTAAGTACGCTTTATTCTAGGATTTATAATATCCGAAATAAACCGCGTAGCGCTTTTCCTTCGGGCTTTTAATATTATATTTATATAATTAATATAATTCTATATATATCCCGTATTTAGGCTAGTTCTTATAAATTAAAATTATATAATTATACCTCTAATAATTAAAATATTATCTTAAGTTATTTATTCTCTCCTATTTTTCGTATAATAATAGTTATTCGTTTTCTAAAAACTCATCCGTTATTAATTTATTTATTATATTTAGGTCCGGGATCTTAAGAAGGAGTATTAAATATTTTTTCTTATAATTATATTCGTCTAGTTTAAAGGCGAACCCTAGTTATTTTATATTTATAATATTTAATCCCGGGTATAGCCTATAATTATCTTTTTATAATATCTTTATTATTATTATTTAATTATTTATATCGACGGCCTCCTTCTTTACACTATATATTATTATTATATAAATTTATTTTAATACTCTCGCCGAAGGGTTAATACTCTTTATTTATTTAATTATTTTCTCTAATTTTTATTTTACCTTTATTATTATATAATATAAAATAAAGTTTTTTATTATTATTTATTTTACCCCGATAATCGACTCCGTTACCGAGTAGACTCCGTTCTAGAATATTTTAATTAATTAAGAATTAATTATTTTCTTAAATTATCCTTTAGCCTTAATATTATTTATTTTAATTATTAATTATTTCGTCTTCGCGTTAGTCGCTACTATAAGGGGAGGGGGGTTCGTTTCGGTTATATATTTTAATAGAATAAATATATTTCTACGGGTAATATTAGCCTAATTTTATATTAATAATATAAATATACTCCTCGCTCTAAATTTTTAAACTTTTTATTTTAACGATTTTATTTAAGCTAGTTAAAGTATATATTCTTCTATTAATTTTTATATATAATTAAAGATTATTCCTAATGTAATCTATATTAATTATAATTTATAATATATTATTTATTATACTTCTTTATACTCTATATCTTTTATAGCCTTTATTATAATTATTATTAATTCTTCTAATATTTTTATACCCTTTTTATACTCTCCCGTTCGATTACTAGTCCCCTTTATTTATTATAATATCTTTATTATATTAAAACGCGTTAATAGTTTATATCTACTCTTTACCCTAATACCTTAAATTTTATCTTTATTATTCTTATTTTAATTATTTTAATTAATTTCGTACTCTTAATAGAATTTTCCTCGTCGTATAATACCCGTTAAAAGTAAAACTTTCGCGATAATATTTCTTTTAGTTATATATATTATAGATCTATAATTTATAAATAATATTAATTAAATATATTATTATATAATTAACTAGTGACTTCTAGCTCTTAAAACTCTTTAGAGATTAATTCTTTTATCGAGTAATAAAGATCTTTACTAAGTTTATATATTTTTATTATATTATTATATATACCTTAAATTATATAATTTAATAATTCTAATCTTTTTAAATCTTTTTAAATAAAAATCCGTTAAAGATATAAAGATAAACTAAATATAAAATAAATATTATAATAATATAGACTCCGCGAACGAGTTTAGGAACCCTATTATTAGAACTAAATTAAATAATATAGAATACTACCGAGGAATTCTTTGAAAATATATAGCGCTTTTAATTATTAAATATTAAAACGAGTGACTAAAACGCGAAATTTAAAAATTTTCTCGGGATATTAAAGATAAATAATTACTAGTTATATTATTTATTATTATATTTAAAAATTTAACCCCGATAGTATCCGAAAGTAATTTAACGGTCGGTTATAATTAATACGATTTTATAATATAATAAAGGAATCTATATTTTAATAAATTTAGGGACTTTTATAAAAAAAACGTATAAAATTACTACGATTAAATTTATAATATAGAAACTACTTTTCTATTTATACTATATAACTTTCTAATAAATAATAAGAAGATTTTATATATAATATTTATATTAAAAAGCTATGTTAAAGATATTTAAAATAATTATAAAAATAGTTACCTAGCGGAGAGTCTTAATTAAGATATATTTTTTAATTTCCTTTTTAATTATATTAAAAATCTAATAAACCGATAACTAGATATAGATATATAATATTAATATATCAATTAAAGACTAAACTAGACGGTACGAGAATTCGAAATATATTTTAATTAATTAAAAACCTAGTTACCCCTTTATAATAAAGAGTAATTAATTATTTATTTATTAATATACCTACGCGACGATATTATATAATAAATTAATCGACTTTCGTTCTTTTTTATTATATATATTAAATTTATAATATTTTCGGCCCGATTTAAATATAACTTAATAAAGAATAAGAAGAAATACAAGAGTAATAATCAAAATAACTATTCGAGGTCTCGTAAAAAGTTAATGAAAATAATTATAAAAATAAAGATAAATCTAATATAAATAATAAAAAATAAGACTTATTAAAACTTAAAAGCGTAGATAAATTATCTACGTTTTATAAATATATTCTGAATAAATTTAAATATTATAATTATAAAGAATATAAATATATATTCTTTAATTAATTTAAGAAGAAGTCTAGAATAATCGACTATATAAATAATTATAAAATTACGGGAAATAACGACCCTTTACGAAAATCTTCGTCTTAGAGAGATAATAAAAAGTAATTATTTCGCGGAGTATATATATTAATTATTATATACTTCTTAATTTGAAAGATATTAAACTTATAAAGTATATAATTATAAACGATATAAATCCTAGAGTAGAGATAAATATTATTAATAAAAACTCTATAAAGTAATATAATTTTAAATATATATAATTAACGCGCCGCTTTTAAATCCGATAATAAATAAATAAGTAGTTTATTATTATAATATATATTATATAAATTATTATTCTACTGATTTATAAAAACGTTATAAATATATAATAATATTTTCTATATTATTAATAAAAAGGGATTATTTATTACTTTCAATATACTAGCCTTAAAAAAGAAAAGAATTTAATTAAATCTTAATATTATTAAAGATATATTTAGTTTAAAAAAATTTAAAGATTTCGTTAAATCCTTAAAAACTAAACTAGTAGTTTATATATTAATATATATAAAAATAAATCTATTTAACTAGGAATAAAATAATAAAATAATAACTAAATATTAAGATAACGCGGTAGTAAATATAATATCTATTAATTATAATACCGGTGTATTATTAATATTCTTAAAAGAATTTAGTAATTTTTTAAAAAAATTTTAAATATAAAAATAGGTTAGTTACTTTCGTATAAAAGTAACGATTATATTATTAAAACCGAAGAGGATCTACTTTATAAACCTCTTTATAATTTATTCAATATTAAATTAATAGAATTAAGAAAATATTTAGATAATATTTTAATAAAGGGTTAGATTAAATATTTTATAAATTTAATAAAGGCCTCTATTCTTTTCGTTCCTAAAAAGGACGGCGGTTTATAATTATATATCGATTATCGAGGCTTAAATAAAGTTATTATTAAAAATTATTATTCTTTATTATTAATTAGTAAAATATTAAATTATTTATATAATATTCTCGTCTTTATTAAACTTAATTTAAAGGATATTTATTATTATATTAAAATTAAAATAACCGATAGATAGAAAATGATATTCCGTATATAATACGACTATTCTAAATATATAATAATATTTTTTAGATTAACGAATATACTTATTATCTTTTAAATTTATATTAATAAATTATTAATAAAAATAATAAATATATTCTATATAATATATTTAAACTATATTCTAAAAGATTTAAATTTAAAAGATGAGTATATAAATTATATATAATAAATATTAGAGTATTTATCAAAATATTCTTTATTTACGAGTTCAAAGAAATATAACTTTTTTATTTAATTAATTAAATTTCTAGGCTTTATTATAAATACCGAAGGTATATTAATTAATAAATATAAAATTAAGACGATTTAATCCTAATCGAAACCGAAATCTTATTATAATATTTAGATTTTCCTTAACTTTATTAATTTTTATTATTAATTTATTTATTAATATTTATAAATAATAGGACCTTTAATAGATTTATTAAAGAGAAAATCAAAATAATAAAAAGTTTAGGTCTTTTATATAATTAAAAAAGACTAAATATACGTTTTATATATTACGAGATATTTTCTTTCAAATATTAATATTAATATATTTTAAGCTAAAATTACGAGTTCGAGTTAAAATAAATATTATTAAATTTATTAAATTTATAATACTCTTATAGTTATAATATTATATAAAGTTATATTTATTATATTTTGATCGCGTAAAATATAAGGCCTAAAAGAAAGATATAAGATTTATAATAAAAAGCTCTTTATAATCGTCGCGATATTAAATAATAACGATATTACTTTAAAAATAATTAATATAAAATTAAAGTCTTAATAATTTGTAATAATTTAAAGAGGTTTATAAATATTAAATAATTCAATAATTATTAAATAAGATAAATTATAAGGTTTTCGTCTATTTATTTTACTATTATATATCGCTTTAATAAAAGTAATCTAGCCGATAATTTATTATAATATTTAAATTATAAAGATTAAAATAATTTATTATATTAAATATTATTTATATTATAATAATAGTTATTGAATTTAAGAAAAGTTAATTCTAATTTTATTATTATTATAATACGAGATATATTTATAAATATAAAATATTAAGAAATAAATATTAATTAGCTTATAATTAACTAATTAACTATAGATATATTATAATATCGGTAAATTTTGAAGGTAAATATTAGTATACTTTAAACGTTATTAATTTTATTAGAAAATCGTCTACGGGTTTAAATTAAAGCTTTATATTAAATACCGACCCGAGATTTAATAGGATTAGTAAATCGGGGGTCCGGGTAGAGTTCTATTAATAAATAATATTTACTATTAATAGATTTAGTAGGTTTAGTAACTTAATAAATTATTAATAATTTAATTATTAGACGAATAACCCCGTTATATACCCTATAGTATATGTATTTATATATATTATAGTATGGGTTATAGTATAGGCTATAGTAAACCCTATAGTATATGTAATAATATACGTAATTTACGTATACTATTAAGTAGTATACGAATAGTATATATAAAGGTGTTTTAAATAGTATATAATATATACCCCCCGTAGTAGTCTTTAGAACATTAGACGAAAGCCCTTTATAATATATTTAATTATAGTATACACTAAGGTATACGCTATAATATACGATATAATATAGTATTTATATATATATACTCCCCGGATATACCCGGGTAACGCCCTCGCGAGAATTTTCGTTATAGTTTATTATTCCGGGCCCGGTAGGTCGCTAGCGTTAATAGTTATTACTAAGAGTCGCTACCGTTAATAACGACGATTATAGAACTTTATTTATTTTAGTTTTATAATAGGGCTAAGTTATTATTAATATATTAATTATATATACGAGTTATTAAAATTATAAAAATTATTAATCCTATTTCAATTAATTTAGAGTTATTAATAGGACGTTACCTAAACTCTTAATTTATTAAATATATTAAAAGTAACTTACCCGGACCCTTAATTTATTAAATTTATTAATAGGACGTTAATATTTTTATTTATAAATTAGGGCTACTAGTAACGTCCTATTAATAACTTTTATTAAGAAAAGTTACTAATAAAATATTACTAGCCCTATCCGCGCGGGTAGTAACTCGGTTTTTAATAAAAGTTTTTAAAATTTAACGATATTAAAATAAAATTAAATAGAGTTTTTATTAATAAATAAATAAATATATTATAATTAATAGTATATAACGGTGCGTTTAATATTATTTAAAGTATTATATAATTATAATTTATTAATCGAGATATATCTCGAGGACGAGTTATTTAAAAGAGGAGTATTATCGGTAAAAATTATTATGAAATAAAATAATTTAATAAAAAGTATAAATCAAAATTCTTTAATATAGATAATCTAATATTATTATTAATAAAGACTTTTATATAAAAGTAATTAAATAAAAGATTTTTTATAAATTAATTAAATTATTTAAAATCCGCGATATAATTAAATTATAGATATATTACTTAATATTACTAACGAATTAATATATTTATAATATTTTTTATATAAAATTATTAGAATTATATTATTATAAATAACGCGATATATTAATACTAGATATATCTTTACCGGAATTAATAAATAATATTAAAGAATAAGAGATAGAAGAAATTTTCGAATAAAGAAAAGTAAAGAGTATAACTTAATACCTAATATAATTAATTAATTAATTAGATAATTTTAATTAATAAGAGAATAAATACGTTATAATATATATGGAAGAACTACGTAAAGTATATTATTAAAAAACACGAGTAGAGAAGAAAATAAATAAAAAGCGAAAATATTATTAATTATTAATTATTAATTATTAATTATAATTAGTTATTAGTATTTACGAGTATTATATATAATTTATTTTTTAATTTTTATAATAGCGAGTTTCTTATACTACCTCTTTTTTTAATCTACGGATAATTTTGAAAGATATAAATAAAAAAAAACCCTCTACCTCTTCTTTTAAACTAAATATACGAGTATTTTCTTTTTAAATATTAATATTACTTTTAAATTTATATCGAAAAATGTATTAAAAGATATATTAAAAGAAATTATAAAATCGAGTTTAGGAGATTAAAGATTTATATATAAAATATTATAATTAAGAGCTAAATATATAACGCGATCGATTACGGAGTTAATAATAAATTTTTAATTTATATTAAAATTAAAATTAGATCGCTAAAATAATAATCCGATTTAAAAAAAGATTTAATAATATCTTTAAATAAAAACCTAGACTAGAGGGTATTAATATATAATAAATATTTACCTCGTATATTATTTATATTATAACGGATTATATCTTTAATTCTTTTTAAAGATATAATAATACGAGCTAGTAATTAAAGACCTATTTATATTACGTTAACGGAACCGGATTTATTAGATCTTATTATATATATATAAATCTTAACGGTTTTTTATAATATATAATCTAACGGCGAAGGGTATCTAAAGAGCTATATAATTAATAATAAATAAATATTAATATTAATATACTCGCGGTATAAGAACGGAATTTGATAATATTAATTGTATATTTTTATAAAATAAAGTATAACGAACCGGTAAGTAAAAGTAACGTATTATATTTATATAATTATTATAAAAGAAGTTATCGTAACCGGTATATTTTAAATAATATAAATAATAGGTTTCTAAAAGAGTTACGGAAAATTATAATTATTTAATAATCTTTAAACGAAGGGTAATAATAAATATCTAAAGAATCGATATTATTAAAATATTAAATCGTAATAACGAGTTATTATTATAATACGCGTACCTTATTAAATAAAGTAAAACAAGAATTTCAGAAGTTAATAATAAATAATAATAATACGTATACGTAATTCTTTTTAAATAAAATAAATATAACCGAGATTAATATTAATAAAGAGAAGAAACTATTATATTTATATTTAAATTAAAGATTATTAAAGAGAAAAGTTAAAAATAAAAACTGGAATATATTAATTTAAACTTTTATATCGAAGTATATATAGTAAATTTAGGTTTATATTATAAATAGATTTATAGAAATTATATTATTAATTAATTAATATATTTATATATTAGAAGTACGTAAAAGTATACGTATAAAGAATTAATATAATAATATTAGAGAAATAAAGTATTAAAGGCGGAGGCCGAAATTATAGTTAATATTAAGACTTATTATTATTATATAATTTACTAATAATCTCTTTTCGGAATTATTTTATAGAATTTAAAATTTCCTTAAATTCTTATTAGTCGATAATTAATTTATTATTTATCGAGTATCGTAAACGAGTATTATTATAAACGAGCTTCGTTTATTTATAGATAAAATTAATTAGGATATTTCATAAATCTACGACTTATTTAATCAATCTCTAATTTAAATAAGGATTCGATTTTAAATTCTATAAATATATTTCGCTTAATTTATTATAAACGCGCCGAGTAAATAAACTCGCGTTATATATACGTGTTAATAGTATTTATTTTAGAAGTATTTTTTCCCTTATTAACTTAATAGGTTTAAAGAGTTTTATCGAGTATTTATTAATATATATATTAATAATTACTAGCTTATACGAATACGTACTATTATATTTCTTTATAAGGATATAGAGATAGTACGTTTACGCTTTTTAAATTATATATATTAATTCTATAATATTCTTCCCTTTATCTATCCTACTAGGTTTAGAGGGTTTTACGAATAATTTATTATTAATAAAAAAGAATAACTACGGAATATAATTAATCTTCTATATTAATATTTATCGGAAAATATATATCGGCAACTTGGGAAACCCCGATTTCTATGTATTTTACACCGAAAATATGTAAAATACTAGAAATACGTATCTACTCATGTCCCGCATTCTAAGCGTATTATGCACCGATTAAACAACCTTTTTTTTGACTTTAACTTTTAATAGTATCTAGACTAGGGCCCCTATATAGGAATGTATATATATTACTAAATTTGTTTTTAGCCTAGATTCCGAATTTTTAATTAGATTTTTACTAGCATTGCCCTATAGGGCTATAAAGTTATTTTTAGGACTAAGTTTAGCTCTTACGCGTAGACCTTAACTTTAACTTTAAAATCTTGGCGCCAAGACTTGCCAAGGCTGCAGAGTACGTATTCTACACCGATTAAGTAGCGATTAAGTAAGTCTATTTTTCCGGACTTACCGATATATATTCTATTTATATTATTTATTTATTATTCTTTTCCTTATTTTATTTATGAATTTGAAAGATTTTCTTAAATATTTTAATATTTAGATTCGGGGCGAATCTCTTAAAAAAGGAGATAATTATTATATTATATTAAGGTTAAATCTTAATAATTAGAATTTGGGCTTGAAACCGCGTATATAATATATAATTTTTATATTAATTTTATTAATTAATAACGTAGCCGACGGATAAGTTATTAATATTATAATTAAATATATTATTATATAACTAACTAGTTACTTCTAACTCTTAAAGTTTTTTAAAATTTAATTCTTCTATAGAGTAAAAAAGATTTTTACTAAATTTATATATTTACTTTTATATTATTATATATACCCTAGGTACTATAACCTAACAAATTTATTATATTTTATTATATTATATTTAAATTATCTTAATATAAAGTTTTCGATTATTTTTAATTTATTATAATAATAGAAATTATATTCGAGTAAATTCCTCTTTTAGATTAGAGTTATAATATTTATAAAAATAATAATCTTATAATTAATTCATTAATATATTATTTTTAGTAAAATTAATCTCTAATTTTTAGTTAATTATCTTTGTATCTCTATATTCTTTAATATCCTCCATCGGGTTTAATTAATATATTTTTTATAATAAGATTATTTTATTAATAAAGGAGTTTCTTAAATACTTTCTTGATTAAATTATTCTACGATAGTATTCATTAATCGTTAAAGAATCCTCTTTAGTTGAAAACTTTAATTTATTAATATTTTCTTTTCTTTATTACTAGTCGTCGGTTATTAACCTTAGTTATTTTAAAGATTACTAATCTTTCGTATTTATTTCTCTTCGGTTTTGATTTTTATACCTCGATTAATTTATTTTATAAACTTTGAATTATATCTTTATAAATTAATTAAATAATTATATTAATTTATAACTCTCTAATTATTGAATCTTTTAAGATTTTCTCCTTTTTTTTCGTAGGTTTAGGTATTTCGTTAGGTCTTGATAATAATTTAGATTATACTAACTATTCTTTAATAAAAAGGGAATTATCTAATTTATTCTATCTTTATTATCTATTATATAGTTATATATATAACTTAAACTTGTATTAGTGTTTTTTAAAATAATTTATATATTTATTTATTAGATAAGTTCTCCCTATTTCTATTTTAACTCCCGGCTCGATCGGGTTTATCTAGTTCTTTCTCTTATTTATAATAATTACTATTTTATATTATTCTTTAAATCTTAAAGCTCGGAGCGCTTAATTCTTTTTTTTAAATATTAATATTCAAGGCGTTTATCGTCGTTTAATTCTTTTATATTAAGTTTAATTCTAGATATATTTATTTCTAATATATAGTATTATATAACTTCTTCGATTTATTTAATCTCCTAGTATTAGGCGGGTTACTCAAAGTTTAATTAAAATATTATAATTTCGATTTCGAATAATAGAAACAAAAGTAGTTTGAAATACTCTTAAAATTATTTTTAAATAATTATATTAGATAATTATAAATTTATATCTTTTTATAATTTCCGTCGTCTCTTTAAATAAATAACACTTATTATTATATTAAATATAATTTTATATCTCGTAAAATTAATATTATATATTAATTTTATATAATATTTTATATAACGATATTAATTAATTACCCTAGTCCTAATTTAAATTAATTAGAATTCTTATTTTAACTTCGAGTTAACGTATAATTCTAATATTTTAAAATTTACTTTTAGTTTAATAATAATATTTCCGAAACTAATTATTATTTTTATATTAAAGTTTTTCGACGTTCGAGGTATATAAATTAGCTCGTATTTCTAGAGAGTATATTATATTTTATAAATAATTATTTATTCTAAATAAATATTACATAAAAATTCTAAATTAATATATAATTTCTCTCGGTACTCTTATTATAAATTAATAGATAAATATTATTCACGAATTCTTCGATTTATATTAATAAGTCTATTTTAGTATATTTCTCGATTAATAATATATTAAAGAATAAAAAAAGTCGACGAGATTAACGATCTTTATAAAAGATTTATAATTATCTTTTTAACGGCGTTTATTCTCTCGTCTAATATTTTAAATATAACTTTATTTAATAGGAGATTTATTATCTATTTAATAACAAGATTTATAATAATTCTTATTCGTAGATTACATAATAGTCTCTTATATAAAATATTATAAATATCTTTATTATTACGGTCTCTATAATTTAGCGTAGTATTATAGTCGTTAAGTAATTATTTTAGCGTAGTAATATAGTAGTAAACTTCTATAATTTTAGAACGAATTATCCTTCTATTAATACGATAATTCTATTCTTATTATAACGAAGTTATAATAATAATAGTAATGATATAATTATATTAACTTATACTTTATTTTATTATTCGAACGAATAAAACTATATTAATACTATTTTTATAGTATTAACAATTTACTCGTCCTTTAGTTTTTATCTTCTATATTAATTTTACTTTATTATAGAAATAACTCTAGGATCTCTATTATAAAAGTCTTCCGATAAATCTCTCTTTATAGCGGAGTAGTAGTTTTCTTTAATTACGAAAGTACGTTACCCTACTCCGACGGTTATACCGAAGAAATTATATAGTACCGAAGTAGTTATACTATATTAAAGTAATTTATCTATTTCTATAGTATATGAATATTACTTACGGAAGCCTTCTATAAATACCTCGTATCTATATTAAATATACTCTCTACGAAAATATAATTTTTATAGAACGTCGATTTCTATTAAGATTTATATTCCTCGGAATATTTTTTTTGAAATAAAGAAATATACCCTTAACCCTATTAAGTTTAAATAAAGAAATACGAGTTTCTTTATTAAATAATAAGAAATCTATTATTAATTTATTTAGTAATAATTAGATTTTAAAATCTAGAAGGATCTTAAAGCCTTCTATAGAATATTAAAGAATTTCTAATCTAATTTTAGTATTATATAAGTACTATATTCGTTATTAATAAAAGAATTAAATTTATTCTTTTATTCTATCTAAAAGCCTCTATAATTTATTTTATTTAAATATTAATTTATTTCGTTCTAGTTAGAAGAATTAATTTATTTTAAATTATAATTTGAATTAACTACCTTAATATTTAGTAAAGAGATCTTCGTCTAAATATAATATATATAAGACTTCGTTGAATTAGGATATTTATTCGTTAATCTCGTCGAATTTATTATAAAAAAAGTAGTAGTTTAGTTTACTAAAAACACCTTCCGCTCGCCTCGAGAACTATTAACTTCATTTATTAAAAATTAATAAATTAACTTATAAGAATTATTTGAGCAAACTAAATTATAGGAGTAAATTATTAATAAAAAGTTACTACGAAAAGTTATTAAAGAATTCAAATAAATAATACCTAGATTATACTAGTAATATTCTAATTCTATAAAAGAGCTATTTAATATAGGCGAAGTTAACCGTAGTAAATAACCTAAATCCTCTCGTATTATTTTTTAGAATATCGAAAACGTTTATAAAGATAATTAACCCGAGATCCGTTCTACTAAATCTCGTTAACTAGAAATTAATATAACTGATATTAACGCGGAAATACTTATAACTAATATTTTAACTCGTTATATTTAAGAGAATTCTTTACGATTTAATTCTTTAGGTCTATTAAGATCTCGAAGCGAACTAGGATTTAATAGCGGTAATAACGATTATATTATACCGCGATTTTATTCTAAAAACGTCGGGTTCTTCGACCCGTTTTATAATAATAAATTAAGTTATTATCGGTAAATTTCAAAAACTCCTACTAAAACCCTAGTTACCGACCGCGCGGATAGGGCTGGTAGCGTCCTACTAGTAACTTTTACTAAGAAAAGTTATTAATAGGACGCTATTAATAGCCCTAATTTACAGATAGGGCTACTAGCGTCTTATTAATAGGTTTAGTAAATTAGGGGTCCAGGTAGGTAATTTTTAATAAATTTAATAAATCGGGGGTTTAGATAGTATCCTATTAATAACTCTAGGTTAATTTCTAATAACTTTAGTAATTTATATATACCGTTAATATACTGATAGCAGCCAGCCTTATCATAGGGCTGAAATAAATGAAGTTCTATAATCGTCGCTATTGACGGCAGCGACCCCTAGCGACGACTACTAACGCCAGCGACCTACCGGGCCCGGAATAATAAGTTTTGGCGAAAGTTCTCGCGGGGGCGTCACCCAGGCATATCCGGGGAGTATGCGCACATGAATACCATGGCATGTCGCATGCCATGGCGCATGCCTTGGCGCATGCCATGATTGCGCATGCCATAGGGGGCTTTCGTCTGATGTTTTAGGGGCTGCTGCGGGGGGCGCACATCGCATGCTATTCAGGATACCTTTACGCATGCCATTCAATGGCATGCGTAAGCTGCGCACGCCATTGCGCATGCCATGGGGCATACTATGGCCCATACTATGGCCCATACTATGGCCCATACTATGGCGCATGCCAATGCGCATGCAAATACGTATGCTATAGGGCATATAATGGGCCTATTCGTCTGATATTTGAGTTGCTGATTATTTATCGAGTTACTGAACCTACTGACAGCAAGTATTATTTACTGATAGGACCCTGCCCGGACCCCTGATTTACTGATCCTGCTGAACCTCGGGTCGGTATTTAATATGGAGTTTCAACGCAAACCCGTAGACGGCTTTCTAATAGGGCTGATAGCGCTTAGAGTATACTAACATTTACTTTTAAGATTTGCCGATGATATTAACTTTATTATAAACTACGCTAGGAAAAATACCTACTTCCGTAATATATTAATTTTTAGCGATCGAATTAAGGATATCGCCTACGTTAAAGATACCGAGCTAGTTAGTAATAATCTTTAACTCTATCTTGGAAGTAAAGCTTTAGAATAATATACTTTATAATTTATTAATAATAATAAATTACTCATAACTTATAACTAGAATTTAAATAAATAGAATTTCTTTTTACTAAAACGATTTAACCTAATTAAGACTATTAATATAATTAATTAGAGAGTAATATATTGTCGCTAATATCGTATATTATTAAGAATTAAGAGAGTATACTATAAATATTATTAGAGTTACTCGTATAATAAAAGTAAGTAATATTTATAATTAATTTAATATTATTTAAAATAACCTCGATATTAAATTCTAATTCGATATCGACGCTCCTAATATTAACTCTTAGTTAATCTCTTACTTTATTAGATAAAAGAAATTATTAATAAAGAATAAAACTTTATATCTTCGATTTAATATTAATATATTTAGATACTCAATATTAACCGGTAATAAAAAATAAAGATAATATCATTATTAAAAGAGTATATAGTTTCGGTTAATTAGTTCGAGTTCTAGATTTCAAAACTCTTAAAATTAAAGTTAATAATAATAAATTTTAATTCTTTATCGGAGAGATATTATATTTATTAAACTAATTAATATTAATCTTAATATCCTCGTTATAGAAAACTATATTATTAAGGCCCTTAATATGGAAATTAATAATATATAAATTTGTTTTACGAGAGTACTAGTTTAAATTATTAAAGTAATTAACTTTAATTTCCTACTCTATTAATTTAATAATAGATTATTATAGAGCCGAATTAAAATATATATATAAATAAATAAATTCGGTTCTCGCCCTCTTATTAGAGTTAATATTAGTAATTTTAATATACTTTATAATAGTACCTCTTATCGACTTATAAGAATCTTTAATAAATTATAATAATTTGAAAAATAAAAAGTATATTAAGCTAGCGTATTAAATAGCCTAGATTATAATTATAAATATTCGGAAAACTCTCCTAGTAGCGACTATCGTAATAGAGAAACTTATATTTATAAAAATATAAACTTCTTTTATAACGAAGTAGATATTAACGAGTATTAATTTAAAGACTATCTATAAGATTTGAAATATAACTACGACTATTATAACATTTATAAAAACGAGCCGATAAATTTTATTAATATTAATTTTGTTTCCGCCCCTTTTTAACTCAACTATATATATAAAAACTACGGCGAGGTATTCTTATCGTGTAATAAATTATTCTCTTATTTATACTAAAATTATCAAATACGGCTATTATCTTCGTCGAAGCGAAAACCGGCTTTCGTGGCTCGAGGCCAAGTATAAATTACCTCGGGCGCCCGAGGTAGGCCTAGAGCGCCCGCCGAGTAACCGTCGAGCGGTTTAATACTCGATAAATACTCGACGGGCGCCTAAAGTTATTATAAAATAAACGTCGAGCTCTTTATAAATATATTTTAAGCCCGTAACTTTAATAACTTTAGTTTTAGAAAATTATATAACTTACTACCTAAAATTTTTGAAAATCTCAATATTCTATAATCGCTTTTATCGACGATAACGACCCCCTAGAACGATCTTTAACGCTAGTAAATTTTAATTCCCAGAATTAGTCCTAAACGCTAGAGTATACACTAGGGTATACTATAGCGATAGTTATAAAACTACGATAACGATAGGGTTTTAGTTATAAATAAGGGCCTTAACTATAAATAGGATAAAACTATAACTATAAATAGAGGTTATAAACGAGGGTTAAAGTTAATAGCGTAGCCTTAATTTAGCGCCTATTAGTAGTTATTTTAGATTTACTCGATATACTCCCGAGTAGCCCTAGGCCCCTTAACTACACACCTCGGGCGTATATCGAATCGGTAGATAATTATTGTATTTAAGGCTCCCGAGGCGCCCGTCGAGCGGCCTAAATTATAATAAAGCTACTTTTCGTTTTACCGACGTAATAACTAAAGTAATATAAAAAGTAGAAATATTAAAGTCTTTAATAAAGTAAAAATTAGATTTAATAAAATTTAAAAATTTAAAGTTTTGATAGAGTAATATATTATAAAATAATATATTATAAAAATCTCCGCCGAGGAGGGGCTTTTATAACTCGGACTCTAACTCTTCTAATTTATATATTTATTAGATTATACCTATATTTATTATCGAGTTTAATATAATATAATAACCTATTATACTAGGTTATACCTTCCGAGGTTTTTAATATATTATTACTAGGATATATTTTATCTTTAACGTAAATAAAGTTAAATTAAATACTTATTTAAACCTAGGTAATTCTATTATTATAAAAACATCGAGTATTCCTACGGAAATATATACCGAGCTTAAATAACTATATTATAATAATAATATTACTTATTCTAATATATAATTTAGGAAATAAAATTATTTAAATATTAGATTATATTCTAGTAGATATATATATAAAAGAGAATTTAAACGGCGGCGATATATTCGCTAAAATATTAATAGTAAATATATATTACGGATAATCTAAAAGCTAATTTATATATTAATATTAATATTTTTACACCGTATTCATTTTTAATAAATCTTAATATATAGTCTTAATTTATTACTATTAATAATTACTAATTAATTAAGATTTTTACTAAATCTATCGTTAAATTTTCTAATAAATTGAGACGTATTATTAAAATAAACCGATTTATTACGATATCTTCTTAGTTTAATATATTAGTATTAATTTTATATTTAAGTAATCTCCCTAATAAGGACTTTCTATTCGAACCAAATTTAATTATTAATTACTATCTAAGCCACGAGAGAGGATTATATATATATATATTATTGATATATTCTTTTCCTTTATATAAGTTCGTAATTTCACGTCTCGTTCGGCTAAACTACCCTAGCGTACTAGATTACGTACTCTAGTAGACTTTAATAAGAAAGAGTATAAATAGTATTAAATTTCTACCGAAGTTATATCCTTAAATATTTATAAATAGAGAACTACGTAGATTAAATTAAAGAACTTACGTCTTTATAGAAACCTCTACTTTATTAAATATATATTATAATAATTAATTTATCTTTAAAGATAACTTTTTTTAATAATATAATAATATATAACTTTAAAAAAGGAATAATAGAATTCTTAACCCGTTTAATCTAAGAATTCTCAATTATCTTTACGAACTCAAGGAATATAATCGAAGTTCTAGAAGAAAAATAAATATCTATTAAATCGAAGTTAGGTATTTTATTAAAGGCTTTAAAACTCTATCCCTTTAATTAATAAGATAAATAGGTCGTCGATAGAACCTTCGATAAAATATAGATATAGGGTAAACTAAGGTATACCGATTAGTTAATTTAATATAACTAGTTATATTTTATCGTATAACGCGATACGCCTACGAAGAGAAAAGAGTATATTGTTATAAATATTAAAGATCTAAATATTATTACAGAAGATAATAACTACCTATTATTATTATAAATAAATATCATAACTTTAGTTACTAGATTTAACTATATATTTATACTCGATATCGTAGGATAATTTCTTTAGTTTATAATTTAACTACGTAATTATTATAAACTAATAATTATTAGTTATTATAGATAGGAATAGTTTAATATTACTTTAATAAATTATAAAGGCTCACTACTAAATATTGAGTAATAAACGAATAATATATTACGCCCGCTTCGTACCTTCGCTATATCGATAAAGGAGGGAGTTAATATTCTACCGAAAAATACGTAAAATACACTTAGATATATTTAGTTTATACGTTAACCCTAGAGATTACTTTAATACCTACTTTCGTTAAGAGTTACTAAGAGTAACCTTTTCTTATTAATAGTTACTATTTACTATCTTATACGATTATACTAAATACGAATACGTACGAACTATATCGGGTAACTATATTATAGTTAGAGTATTATATTTATTATACGCGTAAATTACTATTAATAATTCGTATTTTATAAATATATATATCGCTATTAGAAAATACGTTTATTAAATATATAAGTCTATACTATTATCGTATTTATTTGTATTATTGTCTATATTTTTTTCGATTTTAACGGTTTCTTTATTCTTATCGCCTTATTAATCTTGAGTAATTTCTCTACCGTAACCTAAATCGCCGCCTTTACCGCTACCGCTACTATTATTAATATTATATAAATTGACGCGGTTAGTATTATATATACGTTTATGAGAGTTTTATAAATAATTATTAATATTATTCGATATATAGTAGTTATCTACTCTTTTTCGATTTCCTTATTATATTAATAAACTAATATACTACTATCTATTAAACTTTACGTAAACTATATTATAATTTATATTCTTTCCTAATTTCACCTTTTTAAACTATATTATTACTCGGAATTTCCCCCCTAATTATTTGATATAAACCCGGTATTTATTCTTATTATTACTCGATAGAATCGAGAGAGTGTTAATTTTCTTATTATTGAATATAGTAATAGGTAAAAACGCTTTTTAATTAATTATATATAAAGGATAAGAGCGAATATAAGTATAAGACTCTAATACTAAATATAACTACGTTAATAAATCGAAAACCGGCTTTAGCGGCTCGGGGTTAAAACGTAGAATACCTTAAAAGTTAAAGTTATTAAACGGGTACTCGCGGAACCCCGAGAGTTAAAAGTATTCTAGGGTCTTACCTCGGGCGCCTTAAAGGTAGTTAATTTAAAGGTTTTTTAATTAAACTCGCCGGAGGGGCCTTTTTTACCTTTAAAACCTCTAAAATATTAAAGTTCTTATAGTATAGACCTTCTAATAAGTTTTGATCTCGTTATTTAACTATATTAATCTAGGTCTCTTACGGTATTTTAATAGTATTAAGTTTTAAACAGTATCTTCACGGGTTAAAAACGGTTAATATACCGTTTAAAACGTATTAAAACCGTTACTCTTTTTGATACTAGTTGTTAAAAAACGGTTATTTAATCGTTCAAAGAAAATAGCTAGCTACTTAACGTTGAAAATAATTATTTAACCGTTTATTAACTATTTATTAACGGTTTATTAATTATTTAAAAACTTATAATAACCCTATTAATAAAATATTTGAATTTTTTAAAGTTCCTTCTAGGGCTGAAAACTCGCTTATTTCATATCACGCTAAATATTAACGCTAAGACTTCAAAAAGTGTTTTTTCGAACTTTTTACGAAAAGTATATATATAAAACTAGTCTTATATAGACCTAGTATTAAAGAACTTAGAGAAAGTTTTATAAATTTTTATTTATGTTTCGCTACCGCCTAATTACCGTCTATATACCGTTAATAAACGAGAATTAAACCGTTTTATAAATAAAACCTAAAAAAGAGAAGTATCGACGTTAATTAATTTTAAAACCGTCGTATAATTAGTAATTATCTAGTTAAGAAACCGTCGATTAACGGTTAAGAAACCGTTTAAAAACGGTTCGAAAATAGTTTAAAAACGGTTTATAAATAGTTTCAAAACCTAGCGAGTAAATAGGATAATAAGTATATATCGGGCCCCTCGAGCGCTCCTCGAGTATCCGATTAACGAGATTTAATTATTCGAGCGCTTTATTAGCGACTTTTAGAATAAGGCTAGAATTATTATTTTAATTAAATTAAATATTAAATATTCTATTTATCGAGTATTTTCGAACATTATCGAATAGTATTAAATAATATTAAAATAATATATATATTTTGATTTTTTAACTACTTACCGCGTTAAATTAAATAAATATTAAATATCCCTTTATACTAGGGTTATCCAATATTATCGAATAATCTTCGATTATATTAAATAAACGGATTTATTTATTAAAGCTTTTTATTTTTATTTACGTAATCTTTTTAACTATTTACCGCTAGGAAGTATTAATAATATTTATTCTTTTTAATATTTAACCGTACCCTCTCGCCCTATATCTCGCTTTCTTTATAAATTTAAAATTATAATATTTATTTTAATATTAGTATATTATATATACGCGGTCGTAGTATTTAAATACCTAATATAATAAACTTGTTTCTTCGTATACTTTTTTTTTATCTAAATAGCTTATATTTATTAGTATTAATTATATTACCTAGATTATTATATAACTCATAGAGAATAATTAGTACGGGAGTATAAGGATATCGGTTTTAATATTATCGTAAACATTATTTTAAAAAGTACCGATATAGATTTTATATTTCTCGATAAAGTAATTTATATAGAGATTTTTAATAATAAGATTATTACTTAATACCTTGAATTTTTATTTATAAATTATTATTTAATAATTAGAGAAGCCCTTAATACGAAATAATAATAAAATTTATATTTAGAAAAACGAGACGGAGTAATATTTACCTTCGCCGTAATATATAACGCTAGTAGTATATTCGATATAAATATAAATTTCTCGGGTATTTATTCCCGCGCTTTAATATCTTCGCGTTTGAATTATATATACCCTAGATTTTGTATTATCTATTAAATCCTATTTAATTTCGGGGCGTTTTAATCGAGTATAATAATATTATTAGATTAAAAAGTTGTTTAGGTTAATATATATATTTTCGTTAATATATTAATTTACGAACGAGATCTAAATTAAATCGACGTCGAGTTAAAGGTTAGTACTAAGTTTAGTAAAGCCTAGTATAAATGAAATTAATTATATCTTAATTAATTTACTAAAAAATAAGTCTTTAGTAGAATTAATATTTATTTCCGTAAATTATCGCTGAATAAAGTATCCTTTTTAATTATTTATTCGAATTAAGTAAACTCTTTTATAAATATTGTTAGGAAAAGAAATATCTTGTATATAATAATATAAAAAGATAAATATAATATTTATTCGCCTAAGATATAGGTAGACGTATCCGTACGTATAATTATATTTTTAAAAAAAAATTAGATTAATTCTTCCTTTTTAACCTTAATATTATTAATAATTTTAATATTATTCGAGTTTCCTTTAATTATATTATTATACGCTAGTATAATCGTATAGAAATTCTTTAGTAAATTATAGCGGAGATTATTATACTCTTTTTATTCGTTCGCCTAATTTTATTATAGGACCTCGAGTATACTATTAAGATCTAATAACGGATTATTCTATAATATACTAGTTAACGCGACGAGTATATATTATTATCCGAAAGATTACTTTTTAAATTCTTTTAATAATATTATTTATCCGGTAGTTACTTTCTTAGTATTCGTTAAATTATTAACGAATATTCTATTTACCGGTAGCCCCTAGAAATCTTTTAATTTTTTTACCAATTTTACTCTACCTAGATAAACTTCGAAAGAATCTTTTATAATATTATATTATTTACGAACTTATACCGAGAAGGTTTAGGAATTATATTAATAATCCTTTATTAAAAACTCTAAATTAGTTTCTTCTTTAATTTATAATTTATTTTATAGTTATTTTCTTCTTATTTAATATTAATTACCCGAATTCGTTTTTTAATTTAAATAAAGTTATTTATTATATTATAATAGATAATTAGTTTAAAATTAAAGTTTTAATCTAGTCTAGAGTCCTAGTATTTAATGAATTTATTATATTATATTAGTATTAGGGTAGGGGTACTTTATAAAATAATATTTTAATTTCTTATAATCTGTTTATCCGTAACTCCTTCTCGAAGAAATTCTTATATTTAATCTAGCTCGGAACTCACTCCTAAAGTTTTTATTCTAAATAATAATATTATTTATTTAAATAAACTAAATTTATAATATTAGAGCTATATTATATAGCGTACCTTTAAATTACACTCGATTTTATATAGTAATATAATATAGGTTACTTCGCTTAGTTTAGATAAAGACTAATAGGTCCTTATACTAGATATCGAGTATTATTAAGTCCGATAAAGAATTTATAATATTAAAATGATAGGCCCCCTCGCTCCCTCGGACCTTATTCTAGTAAATTACGATAAAGGCCTATATTATACCGCCCTCCTCGAACCCTCTACGCGCTAATAATACCGACGAACCTTTTTCCGTTCTTTTAAATATTAATAATATCGATAATCCTTCCCCGGACTCTATATCCGCTAGTAACGATAATAGGAGAAGTATAGAGTATATTAAAAACGATAATAATAAGATTAAAAAAGAGAGAATAATAATAAAGAGAGATTAAAAACTATTTCATAATATAGTAGATAAATTTATAGGTATTTAGGTAGTATTATTTCGACTATTCGTAGTATTATTTAATTAATAATACTTGGCCTTTATAGATTAATTATAGTAAGAGCGTTTTAGTTAATCTAATAAAGTCGAACTATATATATCTAGTATATTATCGAATAAAGTCGAACACGATCGAATTATATAATTTCGGGAATATAATAACTATATATTAATTAACCGAATAATTACTCTATCTAATATTAATACATTATCGAATAATATTAAAGGTATTTGAATTATATAAACTTTATTTTATCCTAGTATCATAATATTTATTAATATAATCCTCTATAATATATATATCCTTTAGGTCTCCGGGTATATTATTATTAATAACCGAGGCCTTAAAATATATAATATACGCCCGAAGCCCTTTAACTATACGTTTCGGGCGTACGTCGAGTCGGTAGATAAATATCGTGTTTAAGGCTCTCAGGGCGCCCGTCGAGCGCCCTAAGCCACGATCGAGCCGCTTTTCGTTTTACCGACGAGTAAGTATTTATTTAATAAATAATTACTAAGTAATCCTATACTCTTATATTCTAATACTCCTACTCAAACGAAAATCTGTATTAAGAAGTCTCTAAAATAGCTCTATGTTCCTTTTATCTTAATATCGTTATAATAAGTTATAAAAGTAAATAATTTCATAACTCTAAAAATTTTAGGGTTACGAAATCTTAATTAGTCGAATAAACGCGTCTTTTTCGGCCCCGTAGAGTTTGAGTATTTATAAATATAGAACAACTTTTATAAAAGTATTAATAAACTTTTATAAAAAGGTATTTATCATAAATCTAAAGTTATTTAAATAGTTTTAAATTTAATTTTAGGAAGAGCTTTAATTAGGCCGTTATTAATCTACTTTATAATTAAAATATAACTAAACTCGATTTCGTTTACTACGACTTTTTCGCGCTAGAAATACTACTAGATTATAATATATTTAATTCTATTTTTATAAAAAATAATTATAATAACTATAAAATAGGTTAGTAAAATAAAGTAGGCGGTTAATATAAACGGTATAATAACGAGTATTATTATGTGTATTAATTTAAATCCCTATTAGAGTAAGGTGTATATATAATAAATACAAATTACCTAGAGAGATATTTAAATCAAATAATTTCTTTAATAATCTAGATTTAGCCTATATACTCAGCGTTATATAAAAACAAAGTTATAATTAATTAATATTCAAATTAGTAATTAATAATCGTACTATCGAGATTGAATATATAACTAGAGGTCTTCAAAGTATTTATTAATATAATTACTAATTTAATTAATATTAATATATCCTTTTTATAGGGCGAGGTAACCTAAGAAGACTAGTTTTATATAATATACTACGTAAATAACGAAAGATACGTCTAAAGACGGCTTAATAAGATTTATTAGGGCTAAAATTATAACGACTTATAATTAATGTTACGTAAACGATATTAGGCCGCGTATTTAATATGATATATATTAATATATTAACGATTAATTAATAAACGGTAAAAGAGATAGGTTTAATTTAATTTATCGGCCGGTATAAATTTAATTACGGTATAAAGTTTATAAAAACTCTAATAATTATAAATCTAATACTATCCTACCTACTCGCTAGGTTTTGAAACCGTTTTTGAACTATTTTTCAACTATTTTCGAACCGTTAATTGACGGTTTCTGAACTAGATAATTACTAATTATACGACGATTTTAAAATCAATTAACATCGGTACTTCTCTTCTTAAAACTATTAACGGTTTAAGGTTTTAATTATAAAACGGTTTAAGAACGGTTTAAGAACGGTTTAAAAACAATTTGATTCTCGTTTATTAACGGTATATAGACGGTAATTAAGCGGTAGCGAGATATAATTAAAAATTTATAAAACATTCTCTAAGTCCTTTAATACTAGGTCTATATAAGACTAGCTTTATATATATACTTTTCGTGAAAAGTTTGAAAAAACACTTTTTAAAGTCTTAGTGTTAATATTTAATATAATATAAAATAAACGAGTTTTCAGCCCTATAAGGAACTTTAAAAAATTGAAAATTTTTTATTAATAGGGTTATTATAAGTTTTTAAACGGTTAAGAAACTATTAATATACCGTTAATAAACCGTTAATAATAATTTTTAACGTTAAGTAGCTAGCTATTTTCTTCGAACGATTAAATAACCGTTTTGTAACTAGTATTAAAAAGATTAACGGTTTTAATACGTTTTGAGCGGTATATTAACCGTCTTTTACCCCTGAATATACCGTTCAAAATTTAATACCGTTAAAACACCGTAAGAAAACTAGATTAATACGGTTGAATAACGAGATAAAAACTTATTAGAAGGCCTATACTATATATATTCGATTCTATAAAAATATATAGTAGGCGCGGGTTAGATTCCGTTATTCTACGCCAGCCCTAGTTTAATATAATATATAATATCGAAATTTTATCCTACCTTAATCTTTATATCTAAATATAAATAAACCTTACCGCTATTATTAGATATAATCTAGAAATCTATTAACTTATAAGTTTTATCGGAGTATATATATATTTTATAGCCTTCTATTTATTAATTATTATTTCCGATTATTTACTTCGTATTATTATAATTCGTTAGTATTTATTAAACTCGCTAAGGCTCGTATACTCTTTAATTTCCTATTTCCCTTCTTATTTCCGTAAAAATTCTAATATTCCTAAACTCTATTATACCTCCTACTTTAATATAATATACGAAAGGCCTTACTAATTATCTCTTCTTTTAATACTAGTAACTATCAAAATATGAGGTAGATAATACTTGTATTATTACTATATAGAGATACTAGAGCGACTAACTATAAGGGCTGTTAAGGCTATATTAGTACCGCGCTATACGCGCGGCTAGTAAGGTTAATTAGCTCTTATTTCGATACTCGTACTCGATCGTAGTATCGATTTAATATAGTAGCGTTAAAGGGTAAAACAAGTTATTTATTTTACTCTATAGCGTATTAAGGCTAAACGCCGGGTCGTAGGAGTAAACTAAGCGCCGGGTTATAACGGTGAACTAAATTTAAATATAATAGTATAGGATCCCCCTTTTATCTAAATACCGGGTAACTAGAGTGAAGTAAATAAATCTATTATTACTTAATAAAAATTCCGTTTTTTAATAAAAGACGGTTTTTTAAAGAAATTATTTAATATCTAATAAATATATATTAAAAATTTATAGAAATATAGGCGTAGAATATATAGGGGCGAATAGGATATTATAAAATAATTATATAAAATATTATAGAGGCTACCCTAATAAGGGAAAGATATAAACGATACTACGAGTTCGCTTAAAAGGTATATATAGTATTATAAATACTCTAGTATAAACTTTATTAGTATATAATATACTAGAAGCCGCGTAATCGCTAATTATTAAGGCCTTAAAAGGGAAGGTCTAGGATAGGGGCTATAATATTAATCTATTAAACTATTAGGCGTATATATTAACTAGGGTCCTTAAGAACGTCGGTATTACCGAATTATATATCTTTAACGCCGTAGCGTCTAGCGGTCTAAGTGTGTTTAATAAATTTATATTATATAAATATAAAGTTACGATACCGCAGCTTACTAAAGTCTTAAGATATATTAACGTTATAGTTATAAATAATTATATAAACGCTAGGGGGCTCTCGAATAATAGTTATACTCTAATTATACTATTTAAATTATTTATAGTAGGGTCGAGCGACTTAATTAATATTTTAATTATTAAATAAAGCTAGTTAATTTAGCGCCGGAGGCTTTAGGCGCTTCTAGAGGTCGTTATATAAATCGATAGTATTAGGTTCCGGGTACTCTTTAACCTAATTACTCTATTCTTTATTAATAGGAAAATAGATAGGGTTAGGATATATATAACTATTAATATATAACTATATATATATAAAGAACTACTTTAGTTTTTAGGTAGTAATATAAAAACCGAGAAAAAATATATCGGGCGTATATAGCGTTTACGACGTTTAATATTTAATATTAATTACGGTAGTTATTACGATCGAAGCCTATAGTGAAATTAGTTCAAATTAAGGGCGATATAAGCTTTAAAAGTAGCTAAATAGGATAATATATTGAAATTTTAGGTCGAATTATTATAGGGAGTATACTAAAGAGATATAATATAATAAATATACTAGCCCCCTATATAAGACTAGAAAATAAGATTTAACGTTATAAATTACCCGAAAAATCTTAGTATATAGTGTAAAGCCGTATTAAATAAGTATTATATTATAATAATAATTTTTATTAAAATAGAAAACGGCTCCTATTATTTCTACGGTTAAGGAGTATACCTAGCGATATCGCGTGCTTTATAAAGGATTTTCTAGCCTAAAAACTTTATAAAATATAACGAATTTTTCTTTACTAAAGGCCTTAATTAACCCGTTAATTATTTATTTATTAGTAGGTATATATTCTAGCTTAATTTCATTAGATTTAATTTTCTCGCGTACGAATTATACTTAAATAGCGATATATTTAATACGAGCGTAAAACTAGGGGTTCTTAACTAGTATTATAATACTTTAATTATTATAGTAGAGCGTTACTACTTTAATAATAAGATTTTTTATAGTAATATCTAGCTCCCGTAATAATCTCTAAAGTTAAATAACCTCTTTAATAATTTATATCTAGCCGGTATATTCGGCTTTATATATTAATAAAATAATAATAAACTACCGTTTAAAAAACTAATTAATAACTTTATTTCTAATATTGAAAAAAATATCCCGAAGTTAAATATCGGGTATTAAAGTTATTTACCTAGTTAATATTAATATACCCTATAAAGGGAAATATAGAGCCGCGAAATATTAGTTATAAATAGGCGGTCTCTTTAAAGTACCGAAAAATATATTTAACGATTTTCTAGTAAGATTTATCTAGGTTAAAGCTATAACGGCTAATAACGGATATAGTATATACGATATCGGGCCTTATACCTAGTATAATATATATAAAAGAATTAATAACGGATTAATATTAAATACGGGAGTTACTGGGAGCGAGGAAATCCTCGTTTATTATATAAAACTTTTCGGTATTTATAGGGGTAGTAATTAAATAGGTATCCTATATACCGAACTCCTTTAATACTTTTTTAATATAGGTAGACTAGTTTAACCGGAGGATCCTATTTACTTTATCCCGCGATACCGATATATTAAGGTAGTAAAAATAAGGCCTTAAGTCGCTTATCTAGAATTATTAAAAAAAAGTATCTTTAATATTATAAATAACGGTATTATCGGGGCTAATAATAAATAGGTTATTTATATAAACGGCGATAATAACTTAAACTTTAATATTAATAAAGACCCTTTTATTAAAGATAAAAGCGCGAAAATCTAAGGTTTTTAGGAAGCTAAATAATATTTTAAATTATATTTGAAATAATTATTTTAATTTATAAAGAGCTTTATTAAAACGATAGACTATATATACTCTAAAGCTAGCGGTAGGAAATCTAATAAATTATTAACTATAAATTTCTTCCTATACCGCGCTATATAGGAAAGCGGTTTTAATATTTATTTATTCAAAATCCTAATCTAGGGTAGTAGTAAAAATAAAAATAACTTTATAATTTATAAACTTTATTATAAAGGCGAAAATCTTATTATAATCTAGGTCTTTTTATTATTCGAAACTATAAATTACTTAATATATTTTATAACGTAGTACTTTACCTACGGTACTACGCTTTAGTTTATAAATTTATTTACCGCGTAGTATTTTACGCCTTATAAGTATAAAGATTAACGTCTATATATTATTCGAAACTAGGGAATCGAATTTATCCTATATTATTAATTATTAATTTAATTTATTATAGTTATCGGTTATAGTCTCTTTATATATTTTCGGCTCCTATACTTCGGCGCGTATAACGAGAGTTAGGAAAATATATAGGGCGATTAAATCGGGGGATTTATATTAAAGTATAACCGAAGGTATATATAATTCGGGATAATTTTATAAGACCTTAATAAATAACTTAATCGCCGGCTACTCTATAGGTTATAATAAACGGGTTTATAATAAATAAAACTACGGGGTATTATTACTATTAATATTATTATCGATATTATTATCATTATCGCTTTTAGGGGGTTATTTATCTAGTATAAACGACTTTAAATATATAGGCGAGTTTTTATCCTTATTAAAATTATTACTAGAGTCGGCTTCGACCGCCGCCCGCTTCAATAACTAAATAAAATTAAAGGCCGTTATAATATACTTTTATTACAGTTTAGGTATATCTTAAAGTATTTATTTAATAAAATAAATATTACCTAATTATATAAACTCGTCTTTTTTATTAATAAGGTAATAAATTATATCGCCTTTATACCCGACTAGTTTATATTTAACGGTATAAAACTTAAAATACCTTATTTTAGTAATAGTATTATTAATATAAATTTATATTTTAGAGCCGAGAGTTTTTAGGTAGCGAAGATTAGGCTTAATATTATTAATCTTTTTAAACGATATTATTTTAATATTAGATTCGGGGGATCGATTACGGAGGTAATTAATTATAAAAACGAATTCCGATTAATACTTCTTCTTTATACCGTTCTTAAGGAGTATAGTATATACTTTATAACCTATACTCTAGCCTAAATATTTAATAATATTATTAATTTATAAAATATCGCGAGTAATATATTTAAATAAAATCCTCTTCCTTTCTCGATAAGTTATAAATACCTTAAAATTAAATTCTCCTCCGCTATTAATATAATAATACTTAATCTATTATATAGGTCGCTCGCGATTAACGGTATAAGCCTTAAATATAGAGAGGAAATCGTTTTTATATATAAAAATAACGACGTAAAACTCTTTAATAAAATTATAAAATATAGTTTTAAAATAGCGGGCGTCGTTATAAGCTTCTCCTAAAAATACTTTTTTATTATTAATAAAACCGACGAGGTTATTATTAATATATTTATATAGGTATTTACCCGGAGTAATAAAATATATATATAATACCCTTTTTATTCGCGATTAAAATATATAAAATATAAATATAATCCGCCGGTATCGGTTTATTTAGGTTAATATTTATAATTATTATCTTTAACTTCTTTAAGTTCTATTACTCTAAATAACCTAATTAATAATATTATAATTTTAAATTAAAGGAGACCTAGAAAGTAATATATATATATATTTTTAGCCTAGGAAGAATCTAGGATATAATTATAATCGCGATAAAATTTAAAATAGGATATACCTAGGTATTAAATATGAATATTTTATTATAGGATATAAAATAGAAATTAAAGTCTTTATAATTAATAATAATACTTATAAAAGTAATTTTAGTAATCTTAATTTTAATTAATATTAATTATAATGTAAAAATAAGGTTCGACTATACGCTAAAGATATAAAATATATTAAATAAATATATATCGACTTAACGGCTTGTATTAATTATATAAATAATAATAGTCCCTCGCTTTACCGGGATTAAGCTATACTCGTTAATATTTATAATAAAAATATTTAGAATATTAATATAATCGTCGCCGAAATAAAAACGGTCGTTAATAATATAACGACTATAAGCGGTATCGAAGAGAAATTTATAAGATAAATTACCTTTATTAACGGTTATTATTCTAATATTTAGGTATATCGGTAACTCTTCTTTAAAAACGGTATTTATATTAATTTATTATTTTTTATTATTATAACTATATTTACCCCCTTAGCCCTAGTTATAATTATTATTCTTAATAATATTATTACTCTTTTAAGTCTAAGCTTTCTTTTATTCTAACTAGGCCTTTATTATTATAAAGTATTTATCGCGATAAATAATATAATTATAACTATCTTTCCTATAATAGGAATAATAAAAAACCTCTTTTATATATCTATTAAAGTTCGCTAACCTAATTATTATCGCGGTATATTTTTATATCGCTTTAGTAGTCTTTATACGAATTTCATTATTTTTAATAATAAGTAATAACTTATCGAGGGTAAAAATCTAAACGTTAATTATAATGAAAATAATATATATTTAAATAAACGTATTTTAAAAGGTATTAAATTTAGTACCTAGATTCTAAAGATAAGTATTAATTAAAAATATATTAAATAATATATAGTTTAAATTCTTTAATTTAGTATCGATCTTACGGAACTTCCCGGTATATTCGGTAATATTTATATATTCGTTATATTTAAGGTTATTAAAGCTACGGATTGCTTTATTAAAAATATTAGAATTTTAAAGGCGGAAAAACTTTTTTAATATATCCTAAACCTCTATAATAACGGTAATATCCTTTATTATTCAATAGGCGTTAGTTCTATAACGTATTCTTATAACTTTATAAATATATTCGATCTTATCCTCTTAAATATCTTTTATAACCTATAAAGTATATACGCCTAATTATTTATAATTATTTCGGTTAATAGTAGCTCCTAGGCTAGATATTATAAAATAGGTATTTATATAGTACTTATAAAGGGGTTAATCTTTATTAATTTAAAATATAAGTATAAGACCGAGAGGATAATTTCCGCTAGAGTAACGGGCGTTATTATTATTTAATATTTTAATATCCGAGTAAAATAAATCGGAGGGATCTAGTAGTATAGGCGCCGAAAAATCTATTATTATTATTATTAATATTTACGACCGTAAATCGGTTAGCGATTAAGTTAAAAGAATTTTAATTTTAAACCTAAATAAGTTTTTTATACTCGGTATATTAAGATTAGAGTTTATAGCGTCTCGATATACCCGAGGTATATAATTATAAAAATATAAGGTCGAGGAAAAGTAAAGAAATAAATCGGTTATAAATATTATAGTATTATTAAATTTATTTTCGATTTATTTACGGTCTACCTCGAAGCCGATATCGTTATATAAGAGTAGAAAATTAAGGGCGGCGTAATTCGTATAAAGATTATAAAGTAAACCGTCTAGAAAACGCTCCTATAAGTTATTAATAATATCTTAATTAATTTAATTAACCGTTACTCTAGGGGAGAGCTTAAAGGATTATTCCGTACTATTAAATCCTAAAGTAATTTATATAGATATTATAATATATATTAATTAAAAATAGGAGGCTAGAATTAAGAAAGCTAGTAAAGAGATAATTAAAAAATAACTAGGAATTATTAAGGTATCTATCCCCCTTTATTAAATAATTCTAGGTTATTCGAATCCTAACTCTTTACCGTTATTAACGGGGTAACACCCCTAGAATTACGATAAATATATAATTATTAGCGAGTTTATAGGGAATAGGTTTATTTATATATCGATTTATTTAATTCTTATTAGTCTAGAGTCTTCGGTATCCGGAGCTAAATTTATAAAACTAATTTAATTATAAAATTTAACTACTAAAACTATAATCTCTTAACTACCGATTTTTCAACTCCTAAATTAACGAAGGTAGTAAGATACGTTAAAGTACCGGCGTCGTAATAGCTACTATACTAAAATATTATTACGGGCATTATTAGGACGGCATAATAACTACGTCGAAATATTTCAGGGCTAGTATTTAGTTAACTAGATAAACTACTATACTATTAATATAATAACTATAATAGAGGCGATTCTAGCTGGTTATAAAAACGATAACGTACTATTAGAATATAGGAGTATAGGACTGCTTTGTAACTACTTAGTAAATAGATATTTAGTAATATTTAGTATTAGGGTTTTATACGTATATTCGCTTTTATCCTCTATAGATAATTAATTAAGAAGTATTTCTACTTGTTATAATTAAATAAGTTATAAGCCCGGGCTCTACGTATATATCCGCTACGTACTCACTATATTATTATAGTATTAATGGTAGTAATACGGCGTTATTACGTTATTATAACTGTGTTTAGGACGCACTAGATTGCGTTTATAAAAAAAATTTAAATAAGGGGCTTAGTACCTAGAATATAGTTCCGCCGGCCCCGCCTCTACCAGAAAATAATTAATCGCACTATATAGTATACGCTAGAGAGTAGCCAAATCGTTTATAAAGAGTTTATACACCGCTAGAAAATAGCTAATAAGTAAATCGCTATTAAAGAGTAACTAAATTATTTATAAAGAGTTTATATACCGCTAGAAAATAATTAATAAACGAAGCGCTGTTAGAAAGTAGTTAATTACTATACTAGAGAGTAACTAATCGCCGTAATCGGTTAATATTAACGTATTTTATATATACTTTACTAAATACCTTAGGGGTAGCTATATATAATAGTTATTTATTATTATTAATACCTTTATATAACTTATTATAATCGTTACTAACGTATTATAATTTTAAATTCATAAGGTCTTTTTAAAGCCTAGAATAGTCGTAATTAATTACCGCTATAGCTCGCTTACCGCCTTGAAAAAATAAGCGTTAATAGTGTTAGTAGCGTTAGTAGCGTTAGTAGCTAAAAATAAACTTATAACTCCGTAATCGGGGGGAAAAACATTATAAACTATAACTATAGGTCGTAGCTATAACTATAACTCTTATTATTAAAATAATTATTAAAGTTATTTACCCCTACTCTCTTATATAGAGTAATAGCGAGTTAAATTCTAAATATACTATTCTCTAAGCTTCTAGCCTCGTCGTTTAAAACGATTACGATAGTAGCGATTATTAAAACGGAAATAATTACCGTCTAGGCCTAAATTACCTCGTTTTATAATTAAATGTTAGTGTACTCTTTAGAGATTTTTAACCCGTACGTTCTAACGGACCTAATATACAGTTAAGAAAATTTATATAAAAGTATATAACGATAAAAGGTGCGACGATAAAGTATATAAATATCGTTATCGATTTAATTCACTAGTTACCTTTAGTTACTCTATAGATAAATTAGCGCTAAAATTATTTAATAATATTAAGTTATTTAGCCTAACTCTTTAAATATTATTACTATATCGTAATACCTAAAAGTTATTTAAATATTCGATAAAGTCGAAAAACTTAACTCTATAAAAGATTTCGTCCGATAAAAGTAAAAGATACGTAATAATTTTAATACTATAGATTTATAGGAATACCTCGAAGATCTTTTTATTAAGGCTTTAGAACTAGACGCTAATAAACCTAATTATATAATCGAAACTATGTATTAATAGTTTAGCGATAATAAAATAATTTATAATATCCTTCGTTATACCTTTAGTCCGGTAATATACGTAAAGATTAAGATTAAAAAGATAGCTTTATAAGCCTAGATAATAATTATAAATAAATTTAAACCCTATAACTCTAGCTATTTATATACTACTCTAAATAAACTCGATTAATTTACTACTTTTTACTATAATAGCCCTAGCGATTATATTAGTAAATTTCAGGCTACTTATAACGAGCTTTACGGGTTTAATTATTTTAAATTTAATAATAACGTTATAATTTAATAGTTCTATCGTAATCTTACTATTAAATATTAACGGTACTACGAATCCTTCGCCGAAGATTATGATTTATTTAATACCGATAATATAGTTAAGATATCCTTTAGCGTAGTAATTTTTTATTTTCATAATATTTTATACCTTTAGGCTAGTATTATTAATACTAGCTAGCTCGCTCTCGTTATTCGTAATATTTAATAGCGAGTTTAAGGGCCTAATTAGAAAAGAACTATTCGATTTTATCTATATTATACCGACTTTATAAAACGAGTTAGGTACTATATTATTTATAATAAACTATAGTATAATAATCTCGGCTATAATAATTAGCGTGACCGTAGCCGTTATAGTCGAGGTAACCGTAGTGTTAGAGGCGGTAGAGGTAATAGTAACGCTACTAAGGATAGTAATAATAATAGGAATAAGAATAAATCGCCTTATAAACGGGCTAGAGCCGATACCGAAGGAAATATAAAATCCTACTATACCTTAGCCGGTATTAACTCTAAGGTCTTTTAACTCTAGATATTCGATACCGGTTATACCGTTTATATTACTTATAATCGCTTTATATTTATAGAATATACTAAGCTTAAGAGCGCCGATATTATTAATAATTTTAACGGTAAGCTAACGTTATATAATAATAAAATTATTATATTATTATATTTAGGCGATAATAGTATTTAGTATCTATAAACTAATAATGTTATATACGTTTTTAATAATAGGTTTAATTTTATTTAATATACTAAGCTTTAGCGAGCTAGTTATACGCTAGGCTTTATTTTAGAGAGGATTTTAATAAGATCTAAAGGTATTATTATAACCCTCTAGGAATATAATCTCTATGTTCTATATATATATAGATAAAGCTAACTCGCTTTATCTACTATAAACGTGAAGGTCTTAACTTTATAATACGAGAGACTCGGTTATTTAGGTAAAGATAATATTATATACCTATTTTAAATAACCGATAAAATCGACCTATCTAAAGTTAAAGAGGATAATAATTACGAAATATATAGTATTACTAAAATATACGCGTACTTATATAAACGTCGCCTACGGCAAGGACGATTTAAATATAATATTATTTATAACGATATTATTAACCTAAGAGCTTATAGTTTCGGTTTTATAGTTATATTTATTAACGATAAATATAAATATAAAACCGAAACTATAAGCTCTTATAAAATAAATATCTTCGGTATATTCCGTAGCTATAAAAGCGCTAAAGAATATAAAGATTATAGGATTTATTACCTCTATACCGATAAAGATCCTATATATACTAACGGCGAGTTTACTAATTATTATTTTAAATATAATATCGTCTAGAGTTACTCTATCCCTAGTAATCTCTAAATAAATAATATATTAAAGCGTATTAACTAAACCTTATTTAAGAAGGTATATACCTTATTAGTTAATAACGGACTTAATAATAAACTTATCCTAAAGTTTATCTCTACGGCGAACTAGCTACGAAATCGGTTTTTTATTACTATAATAAATATTACGCTTTATTAGGGCTCTATTAGAATACGCCCTAATTTATTATATTTATATAATATTAGCTAAATAGGCCTATACTAGGAATATTATATTATAGGTAAAAATTAATAAAAGTTTATTAATCGCGGTAAAAAAGGTATATTTATCGGCTATAAGGGTAACTACTTTTATTATATATTAATATATACGGGTAAAGTACTCCGCTTTACCTAGATTTAATAGACCGAAGAGTATACCGCTCGTAGATAACGGTATATCATTAATTAATAAAATCTTAATAATAGTACCCCGTTCGGGGGGCGATATTATAGCGGGATATAAAGACGTTTTAAGACTATACGAATTATAAAGTAGTTTAGATTCTAATATTAATAATTATAGTACTAGTTATAATTATAGTAACGGATAACTAGCTAAAGCTACCCCGCCTAGCTATACTAAATCGGTAGAGGATATTATTCGGTCTTTACCGCTATTATAGCGATAAATTAGATATACTATATTACCGAGGCCTAGGATTAAGTTACCTACCTTAAATTTATAATTTACGCTAGGTTTATAGCCGGTATAATAATTATAAATAGATCTCGCTAGCGACGCTAATTCTGAGTCGACTCGCGTAAATATATTAAAAAATATAGATTCCGAATCTAATATAGAACCGGCCTAATATTTTTTTAGCTCCGGCGTTCGCCTATAATATTAATAACTCTAGATAGGTATCTAGAGTTTCATAAATTTACTTTATTCCTTAACCTACTAGTTTTATTTATAAGAGTTTTACCTATCGAGCCTTACGAGCCTAAAATATATAAAGAAGCCATAATTAACGCTTTTAATAAAATATATTAGTAACTCGGTATAAATAACGAAATCGATTTTCTTTTAACGAATAGTATCTAGATACTATCGAATCTACCCCGAAACCGAAAAATATTTCGAGGTAAATAAGTCTATAAATTTAAGCGTAGAGCCGTTAATAAAATTACTCGTTATAAGGCTCGCTAGGTAGGTAGTACGTAGGTTTAAATAATAATATAGAATTAATTTTGATAAGACGTTTACCTTAGTAGTTAAGCCTATAAACTATAAAGTATTATTCGTTATTATAGTTATTTACGACCTAGAGCTTAAATAAATAAACGTTTAAACTACTTTTTTATACGGCCTAATTAATAATAAAATTTATATCGAATAATTTATTAGTTTCGACGATAATTTAGGTTATATATATTTCTTAAAACGTATTTTATATAGGCTTAAATAATCCCCTTAAGTATAATATATTACTTTTACGACTTTCTTAACTAAGCTAGGCTTTATACTTTTAAGCGCTAACTTTAATATATTTCTTAACTATAAATATAACTAATAATTATATTATATATCGACGATATATTAATTATTAGCGTTAATAAAGATATTATTACCTAACTAAAATAATACCTAAATAATAAATATAAAATAATTAACTTTAACCTTATTATATACTATCTTAATCTTAAAGTATCGCGCGATCGCTTTAATCGTACGCTATTCTTTAATTAGGAAATATACCTTAAGCGGGTATTTAAAGATTATAAAATATATAATATTAGAGTTAAAGTTATAGGAGTCCCTATAGACTTTATAATTAAATTTATACTAGCCGATAAAAGATATTAAATTAAACCTACCTCTTTTATTATTTAATTAATATATACTATAATAAATATACGACCTAATATCGCTTACGCGGTATTAATAGTAAATCGTTATATTTCTAACCCTAATAAATCCTATTAAGCGGTTATAAAACGTATCTTCCGTTATTTATATAGTATATTATACCTAAAATTAATTTTATAAGGTTAACTCGCGCTATTAAAGGGTTATATCAATATTAATTAGGCGAGTAATTATAATATAAGGCGTTCTACCTCTAATTATATATTTAATCTCAGTAGTACGACTATTAACTAGTAGTCTAAATACTAACCGATTATTATATTATTATCCTATAAAGCCGAATACGTAGGCTAGACCTAGGCTACTAAGGAAATTATCTAACTTAAAAGATTATTTACCTAGATAATTAATACCTATTACGCGTATACCTTATTCCGGTAGAGATTTAAATTAGTATACGTTAGTAGTACTCGCTACTATATTATTTATATTAACCGCCTACTCCGCTCTATTAACCTACTTTATATTTATAATTATTATTTTTTATAATAACTAAAGTATTATAACCCTAGCTAAGAACCCCTAGGACTATAACTACACTAAATATATTATAATCTAGTATTATTTCTAGCGCGAAAAAGTTATAATAAATAAAATCGAGTTTCGCTATATTCCGATAGTAGAGTAAATCGTTAACGGCCTAACTAAGGCTCTCCCTAAAGTTAAATTTTATACCTTTTATATAACTCTAGGCCTATAATAATTACTCTTTATAAATATTTATAAACGCTTTTATAAGAGTTTATTTATACTTTTATAAGAGTTATTCTATACCTATAAATATAGAACACGGCTCTACGGGTTTATTTAGAGGCTTTATAAATTTATCTAGAGGCTTTATAAATTTATCTAGAGGCTCTACGGGCTATATTTTAGTAACCTAACTAATAATAAACATTAATATTTAAATCAATATTAATTAATAACTACTATATCGAATATTATTAAATTTTCAGGGCCTCGTCTAAGGCCCTTATAAAGTATACTCTCTAAATTTTAGCTAAATCGCGTCCGTATATATAATAATATATCCTAATCCGCTCTAGGCACGTTTTAAGCTATACGCGGTAACGATAATATTACTTTATAATTTATCGTTCTTATTTAGCCCTCCTATAACTTTTATTAATAAATATATACGTCGCTAGAATATATTATTATACCCGTAGTATTTAACGCGGTCCCCGTAGTATCCTAGGCGGTTTTTATACCCTTAATAATCGTTTCCCCACGAACCCTATAGTATCCGACTATTTCTTAATAATCTTCTCGTGGTATTTATATCGTTTATTAATACTCCGACCTAATTACTACTTAAATTTAGTATATATAGGTTAACTATTAAATAAAAGTTTTAAAATACTATATTTTATTAAAAAACGGAATTTTGCTCTCTTAGCCTCTACCGATATAGTTTAACTTTATAACTTAGCCTCTACCGACGTATCTTAGCCCTATAGCTTAGTCTCTACCGACGTAGCTTAACCTTATAACTTAACCTCTACTAATTATAGTTTAGGCCTATAACTTGGCCCCTATAAAATATAGTTTTAATCTTTATAACTTATTATAACGACCCTAAAATGGGGGGAATACGGGGCTATTTTAGAGACTTCTTAATAGTGGATTTCGTTCGAGTAGGAGTATTAGAATATAGAAGTACAAGACTAAAGTACTTAGTAACTATTTAGTAAATAGATACTTAATAATATTTAGTATTAGGGTCTTATACGTATATTCGCTCTTATCCTCTATAGATAATTAATCAAGAAGTATTTCTATTTATTATAGTTAAACACGTACTACCTTAATATAGGAGGGTAAAGAAATAACGTTTATTAAATAAGACCCTACGCCCGGGCTCATAACCTATTAAAATATAAAATAAATAATACTTATATTATTACTATATAGAGATACTAGAGCGATTAACTATAAGGGCTACTAAGGTTATACTAGTACCGCGCTATACGCGCGGCTAGTAAGGCTAGATAGCTTTTATTTCGATAATAATCTTATTATAATATCGATTATTAAAGGTTTTATTTATATTTTACTCTAAGTTTAATACTATTAAAGACTTTAATTATATCTTATTTATTAATTCATAATATTATTGGAAGTCTTTAATTATACCTTACCCTTAACTTACCGAAGGTTATTATTCGTAATCTTCCGTAGTTATATCTACTTTAGTTAAAGACGCTAGTAAGCGTATATTAGTATTACGGAAACCGGACGCGCTAAAACGCGAATTAGGGTTTACGATAATAAAGGAGATAAAAGAATTTATTAAGGGTAAATATTTTGAATTCTTTTTCGATAAGTATATAAAAGCCTAGATCTACTTATAATAAGCCTATATAAAATAATCCGGTATAGGTAGAATATAAAAAGTCGGTTTAAAGTATATAAAAATAAGATTTATTAACGATAAAAGAGCCGGTAATAATAAGTTTTTTTATAAATACCTCGATAAAGACTTATAGGATAGTATCGATTACTACGCTATAATATTATATAATATCCGAGAGGTTAATCTAAAAAGTATTTAGGGCCTATTCTATAAAAAAGATTTCTTAAAGGTAGAAATATATATATTAGGATATAGGCCTTAATTAAATATTAGGAATATAATTCCGTATCTTTATAAAAGTTAAAGGCTTTTGAATTTATAATATTTATTAAGCGACCTACTCTTATTATCGGCGGGGATAAAGAGTAACCTATATTTAATAAAGATTAACTTATTTTTATTAAAGATTAGGAGTAAGATAAAAAGGATATTCTTTGTTGGAATATAGGAGTATAGGACTGCTTAGTAAGCAGATAATTAGTAATGCTTGGCATCAGGGTCTTGCACGCATATTCGCTCTTATCCTTTATAGTTAATTAATCAAGAAGTGTTTTCTATCTACCTATATTTAATAGGTTATGAGCCCGGGCTCTGCGTATATATCCGCTACGCACTCGCCATATTATCATGGTATCAATGGTAGTAACACGGTGTTATTACGTTGTCGTAACTGCGCTTAGGACGCACCAGATTGCGCCCGTAAGAGATTTTTAAAGTAGGGCTTTGGTATATAGAATATAGTTCCGCCGGCCCCGCCTCTACTAGGGAATGGCCCCAACGAATTATATGCGCTATGTATAATTGCTAGAAAATGGCTAATTATACCATATAGTATGCGCTAGAAAATGGCCAATCGTTTATATAGAGTTTATATACCGCTAGAAAATAGCCCAATCGCTAGTAGTTTTGCTGTAGCTAGAAAATGGTTAATTACTATATTAGGGAGTAGCTAATTACTATACTAGAGAGTGGCTAATCGCCGTAATCGGCTGATATTAGCGTATTTTATATATACTTAAATAAATACCTTAGGGGTAGCTATATATAATAGTTATTTATTATCGTTAATACCTCTATATAATTTATTATAATCGTTACTAGCGTACTATAACTTTAAATTTATAAGGTCTTTTTAAAGCCTAGAATAGTCGTAATTAATTACCGCTATAGCTCGCTCACCACCTTAAAAAATAAGTATAGGTAGTATTAATAACGTTAGTAATATCGGTAACTAAAAATAAACTTATAACTCCGTAGTCGGGGAGGAAAATATTATAAACTATAATTATAAATCGTAGTTATAATTATAACTCCTATTATTAAAGTAGTTATTAAAGTTATTTATCTTTATTCCCTTGTATAAAGTAATAGCGAGTTAAATTTTAAATATATTATCCTTTAACCTTTTAGCCTCGTCGTTTAAAACGATTATAATAGTAACGACTATTAAAACGAAAGTAAAATCTAAAGTAGCTTAAAGGTAAACCTCTTTATTTAATTACTAAATAATAATATACCCTCTAAAGACTCTAGCTCCGTACCTTTTCGGTAGATTAAATAAATAGTCGACTACCTCCGTGATAAGGTATATATATACGACGATAAAAAAGACGTTAATACCTTATATATATATTATTATCGATCCGACTCTTTAGCTAGCTTTGGTTATTTTAAATTAATATTAGAACTACTTAATAATATTAAGCTATTCGGCCTTATACCTAGGTTACTACTAGTATATCGGTATTTATAAAGGTTATTTAGGTATTTATTAAAATCGAAACCTTAAATTTAATAGAAGACTTTATTAAATGGAAGTAGGATATATATAATAACTTTAATGTAATAAACCTATAGGAATATCTTAAAGATCTATTTATTATAGCCCTAAAACTAGATATAAGTAAGCCTAACTATAATATCGATACTACGTATTAATAGTTCACCGATAATAAGATAATTTATAATATCCTTCGTTATACCGTCGCCCCTATAATCTACGCTAAAATTAAGAATAATAAAGTCGCTATTATAGCCTAGATAACTATTATAAATAAATTTAAACCTCGTAGCTCCGGCCACTTATATAAAGTATTAATTAAACTTAATTAATTTACTACTAGTTAATATAATAATTTTAACGATTATACTAGTAAGTTCTAGGAGGCCTATAACGAGCTCTATAACTTTAACTATTTTAAGTTTAACGATAACTTTATAGTCTAGTAGTTCTACCGAAACCTTAACTCTAATTATTAACGCTATTATAAAATATTCGCTAAAGACCATGATTTATTTAATACCGATGATACTATTAAAACTACCCTAAATATAGCGATTTCTTAATTCCGTAATATACTTTACCTATAGGCTAATAGTACTAGTTAGTTTATATTTATTATACGTACCTTAACGCTATAGTATATCTAAGGATTTAATTAAGAAGGAATTATTTAATCGTATCCCTACTACGCTGACTTCGTTAGGCGGGTATAGTACTATATTATTTATAGTAAACCCTAGCACGATAATTTTAGCTATAATAATTAATATAATCGTAACTAGCGCGGTCGACGTGGCCGCGGCGGTAGAGGCGGCGGTAGAGGTAATAATAATAGTAATAATAATACTATTATTAAAGATAATAATAATAATAATAGAAGCCAAAATAATAAGAGTAAGGACGATAAATCTAATAAGTCAAATAAGCGCCAAAGGTCTAATACCAAAGGTAATTCAAATTCAACTTCGAATATAAAACGTTACTACGCCCTTATAGGTATTATAGCCGATATTTCTAAACTTTAGGTTCTAAATACTAATACTATTATCTATATTAATTATAATCGCTTTATTTTTATAGAGTACACTAAGTTTAAAGGCGCTAATAATATTAACGGCTTTAGGGGCGGCCTAACGCTATATAGTAACGGAGTTATTCGGCTACTATATTTAGGCGATAAAAATATATAGTACCTTAAGGTCGATAACGTTATATATATTCCTAATAGCGGTTTTAACCTAATTTCTTATATTAAACTTTAACGAGCTAGCTACCCCCTAAATTTTATTTTAAAGGGGATCTTTATCGGATCTAAAAGAATTATTATAATACTATAGGACTATAATTTCTACGTTCTACGTATAAATTAATAGTAGCTCGTATTAATTATTATTAATACTAAAGCTCTAACCTAATAATATAAGAGACTCGGTCATTTAGGGAAAAATAACATAATACGGCTATCTAAAATAATTAACGGTATCGATTTATTAAAGATTAAGGGCGATAGCGGCTATAAGACTTATAGCGTTATAAAGATATATACTTATTCGTATAAACGTAGCCTACGGAAGGGCCGTTTTAAATACAATATTATTTATAGTAATATTATTAATTTTAGGGCCTATAATTTCGGCTTTATAATTACTTATATTAATAATAAGTTTAAATATAGCTACTATTATTTTATACTTAATAAAATAGGTATATTTAGCGCCTTGCGTAGTTATAGATCCGTTAAGGAATATAACGACTACCGTATCCATTACCTTTATACCGATAAGGATCCTATATACGTTAATAGGGTATTCGCTAATTACTAGTACGAATATAATATCGTTTAGAGCTACTCTATACCTAGAAACCCCTAAATAAATAATATATTAGAACGCGTTAGTTAAACCTTACTCTAGAAGGTATATACCCTATTAATTAATAACGAACTCGATAATAAACTTATCCTAGAGTTTATCGTTACAGCGAACTAGCTCCGAAACTACTCTCCCGTATCTATAATAAACGTTACGCCTTATTAGGCCTCTACTAGTACACGCCCTAACTTATTATATCTATATAATATCGGTTAGATAGGTATCTATTAGGAACGCTATATTATAGGGGAGAATTAGTATAAATTCACCGATTATAGTAAAAAGGGCATATTTATCGGCTATAAGGGTAACTATTTCTATTATATATTAATATTTACGACTAAAGTACTTCGCTTTACCTAGGTATAATAAACCGAAGAATATACTAGTAGTAATAAATATACCGTAAATAACGTTATACTATTAGTTAATAAGATCTCGCTAATAGTCCCCCGTTAGGGGGGCGATATTATAGTAAAATAAAAGGGCTCTTTAGGCCTATACGAGTAATAAACGAGCTCGGAGTCTAATATTAATAACTATAGTACTAGCTATAATAGAAGCAAAGCCATCTAACCTAAATCGGTTAACGATATTATTTAGTCTTTACCGCTATCATAACGATTAATTAGACGTATAGTATTATTAAGACTCAGGTTAAATTACCTACACCAAGCCTATAGCTAGTATAACGGCTATAATAACTATATATAAACCTTAGCGACCCTAAGTCGGAATTAACTCGCGTAAATATATTAGAAAACGCAGATTCCGAATCTAATATAAAACCGGTCTAACATTCTTCTAGCTCCGGCGCTAATACGCCCGTAATACCGATAGCTTTAGATAGGTATCTAGAGCTTCGTAAATTTACCCTATCCCCTAACTTATTAACCTTATTTACGAGAGTTTTACCTACCGAGTTTTACGAGCCTGAAATATATAAAGAAACCATAACTAACGCTCTTAATAAGATATACTAGTAACTCGGTATAAATACCGAAATCGACTCTCTTTTAACGAATAATACCTAGATACTATCGAATCTACCCCGAAACTAAAAGATATTTCGAGGTAAATAGGTCTATAAGCTTAAACGTAGAGCCGCTAGCGAAATTATTTATTACAAGGCTCGCTAGGTAGTACGTAGGTTTAAATAATACTATAAAATCGATTTTAACGAGATATTTACTTTAGTAATTAAGCCTATAAATTATAAAGCGCTATTCGCTATTATAGCTATTTACGACCTAGAGCTTAAATAAATAAATATATAAACTACTTTCCTATACGACCTAATTAATAATAAAATCTATATCGAATAACCTACTAGTTTCGACGATAGTTTAGGCCGTATATATTTCTTAAAATATACTCTATATAGGTTTAAGTAATCCCCTTGAGTATAATATACTACTTTTATAACCTTCCTAACTAAACTAGGCTTTATACCCTTAAACGCTAACTTTAATATATTTCTTAACTATAAGATATAACTAATAATTATACTAATAATTAATAATATACTAATTACTAGCGCCGGTAAAGATATTATTATTTAATTAAAATAACGCCTAAACGATAAATATAGAATAACTAACCTTAATCTTATTACGCACTATTTTAGTTTTAAAGTATCGCGCGATCGCCTTAATCGTATATTATCCCTTAATTAAAAAGTATACCTAAAGCGGGTATTTAAAGATTATAAGATATATAATATTAAAGCCAAAGTTATAGGAGTCCCTATAGATCTTATAATCAAATTTATACCGGCCGATAAGGGATATTAAATTAAACCTATTTTTTTTACCGTCTACTAATTAGCCGTTAGTTTATTAATATATACTATAATAAATATACGGCCTAATATCGCTTACGCGGTATTAATAATAAATCGTTATACTTCTAACCCCGATGAGTCCTATTAGGCGGTTATAAAACGTATTTTCCGTTATTTATATAATATATTATATTTAAAGTTAGTTTTCTAGGGTTAACTCGCCCTATTAGAGGGCTATATTAATATTAATTAGGCGGGTAACTACGATATAAGGCGTTCTACCTCTAATTATATATTTAATCTCGGTAGTATAGTTATTAACTAGTAGTTTAAGCGTTAATCAACTATTATAATATTATCCTATAAAGCCGAATATACGGGCTAGACCTAGGTTATTAAGGAAACTATCTAGCTTAAAAGATTACTTAGATAATTAATATTTATTATATATATATTTTATTCCGGTAGAGATTCAAGCTAGTATACATTAGTAGTACTCGCTACTATACTATTTACGCTAACCGCCTACTCCGCTCCACTAGCCTACTTTACGTTTACGATAATTATTTTTTATAATAATTAAGGTACTATAGCCCTAGTCAAGAACCCCTAGGACTATAATCGCACTAAGTATATTATAATCTAATATTATTTCTAGCGCGAAAAAGTCGTAGTAGGCGAAATCGAGTTTTATTATATTCCGATAGCGGAGTAAATCGCTAACGGCCTAATTAAAACTCTCCCTAAAGTTAAATTTAATACCTTTTATATAACTTTAGGCCTATAATAATTACCCTCTATAAATACCTATTAACGCTCCTATAGGAGTCTATTTACGCTCCTATAAGAGTTATTCTATACCTATAAATATAGAACGCGGCTCTACGGGCCTATCCGGAGGCTCTACGGGCTACGTTTTAATAACCTAGCTAATAATAAACGTTAATATTTAAATCAACATTAACTAATAACTATTATATCGAATATTATTAAATTTTTAGGGCCTTATCTAAGGCCCTTATAAAGTATACTCTCTAAGTTCTAGCCAAATTATATCCGTATATATAACGGTATATCCTAATCCGCTCTAGGCACGTTTAGGTTATACGCGGCGACGATAATATCGCCTTATAATTTATCGTTCTTATTTAGCCCTCTTATAACCCTTATTAATAGGTATATATATCGCTAGAATATCCCCTAAATATCCGTTATAGTTATATATCGTTATATTTATAATATTTAAGGCGGTCCCCGTAGTATCCTAGGCGGTCCTTATATCTTTAATAATCGATTCCCCGCAGAACCCTATAGTATCCGACTATTTCTAAAGATCTTTTTATAGTATTTATATCGCTTATTAATACTCCGACCTAGTTACTACCTAAATTTGGCGTATATAGGTTAACTATTAAATAAAATTTTTAAAATACTGTATTTGGTTAAAAAACGGAATTTTGCTCCTTTAGCCCCCACCGACGTAGCTTGGCCTTATAGCTTGGCCCCTACCGATGTATCTTAGCCCTATAGCTTGGCCCCCATCGATATAGTTTGGCCCTATAGCTTGGCCCCTACTAATCATGGCTTAGCCTATAACTTGGCCCCTATAAACTATGATTTTGGCCCCTATAACCCATCATAACGACCCTAAAATAAGGGGAATACGGGGCTATTTTGGAGACTTCTTGATGGAGGATTTCGTTCGAGTGGGAGTGTTAGAATACAGGAGTATAGGACTACTTAGTAAGTAGATACTTGGTAATACTTAGCATCAGGGTCTTATACGTATATTCGCTCTTATCCTCTATAGTCAATTAATCAAGAAGTGTTTTCTACCTACCTATATTCAACATTTTCCGACCGATATAAAGTTTCGATATTAAAGATATTATCGCGAATATTAATATTAAGGTTAAATTAAAATACTTAGAAGATAAATAATAAATAATTATACTACATAATTTTTTATCTTTTAACGATAACTATTTTTTATTAATTTACACTCTATCTAATACCGAGTATATATATATTAAGAATAATAATAAAAGTATCGATATCTTTAAAAGATTTTAGAAAGTTTAGTTAATAAATTAAATTATAAAATATTATAACGATATCTAAGACTTTAAGGAGAAGTTAATTTTCGTTATTAATCTCGATAATTTAGTCTTAAAAGAATAAATTATTATTTTTAAAAACTAACTCAAGATCTTAACGAAGATTTAAATAATTTATAATAACTTCGATAACGTAGCTAGAGATAACTTCGATAAATAATAAAAATAATTAGATAATACTAACTTTCAGCGGGAAGATATTAAGGTAGTATATAAACTATTAAAGATACCTTAGGAAGAGTCTACGATAATCTTTCGTATACTAGGTATATCGCTATCTTAAGTACTCGAATTCTAGTAGTAGCGTCCTATTAGTAAATTTAGTAAATTAAGGGTCTAGATAACGTACTATTAATAAACTTAGTAATTACGGGTTTATTTTAATATAATCAATAACTTTAGTAACTCGTATATATTATTAAAATATTAATTATAACTTAATCCTATTATAAAGCTAAACTAAATAAAGTTTTGTAATCGTTTTTATTAATAATAATAATAATCCCCGGTAACGATTATTAACGCTAGCTATCTACTAGGCCTAGAATAATATATTTTAACTAAAGTTCTTACGGAGGCGTGACGTAGGTATATCCGAGGAGAATATATATATATAAACTATATTATATCGTATACTATAGCGTATACCCTAGTTTATATTATAGTATATATTATAGCGTATACCCTAGCGTATATTATAGCGTATATTATAGCGTATATTATAGCGTATATTATAGCGTATATTATTAAATATACTATAGGGGGCTTTCGTCTAATATTTTAAGAACTACTACGGGGAGTATATACTATATATTATTTAAAATATCTTTACGTATATTATTCGTATATTATTTTATAGTATACGTAAATTACGTATACTATTACGTATATTATAGGGTATATTATAGCCTATAATATAACTTATATTATAACGTATACTATTACGTATATAATTACGTATATTATAGGGTATATAGTAGGTTTATTCGTCTAATATTTAAATTATTAACGGTTTACCGAGCTACTAAACCTATTAAACTTATTGATAGTAAATATTATTTATTAATAAGACTCTATCTAGAACGCCGATTTATTAACCCTATTAATCCTTATATTATTTAATCTAGAGTTTAAGTATAAATTAGTAAACGACTTTCTAATAAAATTAATAACGCTTAAAGTATACTAACTTTTATATTTTAAATTTACCGATGAAAGTAATATTAAATAATATTATATTCGAAATAATAATTAATAAAATCGTACTTAATATATATAGGATCTTTATCGGTATAGAGGTAATATTTTCTATAATCTCCGTATTCCTAAATACTCTTATAACTACGAAAGGTACCGAAAATACTTATTTTATAAAGAATAAAATAATAATATTCCTATTCATATTTATCGTTAATAAATATAATTATAAAACCGAGATTATAGGCTCTTAGGTTAATAATATCGTCATAAATAATTTTATATCTAATCGTCTCTACTTTATAATTATTATCCTCTTTAACTTTAGATAGGTCGATTTTATTAATTATTTAAAATAATTATATAATATTATTTATATTTAGGTAGCCGAGTCTTTTATATTATAAAATTAAGGCCTTAATATTTATAATAGATAAAGCGAATTAACTTTATTTTTATATATATAGGATATAAAGATTATAGTTTTAAAGAGTTATAATATATTAAAATATAGTACCTAGGGTATATATAGTAATATGAAAATAAATATATAGATTTAGTAAAGACCTTTATTACTCGATAGAAGAATTAATCTTTAAGAAATTCTAGGAGCTAGGAGTAGCTAGCTAATTATATAATAATATATTTAGTTATAATATTAATAACTTATCGGCTACTATTAGAATATAGATATATAGGACTATCTAATAACTACTTATTAAGTAGATATTTAATAATATTTAATATTAGGGTCTTGTACGTATATTCGCTCTTATCCTCTATAGATAATTAATTAAGAAGTATTATCGATAAATCTCAAAAACTCCTACTAAAACCTGAGTTACCGCCCGCGCGGATAGGGCTGGTAGCGTCCTATCAGTAATTTTTCTAAGTAAAAGTTATTAATAGGACGCTATTAGTAGCCTTAATTTACGGATAAGGCTACTAGCGTACTATTAATAAATTTAGTAAATTAAGGGTCCAAGTAGGTTACTTTTAATAAATTTAATAACTCCGGGTTAATTTTAGCCGGATTAATAACTTTAGTAATTTATATATACCGTTAATATACTGATAGTAGCTTAGCCCTATAATAGGGCTGAAATAAATAAAGTTCTATAATCGACGTTATTAACGGTAGCGACCCTCAGCGACGACTACTAACGCCAGCGACCTACCGGGCCCGGAATAATAAGTTTTAACGAAAGTTCTCGCGGGGGCGTCACCCAGGCATGCCTTGGCGCATGCCATGATTGCGCATGCCATGGGGGGCTTTCGTCTGATGTTTTAGGGGCTGCTGCGGGGGGCGCACATCGCATACTATTCAGGATACCTTTGCGCACGCCATTGCGCATGCTATGGGGCATACTATGGCCCATACTATAGCGTATGCAAATGCGCATGCAAATGCGCATGCTATAGGGCATGTAATGGGCCTATTCGTCTAATATTTAAGTTGCTGACGATTTATCGAGTTACTGAACCTACTGATAGTAAGTATTATTTACTAATAGGACCCTGCCCGGACCCCTGATTTACTAATCCTACTAAACCTCGGGTCGGTATTTGATATAGAGTTTTAGCGTAAACCCGTAAATGGCTTTCTAATAAGGCTAATAGTATTTAGAGTATATTAATATTTACTTTTAAGATTTGCCGATGATTTCTATTTATTTATATTTAATAGGTTATAAGCCCGGGCTCTACGTATATATCCGCTACGTATTCACTATATTATCATAGTATTAATAGTAGTAACACGGCGTTATTACTTTATCGTAACTACGTTTAGGGCGCACTAGATTACGCCCTTAAGAAATTCTTAAATTAGGGCCTTAGTACCTAATTTATTATTCCGCCGGTCCCGTCTCTATTTGGGAATAACCTAATAGATTATATATATAACTACTAGAAGATAGTTAATCGTATTATATAGTATACGCTAGAGAGTAGCCAATCGCTTATAAAGAGTTTATATACTACTAGAAAATAGTTAATTACTAGTAAAGTTACTATAGCTAGAAAATAGCCTATTACTAGAAAATAACCTATTACGAGAAAGTAGTCAAAAACGGTTAATACTAGCGTACTCCTTATATACCTAAATAAAACTTTAAGGGGGTAGTTATATATAATAACTCTTTACTATTATTAAACTCGGGTAACTTCTTTATATAGTTTATTATTTTTATTAACGGCGTATTAATAGCTTTAAATTTACAAGACTTATTCAAGACCTAGAATTATCGTAACTAATTAATATCGTAGCTCTTTTACCGCTTTACTCGGTCCGTAAAAAAGAGATAAACTACGAACTCTATAATTAAAAAAAGTTATTAAATATAAATAATAATTATAACTCGAAGTTATAATAATAATTATTATTATTAGAATAATTATTATTCGCCTTTATAACCTCCGCTTATAAATTTATAGTTAAATGAATATTAATTATACTACCCTCTAATATTTAAGCTACGTCGTTTAGAACGATTATAACGATAATAATTATTACGGAAATAATAACCGTTTAGGCCTAAACTACCTCGTTTTATAATTAAATATTAATATATTTTTTAGAGATTTTTAACCTATATATTCTTACGAACTTAATATATAATTAAGAAGATTTATATAAAAGTATATAACGATAAAAGATACGACGATGAAATATATAAATACTATTATTAATCTGATTCGCTAGCTACCTTTAGTTACTTAAAAATAAATTAGCGCTAGAACTACTTAATAATACTAAATTATTTAGCTTAATTACTTAAATACTATTATTATATCGTAGTACCTAAAAGTTATTTAGGTATTCGATAAAACCGAAAAATTAAATTTTATAAAAGACTTCGTCCGCTAGAAGTAAAAAATACGTAATAATTTCGACGCTATAGATTTATAGGAATACTTTAAAAATTCTTTTATTAAGGCTTTAGAACTAGACGTAGGTAAATTTAATTATATAATCGAAACTACGCACTAATAATTTAATAATAATTTAATAATTTATAATATCTTTCGTCGTACCGTTAGTCCGGTAATATATATAAAGATTAAAACCGAAAAGATAACTTTATAAGTTTAGAAAATAACTATAAAGAAATTTAAACCCCGTAGCTCCCGCTACCTATATATTATTTTAGATAAACTCGACTAGTTTACCGCCTCTTAATACTAAAGCCTTAGTAATTATATCAATAAATTTTAAATTATTTATAACGAGCTTTATAAATCTAATTACTTTAAATTAAATAATAATATTATAATCTAGTAGTTTTATCGTAATCTCGGTCTTAAATATTAACGGTATTACGAATCCTTCGCCGAAGACTATAATTTATTTAATACCGATATACTATCAAGATATTTTTTAATATAGTAATCTCTCGCTTTTATAATACCCTATACTTTTAGGTTAGTACCGTTAATACTAGGTAACTTACTTTCATTATTTATAATATTTAATAGCGAGTTAAAGGGCCTAATTAAGAAAAAATTATTCGACCTTATTTATATTATATCGATTTTATGAGACGAGTCGGGTATTATACTATTTATAATAAATTATAATATAATAAGGGTGGTACTATAGAGATACCCCCTTTGCCTATATAGATACCCCCCCGATCGCTAGATAGATACCTACCTATGTTTGGCTAGTGGCCGGAGTCGCCGTAACCACTAGTATATCTACTGTAGGTAAGGTGCCTCTGTCAAATCGGCGCCAGCTCCAGTTAGGGCGACGGCGTTACTAGGCCCTCGGGGTCGTATATATAGTAGGCTAGCCCCGAGGAAAGACACTAATGAGTGAGCTTGGTAGCTGAGGCTTTTCTACCATGAGCGCGTTTTTCCGTTAAGATAAAGGCGAAAATAGCGGAAATTCTACTCTCCATAGCGATTCTATTATTAAACGCTCTCTTTGTAACCTAGTTATATACTATATTTGAAGATCTGCCCATTTAGAATCCAAGTATATGTGACGTCGTCGTCGCTAACGGTGTCGGGGATGAGGTAGTAGCCTCACTATCATGCGCCGCGTCGCCTTTATTATATTTATATAATATTAACTAAATAAACCTATCATATTTAGAACGCTATATTATAGGTAAAAACTAATAAAAGTTTATTAATCGCGGTAAAAAAGGTATATTTATCGGCTATAAGGGTAATTACTTTATTATATATTAATATATACGGGTAAAGTACTCCGCTTTACCTAGGTTCGGTAGACCGAAGGGTATACTACTAGTAGTAATAAGTATACCGTAGACGACGATATACCGCTAATTAATAAAGTCTTAATAATAGTACCTCGTTAGGGGGGCGATATTATAGCGAGATATAAAAACGTTTTAAGATTATACGTATTATAGGGTAATTTAAAATCTAATATTAATAATTATAATACTAGTTATATTAGAAGTAACGGATAACTAGTTAAAGTTACCTAGCCTAGCCGTATTAAGTCGGTAAAGAATATTATTCGGTCTTTACCGTTATTATAGCGATTAATTAAACGTATTATATTACCGAGGCTTAAGATAAGGTTATTTATATTAAGTCTATAATTTACGTTAGGTTCATAACCGGTATAATAGTTATAAATGAATCTCGTTAGCGACGTTAATTCTAAATCGACTCGCGTAAATACGCTAGAAAACGTAGATTCCGAATTTAATATAGGACCGGCCTAATATTTTTCTAACTCCGGCGTTAATACGCCTATAATATCGATAGCTTTAGATAAATATCTAGAGTTTTATAAATTTATCTTATTCTTTAACTTATTAATTTTATTTATAAAAGTCTCGCCTACCGATTTTTACGAGCCTAAAACGTATAAGGAAATTATAATTAATACTTTTAATAAAATATACTAGTAACTCGATATAAATACCGAAATCGACTTTTTTTTAATTAATAATACCTAGATATTATCGAATCTACCCCGAAACCGTAAGGTACTTTAGGGTAAATAAGTTTATAAATTTAAATATAAAGTTATTAACGAAATTACTCGCTATAAGGCTCGCTAGGTAATATATAAATTTAAATAATAATATAAAATCGATTTTAACGAGATATTTATATTAATAGTTAAGTTTGTAAATTATAAAATATTATTCGTTATTATAATTATTTACGACCTAAAGCTTAAATAAATAAATATATAAACTACTTTCTTATATAATTTAATCAATAATGAAATCTATATCGAATAACCTACTAATTTCGATGACGGTTTAGGTTGTATATACTTTTTAAAATATATATTATATAGGCTTAAGTAATTCCTTTAAGTATATTTAAATATATTATTTTTATAATTTTCTTAATTAAGCTAGGCTTCATACCCTTAAATATTAACTCTAGCGTATTTCTTAATTATAAAATATAACTAATAATTATATTATATATCAACGATATATTAATTACTAGCGCCGGTAAAGATATTATTATTTAATTTAAATAACGCCTAAGTAATAAATATAAGATAATTAACTTTAGCCTTATTACGTACTATTTTAGTCTTAAAGTATCGCGTAATCGCCCGAATTATATATTATCCTTTAGTTAGGAAATATACTTAAAGCGGGTATTTAAAGATTATAATATATATAATATTAGAGTTAAATTTATAGGAGTCCCTATAAACTCTATAATTAAATTTATACCGGCCGATAAAGGATATTAAATTAAATCTTTTTTTTACCGCCTATTAATTAGTCGTTAGCTTATCAATATATACTATAATAAATATACGACCTAATATCGCCTACGCGGTATTAATAATAAATCGTTATATTTTTTACCCCGATAAATCCTATTAAGTTATTATAAAACGTATCTTTCGTTATTTACGCGGTATATTATATTTAAAGCTAGTCTTCTAGGGTTAACTCGCCCTATTAAAGAGTTATATTAATATTAATCAAGTGGGTAATTATAATATAAGGCGTTCTACCTCTAGTTATATATTTATTCTCGATAATAGTACGGTTATTAATTAGTAGTCTAAATGTTAACTAATTATTATATTATTATCCTATAAAGCCGAATACGTTAGCTAGACCTATGTTATTAAAGAAACTATTTAACTTAAAAGATTATTTAAATAATTAATACTTATTACGCGTATACCCTATTCTAGTAGAGATCTAAATTGATATGTTAATAATACTCGTTAATATATTATTTATGTTAATTGTTTACTCCGCTCTACTAGTTTACTTTACGTTCATTATAGTTATTATCGGTAAATCTTAAAAACTCCTACTAAAAACCGAGTTACCGCCCGTACGGATAGGGCTAGTAGCGTCCTATTAATAATTTTTACTAAGAAAAGTTATTAATAAAATACTACTAATAGCTCTAATTTACGGATAAGACTACTAGCGTTTTATTAATAAATTTAATAAATCGGGGGTCTAGGTAGGTTACTCTTAATAAGTTTAATAACTCTAGGTTAATTTTAACCGGATTAGTAATTTTAGTAATTTATATATATTATTAATACACTAATAGTAGCTCAGCCCTATAATAAGGCTAAAATAAATAAAGTTCTATAATTATCGTTATTAACGACAGCGACCCCTAGTGATAACTATTAACGCTAGCGACCTACCGGGCCCGGAATAATAAGTTTTAACGAAAGTTCTTACGGGGGCGTTACGTAGGTATATTTAAAAAGAATATATATATATATTCTATACTATAGCGTATACCTTTACGTATACCTTTATATATATTATAATTACGTATACCTTTACGTATATCTTTATATATACTATAATTACGTATACCTTTACGTATATAATTACGTATATTATAATTACGTATATTATTATTTATATAATTATTTATACTATAGCTTATATTATAGCTTATATTATAACGTCGGTAAATCGAAAACCGGCTCTAGCGGCTCGGGGTTATTAGGTAAGCTGCCTCGGGTACCTAAGATAGACTCGAGGCGCCTAAACGGCCCCGAGTACCCTTCGAGCGTTGAGTCGCTCGACGGGCGCTCGACGGGCGCCCGAGGCCGTTATAAAATACGTGTCGGGCTCCTAACGAGTATAATTTAAACCCGGAGCTTTAGGGGCCCTAGTTTTAGAAAATTATATAGTTTACTACCTAAAATTTTAAGATTCTATGATCGCTTTTATCGACGATAACGACCCCCCGGAACGATCTCTAACGCTAGTAAATTTTAATCCCCGGAATCGATCGATTTAGGCGAAATCCTCGCGGGGGTAATACGTAGGCCATATATTAAAGATTTAAAGGTACGACAGTAATAATTATAGAAGTACGATAACGATAGGACTATAACTATAAATGGAATATACTATAACTATAAATAGAATGGGGTCATGGCTATAAATAGAATAAAACTATAACTATAAATAGAGGTTATGAACGGGAGTCAAAGTTAGTAACGTACCCCTAATTTAGCTCCCGTTAAGGGTAGTTTTAGGCTGGCTCGGTATATACCCGATTAACCCTAGGCCCCTTAGTTATATACCTCGGGCGCTTATCGAGTCTGTAGATAGGTATCGTGTTTAAGGCTCCTAGGGCGCTCGTCGAGCGCCCTAAACCACGATCGAGCCACTTTTCGTTTTACCGACGAACGTATACTATAGTATATAATATTAAGTATATAATGGGGGCTTTCGTCCGGTATTTAAATTATTAACGGTTTTCCGAGTTACTGAATCTATTAATAATAAATACGATTTATTAATAAGACCCTATTTGGGGCCCCGACTTACTAATTTTACTAAACCTCGGGTCGGTATTTAATATAGAGTTTTAGTATAAACCCGTAGACGGCTTTCTAATAGAGTTAATAATATATAAAATATACTAATATTTACTTTTAAGATTTACCGATAATCTTTTATAATAATTAAAGTATAATAACCTTAGCTAAAAACCCCTAGGACTAAATTATAACCGTATTAAATATATTATGATCTAGTACTACTTCTAGCGCGAAAAAGTCGTAGTAGGCGAAATCAAGTTCTATTATATTCTAGTAAATTAAATTTAATATCTTTTATATAATTTTAGGTTTATAATAATTATAATTTTATAAAAGTTTATCAATATATTTATAAAAGTCTATTTACGCTTTTATAAGAGTTATTTTATATTTATAAATATTAAAATAGGACTCTACGGGTTTATCCGGAGGCTCTACGGGCTATATTTTAATAACCTAACTAATAATAAATATTAATATTTAAATAAATATTAATTAATAACTACTGTATCGAATATTACTAAGCTTTTAGGGCCTTATTTAAACGCCCTCGTATACCGGCATACCCTTGGATCTTGAGCTCTTGAGGCGCTGGCAAGCAGCTTTCATAAGACTCTATTAACCAGTCTAGGTCCGGATACTCTCCGAAAGCATGCAGGTCCCCCTTGCACAAGATTGTAATGGGCCCTTATAAAATATACTTTTCAAATCTTAGTTAAATCGCGTCTATAGGTATAAAGGTATATCGTAAATTACTTTAGGTACTTTTAAGTTATACGCGGCGACGATAAAGTTATTTTTTAATTTATCGTTCTTATTCAGCCCTTTTATGACCTTTATTAATAAATTTATATATCGCTAGAATATCCTTTAAGTATTTATTATAGTTATATATTATTATACCCGTGGTATTTAAAGGTCCCCGTAGTATTATAAACGGTCTTTATACCTTTAGTAGTCGCTTCCCCGTAGAACCCTATAGTATATAACGGTTTCTAATAATTTTCTCGTAGTATTTATATCGCTTATTAATATCCCGACCTAGTTACTACCTAAATTTAGTATATATAGGTTAACTATTAAATCAAGATTTTAAAATACCGTATTTTATTAAAAAAACGGAATTTTTCTCCTTTAGTACCTATTGACGTAGTTTAGCCCTATAGCTTAGTTTCTATAAATTATAATTTTGGCCTTTATAGCCTACATCGGTAAATCTTAAAAGTAAATATTAATATACTCTAAGCGTTATTAGCTCTATTAGAAAGCCGTTTACGGGTTTATATTAAAACTCTATATTACATACCGACCCGAGGTTTAGTAGGATTAATAAATTAGGGGTCCGGGTAGGGTCCTATTAATAAATAATATTTATTATTAATAGGTTTAGTAGGTTTAATAACTCGATAAATTATTAGGAATTTAAATATTAGACGAATAAACCTATTATATACTTTATAGTATACGTATTTATATACGTATTAGTATGTGTTATAGTATAGGTTATAGTATACCCTATAGTATACCCTATAGTATACGTAATAACGTACGCAGTTTACATATACTATTAAATAGTATACGAATAGTATACGTAAAGGTATCCTAAATAGTATATAATATATACCCCCCGTAGTAGCCCTTAAAACATTAGACGAAAGCCCCCTATAGTATACACTAAGGTATACGCTAAGGTATACGCTATAGTATACGATATATTATAGTATTTATATACGCGCTTTCCTCGAATATACCTAGGTAACGCCCCCGTAAGAACTTTTATTAAAATTTATTATTCCGGGCCCGGTAGGTCGCTATCGTTGATAGTCGTCGCTAAGAGTCCTTATTATTGATAATATTAATTATAAAACTTTATTTATTTTAGCCCTATTATAGGGCTGAGCTATTATTAATATATTAACGATATATATAAATTACTAAAATTACTAATCCGGCTAAAATTAACCCGGAGTTATTTAACCTATTAAAAGTAACCTACCTAGACTCTTAATTTACTAAATTTATTAATAGGACACTAGTAGTTTTATCCGTAAATTAAGGCTACTAATAATATTTTATTAATAACTTTTATTTAGAAAAACTATTAATAGGACGTTACTAGCCCTATCCGCGCGGGCGGTAACTCAGGTTTTAGTAGGAGTTTTTAAGATTTACCGATATATTATAACGACCTTAAAATAAGGGGAATACGGGGCTATTATAGAGACTTCTTAATAGAGGATTTCGTTCGAGTAGGAGTGTTAGAATATATAAATATAGGACTACTTAGTAACTATTTACTAAATAGATATTTATTAATACTTAGTATTAAGGTCTTATATATATATTCGTTTTTATCCTCTATAAATAATTAATCAAGAAGTGTTTCTACCTATCCTATATTTAATATAAAGAAATTACTCGAGTTCATTAGAATATAAAAGTATAATATTAAATAAATATTATAAACCCGTCCTAAATTCGTATAATTCTTTTTTATACTCTCGTTATAAACGAGTCAATAAACGTTATCTACGAATCCTCTAACTTATTTTAATAAGTTTATTTTAGTATATTCTTTAATTAATAATATATTAAAGAATAGAAAGAGTATTAGTAAAATAGGCGATTTTTATAAAAAACCCGTTATTACTTCCTTTATTATACTCGTTCTTTCTTTAAATATTATAGATATAACTTTATCCGATAAAAAGTTTATTATCTAGTTAATAATTAAACTCGGTATATCTTTTATTCGTAGGTCGTATAATAACCTCTTATATAAGATATTATCGAATACTCTTATTATATTTAGTAATACTAGGTTTATTATCGTTCCTCTCCCGTTCTTATTATAATTCTATATAATATATATTATATTTATAAAGGTCTCTAACGCGGTTTCTATTAAATATTCTTATTTAATTTTTATTTATTATAATAATAATAATTCGTACTCCTTCGTTATATTATTTAATTTTCTAGAGAGAACTACTTCTAGCGCTTTATTACATATATTATTAAATATAATAAATCTATATTAGTTTAACTCTAAATAAATTTTTTTCTTTAATTTTTTAAAGATTATTATATTAACTTTTTTAAGATATATCGGGTAGTATTTTTATCTAAAGTAGGCCTAGAATAACTAGATAATAATATTTATTACTCCCGTTTTTATTATAATTTTTAAAAATCGGTTCGGGATTTTAATTATTCCTAGCGCCTTATCGGTAATTAGGTACTATATTATTTTATATACTTTTATTTTAATTATTTCCTAGTTTATTTTAACGAGCTTGAAGTATTTTATTCCGAAGATATTACCTAAATTTATTTTCGGTAGAGGGGGGAATAATACTTTTTATAAAGTTTTTATCTTATTTTTAAAGTCTTTAACTTTTCCTCTTTTATTATTTTTAATAACTAGGAATTAAAAGAGTTTTTTTAAAATAATAATTATTCTTCTTTTTTTATTTTCTAAGTTTTTATACTCTCGTCGGCTTTAATAAAACTTTATATATACTCTCTTATTAAGAAAATATTTTTATTCTTCGAATTATATATATTCTTTTATTATTTATTATATCTCGGGCCTCTTTTATTTAGGTATTTTAATTTTATTTATATTTCTTTATATATTATTTTACCTTTAATATAATAAATATATTATTATAGTTATTTAATAGGTAGATAGACTAGACTATAGATAGCTAGTACGTCTACTACTATAAATACGCAGGCCTAGTACTTAAGAATAGTATCTCTTTTACTATATATTAATAGAATACTACTATATTATAATATAGTAGTAACGGCTTTATTCGATATTATTAATTATCGAATAATCTATTAAAAGCTCCTTTATTAAAACTTCCGCTATTTATTTATAAAAGCCTTCGTTAATAATTAAGACTAGAGTAAAATTATTCTATCCTCTATACGAGTATAATATTAATTACTACTATACCGAAGCCTTCCGTAGGACGGGAGTTACTAGTATAAAAAAGATTTATACCTCTCCTTTTAGATCTACTATTACTCGAAGTCTTATATAACCTCCTTTCTCTTAATATAACGTTCTATATAAATACCCCGCTCTTACCTATCGAAGAAAGATTTCCTAATAAAAATCTAACTTCTATATCGCCTTAACGGTCTATTTAGTCTTAGTAAAGCTAGTTAAGTAAACCGTCTACCGAAGTACTCTACTAGTATTTTAATTATAGTAGTAGAATCGATATCGTCGGTACCGAAGCTTTCTAAGCTAGTTTTATAATAATAACTTCCCTACTTATTTAATAATTAAATTATATTAATCTACTAGATCTCTAATTTTATTAAAGCTAATAATTATATATATTAAGAAATACTAAAGCTCGTCGGCTATTTAATCGACTACGTTATTAAATATTATCGCCGCCTACTTTCTAATAGAGCCCTAGCTCCTATTAAACGAACTAATCGATCTATTTCGGTAGAGTCATTTATATACCCCTATTAGTAGTTTATAAATTTACCTACCTTTAGAAGAGCTATAAATACCTTCGTAGCTTAAATATAAGAGCTCCGAGAAAGTATAAAGATTAACTAGTAGATATAACGATACCTTCCTCCGTCTATAGATAATACCCTAACTAGGAGTTAAATACCGGAACCGATACTATCGGATTCTTTTAATTTACGTACTCGACGACCTTTATATACGTTAGCTACGTCGGTTAAAGAAGGTATTTTCAGCCAGCCTATTAGCCCTAGTAGAGACGTCGATATAGTTTTTAACTTCTAGAATATAACGTAGGAGTAGTTCTAATAGTATCTTATAAAAGCTATCCAAATAGTAGTTTAATAACTACTACCGTAGGGTCTATAAGGCCTACTAGGTCCGTTAGGTACCGATAGTAAAGTATCTAATAGTAGTAAATAAAACTCTAGCGACTTAGGTTACTTCGATTTATACCTCGATAAATTATATAGCGAAGGTAACGTCGTTATAATTAACCGAGATATTTATTACACTGTAGAAGTATTATCTTTTTCGTCGAACGCGTACGTAACCTTACTACCGTTAAGGGCGCTATAATTATTCGAACTAACCTTAATACCTCTCTTAGAGGTACGGTCTTAATTTAGTATACTACCGAGTTATTAAACTTTAAAAGAGTTAGCCTATAAACTAATAAAAATAATATTAAGAAGTAGTATACCGCTTTTATTAACCGCTTTAAGGAAGTTATAGGAGTAGCCCTAGTTTACCTAACTAATAAGAAATATACTTTATATAACGCTCGCACTCGACGAGAGCCTACTAGCTATATATAGGCTATTATTCGATATACTAAATCTATTAAAATTAATAGTATCGAAAACTAGTTAACGTTCGTTTATTAAGGTATAGCCGTTAAGCTTCGAGCCTTTATAGATCCGCTAGGTACTATTATTATAATATTATTATTTATATAAATACTAGAGTTAAAGAAGGATACCTAATTTAAAATAAATAAGAGGTCTCTACCCTTCTAAGGTTAAAGGTTATAAAGTTAATATTAATAACCTTAATAATAGTATTATAATAAAAGCCTTCGGTAGTTACTTTACGATAGTAATAATCGTTTAAATTAATAGTATTTCGGTTATTAACCTTCGAGTTTTTATTTATAGTAGTAGTAGCCTTTTAGCCGGTAACCTTTTTTTATTTAAATAGGTTAATTTATTAATAACTATAACTAATAGTATAGAAATTAATAAAACCCTCGTTACGCTCCTTAATTATAAAGTTAATAAAGTTAATAAACTACCTTAATACCTCCTCGCTAGTAATTATAAATCACCGGCGTACTAAACACGTTAGGTTCGATATTAATATCTATTATACTAACGTAGCCCTAAAGTAATTAAGGGTTTCGAAATCGTTACTAGAGTAGGCCCTAGTAGTAAAATAACTACCGTAATAAAGTTATAACCTATTAGGTATTAGCTAAGGACGAAAATATTAAAACTAACTAGTAAATCGATAGTATCGATAATCGAAATAAATTATACTACGCTAGCGAAGACCTAAACTACTATAAGGAGGAGAGTAATCTCTACTATAATAATAATCTCCTTAACGACGAACCCTTCGCTAGCTTTATTGGTATTAAAATTTATTATTATAATTACGAAGCCTTTTTCCCGTTAAAGACTAAACTCTATAAGTACCTTCGAGGAGGATATTTACTAAGGCCTTCCGCTAGTATACTCGATAAGCCTTTAAACCCTAGTATAATCGACGCTAATACTATAATTATTAAAATTATCGACTCCGATTCTTTAGACGTTATTATACTTAGTATAGGTTTTACCTTTCGAGGTTAGAATTATACTTATCTACCCGTTAAGCTTAATCCTATTATTAAAGAAAACGAGGAAGAGGATAAAATCTATATTAATACGGGATATAGTATTATCTTAATTAATAAACCTTAGATCTTATCTTAACTACCTAAGGTATAAATTAGGAAGATAATTTTACTACTCCGTATTAAGGGTATCGGCTCTACTATATATAAAACTAATAAGTATATTATTATCTCTATCTATATCTCTAGTATTAAGAATAATAATATTAAAATACTATACTATATAAGGAGAGAGATCCACCTTATTAATAATTTAAAAATAAAGATATTTATTAATAACGATATTATCGGGCTAGAGAAAATCGTTATTAACGTCTACGATAATAAAATATACGTCGGAAACTACGGGGTTACCGTCCCTATTACGATTTATTAACGAGGTTAATATACGCGCCGTTTAATCTACTCTCGTAAAGTGTATATTATCGTACCTCGAGCCGAAGTTATAATTCTAGTCTTTACCCTAGTAGGTTTACCGGACCGCGATTTTATCTTCGAACCTACTATATAAACGAATTTAATATTTTATACCTACCTTATCGACTCTAAAATCCATAATATCCTAGTAAAGAACGAAACCGATATTATTATTTACGTTCTACGAAGGTTTCGCCTAGGAATACTTGGTAAAGTAAATTATAAAAACGTTTACTTCGCCGAGCCCTCTACTTCGCCGAATTCTTCCGCGAAATATATTAACCGAGGTTATAAAACTCCCCCCTTAGTAGTAACTTCTATTACCTAAAGTAATTAAATTAAGAAAATAACTATACTTACTACGGTAATAACTTTTAGTCTATTTATACTAGTTAATAATATTATTCCTAATACTCTAAGCTTTACTACCTCCGTAAACCTAATAAACTCTACGGTTCTAACCGCCGAGACGAAGCTCTATAATAGTATTATAATCTTCGGCGACCTAGAAGAAATAAGAGCCTTATTAAACCTCGTAAATAAATTTCTAATACTATAAATTAATAAAGACTTTACTATAATACCTTAAAAGGATTAGATAAAAATTCCTTTACGTAATAACTAGTAAAGTAAACTACCTAGTAATAACCGTATTAAGGTCTACCCATTAGGGATTAAAGATAAGGTCGTCGTAGATAAAATATTTAATAAATTATAGTAGTAAGGTCGCCTAGAATATATTACCTAACCGACGTTTTTTAATTATCTAGTCTTTATAGTATAAAAGACCCTTCCGAATAATAAATATAAGGGTAGAGTAATAGTAGATATACGGGGCCTTAATAATCTTATCGTCCCTAATATTTATCCTATACCGCTCTAATCTAATATTATTACTAGGTTATTAAGATATACGTATCTCTCGGTACTTAATATATATTCCTTCTTCTATTAATAACTTATATATCCTATTTATAAGTATATGTTTACCGTAGTAATATACCGCGGTTAAGAAACTTTTAACGTACCTATTATAGGCTGTATAAATTTAATAATATACGTTTAATGTTAGATTAATAGAATACTACGCCCTATTAAAGCCTTCGTTTAAATATATATCGACGATATCGTTTTAGGCTCTAAATCTTTCCTAGAGTACCTTATTTATTTATAAAAGTTATTCTAGCTTCTAGTTAATTCTAATATCGCGATTATATTTTAAAAAACCTTCTTAGGTTACCCCGACATTAATTTATTTAACTAGAAAATAAACTCTCTCGGTATAACTATAATAGAGGATAAATTAAAAATTATTAATATTTTAAATTATCTTAGTATTTTTAGGGACCTTAAGTACTACCTTAATTTTATAGACTACCTCTATAATTTGGTATATTATTACGCCTAGTTAGCTAGTTTATTTTAAGAGCTAAAAACGAGTTTATTTAGAGATATATTAACTAAGAATAACCCACGTAAAGCGTATTCCTCGCGTTACCGATTAATATTACCGATAATTTAGGAGGAAGCGAGCTTCCGAAGTCTTTAATAAACTCTATTAACGGCGTCGATATTAATCTACTTCGACTTTAATAGAGTTCTATAAATTAACCTCGACGCTTTTTAAGAATAGGGTTTTAGTATCTAAGTCTTTTATATAAAGAAGGACTATAAATTTAAACTAAATAAATAACCGTTACGAATAACTATCGAGTTAATTATATTCTTATTTAGAGTTTTTATATCTACTGAAAAGAACTACTAGCCTACCGAGTTTAAAATAATAGGATTTATATAAGCGATTAAAAAGGTTAGGTATCTAGTAAAGTCGTTTAAATATACCGTCGTTATATAAACCGACTACTCTACTATACTAGATATTATGAAATAGTCCTTTATTATAACGATTACGTCTACGATAAGAATAAATATAAGATTAATTAAAGCCTTATAATTCCTTTAATAATTCCACCTCGACGTTAGGTATAAACCTAGTAAAGAGTATATTATACTAGATACTCTATTAAGGCTTACTAGCTCTAATTTATTAATATTATTAAAAGACTATTTAGAGCTAGATATCCTTTATAACTATACGTCCTAAGGCCTCGCCAATAACGGCGAAATATATGTATACTTTACTACGTTTATAGAGATAAACGATAATTTTCGTTTACGTTTAGTAGAAGGCTATATAAAGGATCTATATTAAATAAAGATTCTCGAACTAATTAATATTAATATTAAAAGGTGTCCTAAGTAAATAGAATTAAAAGTCTCGATTCCTATTATAGAAGTAGAGCTAGTAGACTATACGGACCTAACGGATAATACTAATAAAGTGAGTAACCCCGGCGCGGTCGTCGAGCTTTCTTTTATTTATAGTACTACTAAAGATTCTACCGGCCTTATCTTTTATATTAATAAGTTTACTGGTTTAGAACGCCTTTATATACCTTAACCCCTTATTAAAGAGGTTCTAGGTATCGCTTATAACGCTAGTTACCTAGGCTTTAATAGATACTTCGAGATTATATCCAAATCCTAGTATATTTATAGCCTTATAAGATAACTTTATATATATATTAAATACTACCTTAATTACCTACTTCTATAGATACGTCGATATCGTTTATATAGTATTATATAACCTATTAAGAGTCTATTTATTCCATTCTATACGTTTACGCTCGACTAGATCCTAGATATACCTATAATTACGGAAGACTTCGATTATACTATAATTATTATATATAAATTCATTAAGTATATTATTTACGTCTCTAATATATCTACCTAGAAAATTAAAGATTAAGTTATTACCTTATTAAATCGCTTTAATACCGGCGACTAGGGTATACTTAAAGTATTATTATTAAATCGAGATTTAAAATTTCTTTCCGATCTTTAAAAGGCTATATTTAAGCGCTTTAAAGTCAATTTAATATATTTAATAATTTACTACCCCTAAACGGACGGGAGTAACGAATATATTAATTAAACCATTGAAATAATTTTAAGATTCTATATATATACGTTAGAAGACTTAATGTTATAGCCTATAATCTTTCCCCGTATTCAAACTTTATTAAATAATTTACCTTTATCGACGATATTAAAAACGCCGAATAAGATCTCCTATAACTTTACCTTAAATAGGCCGCTAAATTTACTAAATTTAAGTATACTAACCGTATTATAATAAACTCGTATCCGTATAAAAGTAGCCGATACTATTAACTTTATATAGATAAACTAGAAATACTACTACAACCGTAGTTATTAATTTATATACTTTAAGAAGGGCGAAAAGGTCCTACTATACCTTTATAAAGACTATTTAATACCCTAAACTATTATAACTATAAAGGTATATAAGCTCGGCCAATAATATATCGGCCCCTTCGAAGTTTTAAAGAGGATCGGAAGGTAAATGTATTATCTAAAAGTACCCGGCTACTAGAGAGTATACCCGGTATTTTCCGTAATATAATTAGAACTATAGTCTACGCCTAATTTATTTAACCGCCCTATACCTAATTACCCCGACTCGGTTTATATTAAGGGAGATATTAACGAATTTAAATCTTAGGTTATATAGCGCCTTCTAAATAAACGTATTATTCGTTAAAGTAAAGGTTTTTTAGTAGAGTACCTAGTACGTTAGTAAGGCTACGGACCCGAATTTAATTAATAATATAATATTAAGTACCTTAATAGCGCTTAGAGCCTTATCGATAAATATAAAGAGGAAATATTAATTATTAGGCCTAAGAGAGCCCGCCGAAGCCTTCGGTAGATACCTACTATATTAATACTTACTACGCTAGTAGTCCCTAAGCTAGTACCTACTATATCCCGGCTATTTACTATCGTTGTCCTTAAGAGGGACCTAGTAGAGTCTTTAGTTCTACTAAAGCTTTTAAGTTTACGGAAGCCTTCGGAACGCACACTACCTCGCCGTTATTAATACTATATTATATTTTACTTAGCCGCGTATCGCCTAAGTGTATATTATTTAATACCCCTTTATACCGACGAGGACGTCTACTTTCTTATTTATTTATAGGGATATTATTATAGTTACTTAGCAAGTAGATAAACTAGACTATAAATAACTAGTACGTCTACTACTATAAGTACGCAGGCCTAGCACTTAAGAATAGTATCTCTTTTACTACACACTAATAGAATACTACTATATCATATATATAATATTACCTCTTTTTATATTTATTCGAATTCTATTATTACTAGCCTATAATCGGAGTTATAATATAAGTCTTTATAGATTATAAAATTATTTATAACCTAGTATACTCTTTTTATAAAGAATAATAAATCGATTATATTTTTATATCTTTAGGCTTTTTACGTAATTAATATTTTTAATATTTTCAATTTTATTCTTCTCGACTTTATTATTCCTAGGAGATAATTAGTTATAATATAATATATATATCGCCTAGTATTATTTCAGTTAAGGTAGTAAAGATTAATTTTTTTTGAAAAAATATATTTATTTTCCTCCGTTAATACTTCCTTTAATAATAATAATATTAACGGATTATTAATCGAGGTATATTATATTAATAATAAGTTGTATATATTATAAATTTATATCTTTTTATATTAAGGGATTCTTCGATTAATAACTTTCTCTTCTCCGATTTTATTTAATTAAAATTCCTTTTTATTTCTTTACTCTTTTAATATAATTTTTATAAAGTATAAATTACCTTTATAATAAATTAACTCTTAATTATTTATATCGATCTTTTTATTTATATAGAAGTATATACGGGTCTCTAGGCCTCCTTTATATATTAAATAAAAATAATTAATATTATCGTTATATAGCGCCTAGGTAGTAGGGTTCTAACTAGGCTTTTAAATAATTATAATATCGATATTTTTAATTTACTTATTTTAGAGTAATTTTATTATTAATTTTAATTCTTTTTTAATATTATATTATACGACTTTAAGTTAAATATTATAATTTATTTTATATTAATATTATATTTATAAATTCCTCGTTTATTTCTTAATTACCTAGTAGTATTAATTCTAGCCGGTTTTTATCTAGTTAATTAAACGTTATTATTAGGAAATTATTTAGGATTTAAAGAACTATTTATTTAAATATTATTATTAATTTATTATTTTATCTCGGCCTCCCTATTTTTTTAAATATAATAATAATATTTTAAACTTTATTAATTATATCTATTATTATTTTCCTCTTCCTTATATCTTTAACCGGTATTATCGTAAACTCGTCGCTAGTTAATTATATTTAGGAGCTTAAGAGTATTATTTTTAATAATATTATAAATTACTTAAATTTCTTCTTTAATTTTTATTAGATTCGGTATATCTCTCTTTACTTAATTAAATTTATTTTATTTTAAAATTTATAACGTTTAGAGTAAACTATATAATACTTTTCCTTCGGGCTTTTAATACTATATTTATATAATTAATATAATTTTATATATATCCTATATTTAGGCTAGTTTTTATAAATTAAAATTATATAGTTATACCTCTAATAATTAAAATACTATCTCGGGTTATTTATTCTCTCCTACTTTTTATATAATAATAATTATTCGCTTTCTAGGAACCCGTCCGCTATTAATCTATTTATTATATCTAGGTCCGGGATTTTAAAAAGAAATATTAAATATTTCTTTTTATAATTATATTCGTCTAATTTAAAGGCGAATCCTAATTATTTTATATTTACGATATTTAATCCTAGGTATAGTTTATAATTATCTTTCTTTAATATCTTTATTACTACTTTTTAATTATTTATATCGACGGCCTCTTTCTTTATATTATATATTATTATTATATAAATTTATTTTAATACTCTCGCTAAAAGGTTAATATTTTTTATTTATTTAATTAATTTATTTAACTCTTACTTTACTTTTATTATTATATAATATAAAACGAAGTCTCTTTTTATTATTTATTTTACTCCGATAATCGACTCCGTTATTAAATAAACTATATTCCGGAATATTTTAATTAATTAAAAATTAATTACCTTCTTAAATTATCTTTTAACTTTAGTATTATTTATCCTAATTATTATTCACTTCGCTTTCGCGTTAATTATTATTATAGAGGGAGGGGGGTTCGTTTCGGCTATATACCTCGATAGAATAAATATATTTCTATAAGTAATATTAATTTAGTTTTATATTAATAATATAAATATACTCCTCGCCCTAAATCTTTAAATTTTTTATTTTAATAATTTTATTTAGGCCTCCTAGAGCCTATATTCTTCTATTAATTCTTATATATAATTAAGAATTATTCCTAGCGTAATTTATATTAGTTATAATCTACGATATATTATTTATTATACCTCTTTATATTTTATATCTTTTCTAGTCTTCATTATAATTATTATTAATATTTTTATACTCTTTTTATACCCTTTTTATATTTTCCCGTTCGATTCTTAATCTACTTTATTTATTACGACGTCTTTATTATATTAGAATACGTTAATAGTTTATATCTACTCTTTATTTTAATATTTTAGGTTTTATCTTTATTATTCTTATTTTTTTTTATTTAAATTAATTTCGTACCTCTAAAACTCTTAAGGTTCTCGATATCTAACTTCGTTTTTCTTAAAGAATATATTTATAACGTATATTAGAATATCTAGTTCGCGGTTATAATATATTTATTAAACTTATAATATATTTACTAAGTTTATTATAAACGACTATAATAAAATTGAAAACCTCTATCGTAATAAGGCCCTTTAATTTTAGTAATTTAATAACGAAGTTTATAATAATATCGTCCTATAATATATTCGATATTAGGGCGAATTAAATCTAGTTATATTTAATATACCTTATAGACTTATTTTACTAGTATTCGATATATTCTTTAATATATTTCTTAACGTGCGATAATAATCCTAGTATATCGTATTCTTTATAAATTAATTCTATAATTTTAATAACTCTAAAGTATCCTTAAACTAGATTATTATAATAATCGCGAATAATTTCCTTAAGACAGCCTTTAGGGAGATAAGTTTTCTTATTATATTTTAATAATTTAGTTTATAGTTACTAACTTCTTAATATTCTAGTTAAGATATTATTTTTATATTCCCCTAGATATTATTAATAATCCTAGAAATAAAGATATATAGTATCGTTATTAATTATCGTATTAAAACTAACGATTTATCTTATTATTAAATAAGGACTAATTATATTACTACGTTCTTTTTCTTTATATAATTTTCTCGTTTATTAAATATATCGGCGCGACCGTTATTCTTTCTTAAAGTATAAAAGATCTTAAATTTATATTATTTTAATAATTCCGATTATTTAATCTATCTTCGATTTAATTATTTTATAATAATAAAACTAAGAAGGTTTTTATAATCTAATAAAGATAGTAAGATTTAAATAATTTTTTATATATACTTTTTATTACTCTACTACGGATACTACTATTAGTAATTCTTTATTATAAATATATAATTCTATTTTATTAATAATATCTTCCGCGAATAATATATAATAAAGTATTATTTATTATTTCTCTATTAAAGTATATAAACTTTTATCGCGAGGTTTAAAATATCGGTTTTAATTCGAGTTAATTTATTACTCCGAAAAGAATATAGTATTAACGGTTTCTTATAGGCCTCTTTAAATACGTTAAAAAATTATTATTATTATTCTCTTTATTAGAAAGTAGTATTCTTCTTTATAATATTTATTAGTAGTAAAACTTTTTTAAAATAATCTTTAATAATCTTTTTATTAAAGTTCGTAAATTCTAAAAAACTTTATACTATTTTAATATTATAAAGTATAGGTTATTCTTCGATACTTTTAATCTTTTTAAAGTTTATATAAATACCTTTAATATTAATTATAAATTTAAAGAATTCGATTAATTTTTTATAAAACTCGTATTTCTTTAATTTAAAGAGAAGTCTAGCTAGTAATAAATAAATTCGGATATTCTATATATATTAAATATATTTTTCCTTATTAATAAAGTAAATTAAAGTATTATCGAGGTATATAATTATTATTATATCTAAATATATTTATATAATATTATTAATTAGTATTTAATAAATTACTAGTATATTAATAAATCCGAAAGATATTATTAAATATTCGTAATAATCGTATTTAATTCTAAAGATAGTTTTCTACTCCTCGCTTTTTTTATTCGAATTAGATTATACGCGCCCCGAGGATCTAGTTATATAAAGATTTTTATTATTATAAATCGATCCTATAACTCGTTAATATTTAGTAAAGAGTATCGATTCTTTATTATAATATTATTTGATTTTCGGTAATTTATATATAATTATAAACTTTTATTCTTTTCGTTATAAAAAAGATTAAATAATTTATTAATAATTTAAATTCTCGAATAATTCTTTTTTAAGATTCTTATTAATATACCCGCGAAGTACTCCGAGTTCTTTTTTTAATAAAGTATAAATAAGTCTAAATATCGATTATTTATCTAATTTAAATTCGATTTTATAATTTTATAACTAATATTTAAATAATACTTTTATAATTATTTATTTTTAAAAAAGATACTTCTATTATTATTACTCTTTAAAGATATTAAGAGGTTCGTTTTTATTTTTTAAAATTTAAATTTATTCGCTTTATTAATCTTTTTAACTCGTATATATCGAATCGGATCCTCGTATAAAGTTACTTTTCTTCGAAGATAAAATATTATAAATTTCGATTAAATTACGATTCGATTTCTTATTTATAATTATTCTTTATAAGTATATAAATATTATATTAACGACGTCTTTAATATATAGAAATATAAATACTCCTATTTTCTAATTAAATATTAAATTATATTCTTTTAACTAAGGTATTCTTAAAATAATATAATAAATAATTATCTTAACTATATCGATGATAATTTCCTTATAGTAGTATTAAATAATAATTAGTAACGGGAATATTTCTTTATCTACTCTTTTTATTAATAGTTTTAACCCGTCGATTAATTAAAACTCGTATTATTTCTTTTTTTCCCGAATTAATAAATTAGTTATTTAAATTATTATTCGAGATACGAAGTTATTAGTCGCTCCTAAGTTTATTATTATAATAACTTTATATCCGTTAACTTTTACTAGTATTCGTATATATATATTATATTAAATTAAATATAAATATTATTTTAAAGTTAATATATTAATATATTAATATCTTTATATTTCTCTTTAATATAAGGGATTAGTTTTTTCTCGACGAAAATAAAAATCCGTAATACTCTTTAGACTCGAAATATCTATCGTATCTTTCGATTAAATAATAATATTATTTACTTTAATTATAATTTTTTAATTCTTTATTATAACTTATCTATTTTCGTAATTATAATTATTAATCTTTATTATAACCTAGGAAGACTTAGTTTTCTTTTTTCTTAATTAGATACTATAAGTAATTATCTTTAATATAATTATTCTATTAATTATAATTATATCCTAGTTTCGTAATATACTTTCGCTCTCTTAAATTATTATAATAGTATTTATAATATTTACTTATATATATTAATTAATATATTTCCTAGTATCGTGGGTAATACTATTTATAAATATAATTAATTCTAAAGAATTATCTTTTCTCTTTTTTCTTTTCTTCGGGTTTCTCTTTTAATACGATAAATTAAATTCTAGAATTATCGAGGTAATTTATTACCTAAAGTTATTCCTTATAATTCCTTATAATTTATTCTTATTTTTATCTTTTCTTAAAATTCTTTTTTAAAGTTTTATTATTATTATTATTTAATCCTTCGAGTTCTCGAATTATTTAAATAATCTCTTTTTTAAATATCTCTTTACTTCTCTAATAAATTATTAAATTTAATATTATTTTATAATAAATCTTTAAAGGACCCGGTTATATTATCCGGTATTTTCTTTTTAAATATATTTAATTATTATCGATTTATTATATTTTTCGAATAATAATTCCTAGCGATATATCGGTAAAGCGGTGAGCCCGTATTCTACCGAAAAAGGTAGAAAAGGCGCTTAGATCTGTTTAGCTCATATACTAGCCCTAGAGATCGATTTAATACCTACTTTCGTCTAAAGTATCTAAATATATATTTAATACCTCGATTTATTTTGAATAAATTTAAATAAATAGAAATAAGCTAGTCTAAATAGTACCGGTAGATAATTAGATATATATAATTATAAGTGAATTATATAGTCTATAATACCGCGCTAACTTAGGGGGTATTACACGTGTATATAATTTTCGTAAATTAACGTAATTTAAAATCTAAATTAAATTAGCGTAGTTATAATACTCTATATAACCTTAACGAGCTACCCGGCGCTAATAGAAAATTACGGATTTAAAATCTTAAATCCGAAGTTACTATTTTTAGGTTTTTTATTAATTTTTTTTTTTTTTTTTTTTTTTTTTTAAATATTATATTTTCGTTATTTTTCCGCCTAAAGCCGGTAAAATACGTATTTAGTACCTCGACTCTTCTTGTACAGTCTCCCGCTTTACCGATATATAGCCCGGTTTATTATAATTATAATAAATTATTATTATTTTTCTTTTATATTATTATTTACTTTTTTTCTAGAATTCTTTTATAGGTCCTTTTTTAATAAAATCGAGTTTTATTAATATATAATTATACGGGTTAAGTTTCTCGCGGCGGTAGTAACTAGCCGAGTTATATTTATTATTATAAACTTTTAAATATCTTTATTCGTTAATTTCTTCGTTATAATATTTCTTTATTATACGTTTATATAACTTATTATCGATCGTGATTATTTATTTTATAAATATCTTAAAGTCTTTAATATCGATTTTTATCTATATAAACTCGTTTTTAATATTATTTTTTAATCTTTATCGATATATTATTATAAAAGTAGTATCGTTTTAATCCGTTAATTCTATATAATATTAAATATAGACCTCCGTTATATTAAATATTAAATTATATAAATTATTATATTACTTTAATTAGAAAGTCTAAATATATAATGAATTTTAATTTTAAACCGAGAGAAGTTCTTTATCTAAAGTTTTATTATTAAATTATCGACGTTATTCGATTCTTTTATATAGTATTTTTAAAATAATTTAATTTATTTCTACGCGTTACCTCTTATATAAATAATATTAATAATTATTTATTTAATAAACTAATATAATACTCTCGTTAAAAGCGAAGAATAATTAAAATTAAATTAATTAATTGTTAAACTTCTTATACTCTTTATAATATTAATTTAAGCGAGAGACTTTAATACGGTCCTTATTATTTAAAATATTACGTCTTCTAATATTATTTTAGATATTTAGGGCTAGGGTCTTTATTAATTTTAAAATATTTATTTTAAAAATATTTAAAGTATTAAGACTCTCCGTTTAATATTTTAATATAATATCGATAAAATTTAAATTAATACTCTTAAAGAAGAGTATTAAGAATTAATAAATAATAAGTTTCGTATAAATAATTAAATATAATTAGATAAGTTTAATAAACTTAATTAATAATTTAATAAATATCTATATTTAGAATCTATAATTAAAAGTTTTAAGGGAAATTAAATACGAATTTCTTATCTATTAAAAAGTACGTTATTTATATAGTAGAAGGAAATCGTATTAAAAGTTATATACTCTATATATTTATTTATATAAATATAGCGAGTATAGTTAATATTTATAATATTTACTATTATAAATAAAATAAATATCCTCCGTAATACTATTAATCCGTATATATCCTATTATAATAATAAGTCGTAATATTCTATTTCTAATTAAGATAAATTAAATTAATTAATTTTATTAATAATTAATAAAATCGAATAATAATTAACGATATTAAAACGAGAGAATCTAGATAAAATATTTTTTTAGAAACTCGAGATACTTAATTCTAATAAAATAAAGAAATAATATTTACTAAATATTATAATCATATTAACTTCTTTAATAGAATTAAATTCGACGAGTTTTCTTTTCATTATTTCTATAATTATAAACTAGACTTTAATAATAAAATATTAAAGTTAAAATACCTAAAAATCGAGTTTGTTTTATATAAAAATATGAGTTTAAATAAATTAAAAAATATCTAGAGAATTATTTTTTTAAAAATATATCGTATTTAATTAAATATTATTTATTTTATTCGCCGAAAAGCCTAATAGCGGCCTAAGATTCTATATTAATTATCGAAAATTAAATATTTTTATAGAACGTAATTATTATCTAATTCTATTTAATACTAAAATATTATTAATATATATCGGAAAATATAAATATTTTACTAAACTAGGTACTACTATAATATTTAATAAATTATAAATATATTTTAATAACGAGAATTATATTATTATTATAATTTCCCTAAATTTATATAAATACCGAGTCTCTTTATTTAATTTTATAAAATAATCTACTATTTAAGAAGAATTTATAAATTATCTAATTTTTAAATATATTAATAAATTCGTTTAAATATATATCGATAATGTTTTAATTTAAAATAAAACCTGTAAAGAATATATAGAATATATTCGAGAAATTTTTAAAATATTACGCGACGTATTTAGGGCTTTAAATTGATATAATGAAATACGAATTCTATATATAAAGAATTAAGTTTCTAGGATTATTAATATTTATCGAAAAATTATAAATAATTCTTCTAAAATTTGAATTATCGCTAATTAACTAGAATTAAATAATCTTGAATAAATTTATAAATTTATTATTTTCTATAATTTTTATTAATAGTTTATTAAGGATTTCTTAAAGATTATTTATTTAATAATAAAATAAATACGTTAAAATACCTCGTTATAATAAAATAAATTATATTATAAAATATTCGAGTTATTAAAATAATTATTACTATTATCTCGAGTTTTAGATATCTCGATATAATAAAAGAAATTATTTTAGAGATAGAGTTTTTAAATTATATCAATAATAATATTCTTTTTTAATATTAAGGTATAAAAATAATTAAACTTATTTTATTACTTCCTATAATAAAAACTTAATATTAATTTCTCGTGCGGGCTCCTAGTTTACCGATGAAGAAGACTCGAAGTCGCGGTCCACGACGTTGCGTTGACCCCTGGTGTCTCCGAGATCAGTGATTGGCCGGACACGGTCAAAAGCTAGAAGTGGCGTTACCAGTGGAAATCCAGCAGCCCGCATAAACTTTCATGGTCCATTTTCGGCGGTCGTATGGGGATTAGGTCTCGATTGCACCAGAAGGTATTCTCGTAATCTGCATCTTCGTCTACAGGACACTCTAATCCTTTTGCCCAGTGGTGGACCTTCTGCTTAGATAGCAAATCGCGTTGCTGGATATGGCCATTGATTCAAGAAGGTGACACCCCGATTAAAATTGATAGTCGAACAACGATGGTGGCGAGACAATTGGTCTATATCTAGAGAAATCAGTTCCGTTTTTCTCATCATCGAACACCTGCATTAATCCATTGAGATGATCTCGATCCGAATTCTATGTGAAAGGGTACTAATTCACGAGCTCGGAGCCACGGGACTAGCGCTTATCAATCACGCACCCTGTATCTGCACATGCATATGCTTCGCTATCTTGCCGCTTTCCGAGGATTTGGAAGGGAAATGTGAAAGGCATCCTCTTTGATGCAAGACGGACGGGCGGATGGCCAAATTGGAGACCTTGAAAGGCCTATTACCGCACTACTGAAGGCAACGGTCTGAGATTCTGAGTTCTGGCTGTGTCTTTCTTGGGCCCTTGTCCGGTGCATTTGATGATCATCGAGGGAAAGTAGAGAGCTTTAAGACTTTATGTTTCACTCGATGTGCCAAGCTTAGTGTCAGAATATAAGGCAGATGCGAAGGCTACAGAGCCAGAAATTCGCAACATGAAAGCCCTTTGAAGTAGCGTCACCGCTCAATATAAGTCGGAATTGTGCAATCTTGGGCTCTTGAATGTGCTTGAATTGCCCATTTTCTGCTCGATTCGACGGTATTCTGTGTTCATGTCCATTGCACTAGCGTTCAAGACTGCCATCAATTCTGACGCCAAGCGTGGGTGTCATCGATAGATATAGCAGTTATAAAAAGTAAGAACATGTTGTCGACGCTCATTTATAGGCCACTTACGCATGCTTATTTAAGAAGTAACGCAGCATCAGGGCATAACCACGTATACTTGGCACGTCAAGCGTGTCTATTGTCTAAATCTGTGTCTGAGTCTAGTGAATTAGTATTCTAGGGTCGTATTGATCCGTCATTTGCCGTCCAATCGTGCTTCAAACTCATCCTCGTACACCGCTACACTCTCGTTGCTCCGCACACGCTCCAGTTGATCATTCACATAATTGGCCACATGCTGGTTTGCTTCGCTTCGTCGTCTCTTACGTTCCACGTCATCAGTCATTGAATCAAAGGCAGACTCGTTGGCGATGTCACCATTTACCGATGTATTGAAGCTGCTACGGTTGCCTATTGATCTGGAGGTTGAGGACCTTCTAATGCGAGCTTTGTTTGAGCGCGAGAATAATTCATCAAAGTAGGAATCAGAGTAATGAGCAGCTGCTGCTGTGGGAGTCCTTGGCGTCTGGGGAAGGCGACAGTTGATGCCAGTATCATGGATCATCTTCGCGATCAAGCCAGTCCATCCTGAATTTTTGGGAATTAGCCTTTTGTGATTGGAAGTGGCTTTGCTGATGGTCGGCCTCATTGTCCGGAAGAAAAGAATCCTTGCTCTGGGAACTTGGGGTAGGCAAATAGTACGGAAAGGTTACTAACCACACTGGTGACTTGCGCCTAACCCCATCCCAGTATCTCCGTCGAAGAACTCATGAAAGGACAAGTAGTCTTTCCAATGAGGGTCGAAGTCTAGCATATCGTTGCCGTCATTGATAGCACGACGGCCATCGTCGCCTTGAGAGAAGAGATGCTGCAGTCGCTGAACGAAGGTACGGGGTCAGCATTGCGACGTAGAGACGAAGAGGGAGCCATGAGATACGCCTCAGTAATACATTACGAGAGGGGACGCTTGAGGCTAGTAATGCGACAAGGACGGGATACGGATGACTTTGAGAAGACGTACATGCTGGATTTCCTCCGCTACATGACCCAAATGCATGTACTTCCCGGAGCGTGTAGGACACTCGATTTGAAGAGATTTGCCGTAGAACATATAAAATCGAAGCAGCGACTCTACAAGCAGAAAATTAACAGCTAGCCAAATTGGTCCTCGCCAATTGCTACAAACATCAGCGCGACAATACTGTGGATGTTGACTTTGAGTTCCCACCTGTTTCCACCAAAAAGTCCGCTGTCGGAGTCACCAGATATATAGCTCACTTGAAAGCGCTGCCCATTTACATCCATAGAATAGGGATGATCTTTGTGAAACTTAGAAAGGGAACGAATGCCATGATCCGCAAGAAACTCAGTCTACGCAAATCTCGGAGTCAGCATTTCAATTTATGGCCAAGGACCAGCATGTCCTCGAGTATACTCCGGAAATACAAGTGATGTTTCATTTGTGAGCAGCGATTCCAAATTTACGCACCTCATCCAGCATCCTCTTCAGAATCAGTATCAACCGGTCTTTGTTGACCAGAGACAGTAGTAGTCGGTCCTCCTTACCACGATGTTTCAAACTGGCAATATTGCGCTCGGCGACATCGTGTTTGTTCTCAATGAACCAATTCACACGCCTCTTGAAGGACGGGAAATTGTTGATAAGCTGTTCAGCATTAACCCTCTCTACTCCCGTGATGTGTTGACGTTCTCACGTGGCACTCAATTGGTAGGTTGATTTCGATAAGACATACCTCTGGCTCTAGGGTCAAGACGGCGAAAAGTGGGATGAGACCAACAAGTGACCGAACAGGCAATTGTTGAGTGAATGGTCCGCCCCAAGAGATAGCATCATAATAGAAACCATCCTCCAGGCTCCACAAAGATGCATCTTCACCTCCTGATCGGTACGTCATGGCATCACTAATTAAGATGAAATGCTCGAAGAATTTAGACGCAATGTCTTCGTAAATTCGGCGGTGCTTTGCCAGCTCGAGTGCGATGTTCAACATCGAGAGGCAATAGAATGCCATCCAGCCTAGACGATATCGCGGTTAGCTTTGCTCTTTCGTGAACGATTACGCGTCGTGAGATGATCATAGGGAGTACGATACGCTCGAAGCTTGTCTCAAGGCTCACATCCCGTAGCAGAAGGGGAATCCGTGACTCCAAGGTAACGTACCGGTACTATCCGCTTGCTCGAGAACACCGCCAGTGGGTAATGGATCAGAACGATTGAAAAGACCGATATTGTCGAGTCCAAGGAACCCGCCTTCGAATACGCCTTTATCATTAAAGTCTTTTCGATTGACCCACCACGTGAAGTTCAGCAGAAGTTTTTGGAAGACTCTCTCCAAGAAGTCGAGGTCCGAGCGCCCGTACATTTTTCGCTCGATTTTAAAGACACGAAAGACGGACCAGGCATGCACTGGGGGATTTACGTCGCCAAAGTTCCACTCGTAAGCAGGAAGCTGACCGTTAGGATGCTGCGGAGTTCCTCTTGTCAGCAACCTCTCCTCTAGGCGCCACTAAGGGTTGCACAATATGTTCTGGAGCATAGTAAAGCCGAACGCTTCGAGTTGCTTGGAGATTTGCTTGCAAGGAATTTGGGCTGGAGGAACTCACCATATACCATTCCCTCGTCATGAGATCTAGTTGCTTTTTTGCAAACTCAGGATCAATCATAGCTAAAGTCGGGCAATGAAAAGCTGTATCCCAAGCGGCAAAGAAAGGGTATTCCCACGAGTCCGGCATGGAAAGTATATCGTCGAGATGCAAGTGCTTCCAATTCTGTTCAAAAGTTGAAAGTCAGCATCCCCGTCTGCAAACGATGTTCAAGCCATGTATCTATATTGAGAGCACAAAGAGGCGAAGGCCATCGCATTCTCCCCTACTGGGAATCATTGGGTCTGAATCGGGCTCAAAATACTTACCTGATTCCGAATGCCCTTCCTGTTTGGCGGTGGGGGTGGCTGACCCTTGTCACCGTTGGCCTGCAATGTTTTCTGAGTCAGCATGACTTTTCACGGGTGTGAAAGCAGAAGTAAGTCATATTCTGTGCCTGGTCGAGTGGTGAAAAGACATGTCTAGGATGTCGAAGAGCAAGAACTCGTGTGTTTGACGAGCATGTTGATCAGCAAAATTGATGTTTGGCGACTTGTTTGAGCAGCGGGAAGAGGTGTTTTACGGGATACATAGCCCAAAATATACTTACCCATTGATCCCATACGAAGTGATAGTACTGCCTAGAAGGTTTCCAGAGTCAGTATTGCTTTCTTGGAATGGAACATGAAGAGGGTGGCATTCATAGCGAGCAAGTCGCTCACCCAACGGCTACACAGAGATCGAGAAATCCTGGAGAGGTTGCTTACTTGCACCACATCATGCCTGCAAAAGCTTGCCGCTGAATGTTGCGAAGGTCGTCCACCATGGGAAGCGGGCTGATTCGCCAAAAGAATTCATCGGCCTCGGTTCTTCTTCGCTCAATTACCTCGTCTGTTATCCTCGATCAGTAAATATCCTTCGACAACGCTCGGATTGAAATTTCGGGGTCTTGCCAAAGTATTCCTCGTCAAGGTACCCTTCGTATTTCCTCGAAACCCGGAAGCGCACCTGCCAGAGTCAATGCGACTGCATCTCGGGACTGGGAACGCCGAAAAGGGAAGAACAGACCACTGCGCATTCGCCGGGAGGCACCCCATTACCCTCGTCGAAGGCATAGTGAGCCGCCATTTTGGACCCTCGGCAATGCGGGTTCACAGCACCTCGCTCTCCGTCTACGATGTGTCGATGAAAGGCGTCTTTCACATAGGGCTGCGGATTCTTCGATCCATAAAGCGCGTGAAGATTGGTCTCGTTGTCTGTGAAGAGACTAGAAAATTTCGGAGTTAGTCTTGCTTCTTTCCGCTGCAGAAGGGATTGAAAGACGGGTTGACAAAGCAAAAACCATCGAGGAATATCCTGGAAAAAAGGAAGTGAGCTTGGAGGAATAGCTTACAGTCTTGGCTGAACATCTTGGCCACTTTCGCCAATACCAGGCGAGGGCGAGAGTTGGGCAAACTGATGGCCAAGCTTAGCATGCTTCGTCTGTGCCGTCAAAGGCGCTATTTGCCGGATTGATGGCTTTTTCGTCTCGCTCTCAAGGCCCCAGCTCCAGGTGTTCCGATAAAAGATCTGTGGTATGACATGAAGCGGTGCGGCTTCCGGTCCACGATTCTACACAGGTCTCGGAGTCAGCGTTTCAGGTCCAATATAGTGGTTAGGTCAAAAGGCAAATTACACAAGTTTCAGGAGGCGCATGTTCCTTGAGCACGTCCTGAAGAGCGATCTTGAGATACTTGAGATACTAAGGGGGGTAGAAACCACGCTGAGATATACATACATAAGCCGTGACACGAAACAGAAGCTCGTCGGGGGCGTGGGCTTCTTTGGCAGTTTCAATGAAGCAGTCGAAATATCGATCTTCCTCGAACATGCCGGTATCTATGAGCTGGTACTCCCTCTCGGACTTGCCCCGCTTTGCATTTTCTGCAATGAGCTGTTCGTAGGGAAACTTTCGATGTGGGTATTTGTAGAGGTATTTCATGTACGAGTGCTAAAGAAGGGTGGTTCAGCTCAGCCAGTCTGACTTGTTGGACCCTAACCTACCGTAGGGGTGTTGTCGAGGTGAAAATGACATTCCTTGATGCTCTCACCATGGTTTCCTTGCGGATTGGAAAGCCCAAACAGCCGCTCTTTCAAGAAATCATCCTTCTCATTCCAGAAGCTGAAGGTGACATTCATGAGGCCGTGCGAATCCGAGACACCCGCGATACCGTCCTCTCCCCAGCGGAACGTCCTAGATCTGGCGTGTTCATGGGGAAAGTGGCTCCAAGCATCTCCGTTCTCAGAGTAGTCCTCTCTCACAGTCGCCCACTGTCGCTCCGCTACGTAAGGCCCAAATTGTTTCCAGTACTTCTTCCTCTCATGGTCTTCTCTCAATCTCTTCTCTTCTTCACACAGGTATTCATGCTGGTCTGTGACCACCATTGCGGATAACTCTTAGGGAGGCTTGCAGGGAGGTTTGTTCACAGGTTTGAAGCCCGGTAAAGACTGTCTTCGGAGCGTGAGAAAGGGATAGCGGGCTGTAGGATTGTAAGAGCTGCGGTATGGAAAAGGTGTGCTATTGGCTGCGAAGGGATAGCGACGGATGCTAATGGTGAAGCTGTAGAATGAATGGAACAACTTTGCCAGAAGAGTGACTGAATTCAGAAAAGGTCGAGAGCGAAGGAAGTTTCGGGGAAGTCGCGACTTGAGGAGCTCAACGATCGTTTTGCTGAACCATCTTCGGCACCATTATTCTCTTGTACCAGAATTTGGGAGTACGGCCTGTTCGGATGCAATTGACTTGTTTCCCCTTCCCACTTCATTTACTCCCCACTAATGATCTAAAATACTTGGACATATTCCTTCAACTTCAAACTTTGTAGAAATTTGTGATTCTCTGGATCCAACGCTAAGTCTTCTCGATAAGCAGCCAGACTTAGGGTTGAGCCCTTACACTCTCCAGCTGTCGAGGCTGCGAGGTGCGAGGCACGCGAGGCTGTGGGGGGTAAGGGCCACAGAAACAAGGTCTGCAACATACACATGCACCATGCCAGAAACTCGATCTGATAGTGCTCAACAGATCGAAATTAAGTTCTAGGCTAGACCAGAAAGCCCAATTCGGTGCTCAAGCCGACAGCGCTGCATCCAATTCTTCCACTTCTGCTGACACAAAACCTAGAACAATGTGGGATCCCTTGATCCTCTTAAATTTAGTCCTCATCACTCAACTCTTCCCCTGTTCCAGCCTTGACTGGTCGATGAATCTCCACATTCCTCGAGCGTAAAACACGTTTCAAGTCGTCCTGCATTGCTTTCTGCATCCTTGCCTCGCCAGCGACTTTCACAGAAAAGTGGTTTCCCACATCTAGCATCTTGAGCGCCTGGCACACCAAGCTGTCGTTTCCCAAATGATACCGTTTATTTCCGAACCATGTCATCTCAAAGGTCTCCAGCTCCAAGCCATCCTTCGCAAACTGCCTTACCAGATCCGCCACTGATTCATCTTGGCTTATCTGACCCGTGAAAGATTCTCGAGATATGACGGAGATCTTGATGTGCTTGAGCAACTGCAGATGTCGAGTTGGTAAGACCACGCGCTTTGTCCCCTCCCCTGGATTGCTCCTGTACTTGAAGACGTTGCAGCCGTAGAGGATTCCACTCGCTTCGTCGTGAACCTGCTTGCTGCATTCGAGAATCTCCAGGAAGATCTTCTTGTGTTGTCTCCTCTGCTTCGCCGTAGTGCAATTGGCCCACCTGGCTCTGTGAGCAGCGCCGTTGCGCCCTGTAAGTTCTGGAAGCTCAATGGGACCAGTAGTGAGAAGCATGCGATAGACATTGTTCCTGATTTCGGGCGGAAAGTTCATAAAAGGGAGCGATTTGAAGGCTTTCTTCTTTGGCTTAGGGGTATTCTGCAGATGGAATAATGCTCGGTTTGCTTGCCGGGGCGGGCTTAAAGATGAAGATGAAGCGCTGTTCCGTGGCGAAACATGTGGTGATCCTTCCAAGGCTTGAGGAGTGTCTCGGAAAAGAGAAGGTGTTTGATTTTGGTGATCGACGCTGTCTTGCAGTTCGGATGCATGATCGTTGCGGTGACGACTTGGAGAGTCATCGATATCTAGCTTTCCTTTCTTTCGAGCGTTTGGCGAAAATTCCAGGAGATCAATTGGCCTGGGCCGAAGAAGCTCTACCACCGTGTGCATGTGATCTTGTGGGGTTGTCAAGTCAATCAGCTGTGATGTTTGCCTTGATAGTGAGGCTCTCGCGGTTGGAGGCCTTGACTCGGCCTTCGTCAAATCGATAGTCTCGCCATATGGAGTCACATTTGGTCGAGTACGAAACGACATTGCGTAGATCGTACCCAGTTTTTGGTTTCGATGCAAGTATTTTTGGGACGAGCTTGAAGATCGCTAGTTCACGAAGAAGATTCAAGGACAGTGCTGTCCCCAACCGTGCACAGTCTTGTTGTGAATCAATATTAGATCCTTTCGCGGTGATGATCCTCCAAACATTTGTGGTCAGTTGGCTCTTCACCCTGAAATAGCAGGTGCGCGTTAGAGTACTCCGTATAGAGAACAGAATTATAAAGTATAGCCTAATAAAGCTCTTTCGCAACCGGAGCAGAGCTTGTATACCTGGTGAACGAAAAGATCTGTCGACTTCTTGAAGCCTAATGGTGACGTTTTACCAATGAGCCCAAGGGAGCACGAAGGAGTTCAGAATTGATTTGAACAGCAAGGCTCGCGAACCGTTGGGGAATGGATTGATCAGCGCTATACCGTATAGTTTCTAGTCGGTCTGCGGAGCCCTCTCGGCGTTTGCTGGGTTTCAATACATATCATATTGGGTTCGATTCCTAATGGCGCTGGTTCAATGGTGTTGTGGTTTTGTTTGTATTCTTTCTCGGCCCCTCCAAACATAAATCCGAAAAACGCCCCCAGACTTCTTCGATATATTATATCCAAACACACTTCGAAGCTACACCATACAATCCCAAGAACATGAAGGCCTACTACTACGACTCCGAAGCAGTGACCAATACCACCTCCTTCGCATACTACAAAGCTGACAACTACACCAGGGCGACCAGCGCGAGGATCATGACTCCGGACGCTCAGTGAGCGAGGACTACTTGTCTCAGCTCGGCATCCTCTACCATCACTGCCCCTCCGTCTCCTCGGTCGACCAGATTGCCTCTGCGCGCTCTTACAAGAACAGAGATGAAATCACTGTATCGCCCGACAAGATGGGCGCTGTATACGAAGAAAAAGTCAAGATGTTCTTCAATGAACACCTGCACGAGGACGAGGAGATCCGATACATCCTTGATGGCAATGGATTCTTTGATGTCAGAGATCCTCAGGATGAATGGGTTAGGATTAGATTGGAGAAGGACGATCTGATCATCCTTCCTGCTGGCATATTCCACCGCTTCACAACGGACAGCAAGAACGTAGGCATGGGAAAACATCCAGGGCTAGGAGGGAGAATGCTGATATGGGAACCCAGTACATCAAAGCCATGCGGCTGTTTAAAGAAGAGCCAAAGTGGACGCCACTCAATCGTGCCCAGGACCTTGAAGCCAACCCACACCGCAAGAAGTATCTTCAGGACACGGATCCAAAGGCTGGGATGATGACATGAAAGTAACACAGAGGCCGTACGATTTGTGGTATGGACACGTCCCTGTAAAAGTGCAGCGGCAAGTAACGTAGAAATCAAGGTTTTGGATCTGCAATTAGGTTTGTAGTTTGGCCCAATCGAGACGCAAAGCATAGCTCACGCGCATGCTATCTGAACGTAGTTGTGTACACCGTTATACAAGATGCCTGATCCACCAGCTGATGCAAACGTGCCACTCTCCGTCTATGAAATGACTGAACGCCCTCCAATAGTCTAAAGTGTATCAGTCAAAAGCTTGTTCATCTTCGCAATCTTCGACGAGACACTAAGGTCGATTGTTCGGTCTCCAATTTCGACAACCAAGCCGCCCTTGATATCAGGGTTCACCTTTCTATTTGTCAGTCTCTGCAAGTCGCGAGGGGTAACGGTGAAGGCATACCTTGGGCACAACCTTCAGCTTCTTGCCCTGGCTGTATTCCGACTTGGAAACTGCAGTCTCCAATCGCTGGATCGTCTTCAGGTCGAGTTTCTGTCAATGAAGCATGTCAGATGTTGGGTATTCCTTCCATATCATTCCAGACCTACCGATGCGCTCGTAATTGTCAAGTCGACTTCTCCTCTTGCAGCGCCCATCAGCGTCGTGAATTTCTCGCATACACCCTGTAGTATCCCAAGCCTATTATTATCGGCCAATGTCTTCAGGAAGTTCTTGACCGTATCCCCCTTGTCCTGGCCTCCCATATGGCGCTGGAGCTCCTGAACGATTTGGGACTTGTCACCCGGAGTCAAAGTGGGGGCATCTAGCATAGCGGGGAGCCTTGTGTCTTTTTTGAAGACCTCGGAGAGAGCGGCGAGGGATTTGGAAGTAGTTTCGAGGGCTGACGTCTTGACGGCTGCGGTGTACTAGAGGGAGAGGATTAGCCTTACTCTTATTCTATCTGTTGACCCAAAAGAAGTCACAGGGTATGTCAAAGCTTATGACCAACCAAAGCGCTCGCATAGGTACCGTCAAGGCCATACAGAGCTACTGACGGCTTCGAATCCGGAGCTGCGTGAGCATATGTCCTGAAGGCAGGAGTGGTGATCACACATGAGCTTCGCGAAGTTGCGGCTCGCGACGACACCGTCCTCAATTGTCTTGACAACATGTTGGCGTGGGGGCGAAGGCGAAGGCGGTGGTGGGAGGTTTTGGAGGTTGAGAACAAGACGATCGGTAAGGTCGAACGGAGAATGAAGCTAATTTGTCCTCCATTGAAGGAAGTATGGTCCTGTCCAGAAAATATACCACCTTGCCTTGCATAAATGGTTGAATTCTATTATTATAATCGCAATTACAAAAGTTTTTTCCTATTCGTGGTTTATGAATTCAGGACTAGGGTGATATTGCAAGTAACAGTTTTGCCAAGTATATTGAACCATAATACATCTCATCATGCTCGTCAAAGCCATATGCTATTCGTGTCGTCCGTTGTTTCCTAGAATACATTTGGATCCCCAGCATAATGCACGCATCTCGCCTCAAAGCATCACCCTAACGCCAGGTCCTGACTAGCTAGTCACTCTTCAGCATACTGTCAACCAAGTCGCCTAGAGGACCCCAAAAGTCCTTTCCGCTTGCTAAGCTATGCTCGTCAATGAAGAGGACATAGTGTTTGAAGCTTGTGTTCAGGTGAGGCTCTAATCCGAGTTGAACAATAACCGGGTAATGATGGCAGTAAATATGGGCGTAGACTCTATAAAGTCGTTTGAAAAACTGGCGGATCAGGGCAGGAAAGGTCTTCGGGAATGGAACACCTGCGACCCAAGATTAGCAAAGTCCAAAGAAAGCAATGTCGGAAAGAATATACCTATCCTGCTGGGAAATATTGACTCGTTGTCGATATTCGCTTGGACCCATGCCATTAAATGCTCAACATATTCGGGCGCTGGCATCTTCGTTGGTCGCTTGAAGTTCTCCGAATCCTGCCACAAGTATTCAAACCTAGAGTAGGTATGATTAGCTTCGCGCTGTAGCCTGGTATGCTGGGCGGCTTACTCGTCAGTGGCCTTCATCTCAGGGCACGATTGCGGTGAGCAGAATTCTGTGATCGAGCCATAGAGGAGGTTGATCTGGTTGTAGAAATCGACGACTATTCAATGTTAATTCAAATAGTCCTACAACCCCGAGGCGAGGAAGTCGCCATACCATTGACGGCCAGCCACTCATTGAGGTCTTCTCCTTCAGGCAGTTTCACAGCCTTTCTCAAGCTACCGCTCCCGAGGGTCGCTTCTGCGAATTGCCGTAGCTGGTAACTACTAGTTCCCTTGTTCGCATTCTTAGGCTTGAATTGACCTCTCGTCCGCGCATTGCTAGAAGTATCATTCGGTAAGCCAGTCTCCTCATGTAGTCTTTTCCTGATTTGGAAGCTCCAAAGCTGCCGCTAGCTGTGACTCGAGACGCTCGAAGGGAGCTGTTGGGGCAGCGCAAAGTAAGGGAAGCAGAAAAGGTGTTGAAACGGCTGGCTGAGACTGAGGGAAGATGTTGGCAAAAAATGAGGGAACGAACATTGTGGTAATGAAGGAGGCCATTGTAGAATCGCAGAGCCCGCTCTGTAGTGCTTGCTACATTCCACTGCGTTAGCTAGGAAACATTCTCGAGACAGCTCAATCACGGTCGCGTTATTTTACTTGGGACTTACTTACAACGTAGGAAGCGACCAGAAAGAACGGCTTCCAGTGAAGAGAACGCAGTAAGTGGTAGGCTTCTGGAGGACAAGTAACGAGTGGATGTGCGTTGGAGAAAGCTGTTTACTGCGACTGTTGACTCTCGTATCGGCTCGGGAACGGGCCGACCCACTGAGCAACGATACGGAGCCCCACAAGTATTACAATCGCGACCAAAAGCTGGGGGTCTCGCAGCGATTAACTAAAACCGACCTCACGAGAATCGAGACATCATGACTTTTGTCACCTAAGCAACCAGCTCTGGGGCCATCTCTAGGAGGCTTATGGGCTTCTGCCCTACGAGTGTCCCATTGGTTGGTGTATCCCAGATGTAGGTGGCTTGCAACACTCGGATTTGGACCCGCAAGATTTGCAGGCTCAAGGAGGATAGCGGTCCTGTCCGAGCTTATGTTTTTGAAATGGCTCGCGTTTTGCCACCTGGCACTTTATAATACCTGTTCTGATGGATCTTGATCGTCCGCACTCGAGAATGTTCTAGAGTGGGAATCTCGGTAGGTCTTGTGTCTCTCTGGTCTCTATGTACAACAGATTTGGCCAGCATCTTTTCCTAAAATGTAGATGAATGCCTGCTTGAAAGACACCATAATCTTATCCCCGAATTACACAGTACTCTAATGATGCATCGACGCTTTTTGGGTATCATTATTGTAGACATTGCCGGCAAGATGTGGAAATCAAGTTTCCAAAGACATACCAAGTGCAATTACTACTCAACGAAGTCGCATTTTTTGTTGGGAGGCTTATGAGCTCGGATGCCAGGTGGACGGAATGCTCTTCTTGACACCTTGAAGAACGGCGTGGGTGTCCCAAGCTGGGCACTCTCTGACAATGGCGAGATTCGTGCCAATGGCCCCCGTCTCCTTCACGAATTAAAAGTACCCTCAGATTGATGGTTCGGAATCAGATGGGGAAGTCGCCAGCTTCGGTCTTCTCGTCAAATCCCACAGCCCCATAGACTCGCAAAGGCACCGTAACGTCGAAGCTTTCGCAGAGCAAAACTTGCACAGCAGCGTTGACGCTCCCTCTCTCGTCTCTGGCAACCTCATCCATCAGATCATCGGGGCTCTCATCTGATTCTTCGGCGTCTCCGAGCCTGCTCGTAACGAATACAAACCTTAAGCTCCATTCAAGGCTTATGCCAGAGGTGATGAACTCCGGAGTTGCGGTACTTGGAATTGTTGGATTAAATAGCACTTTCTTAGCGGACACCGTGCATTCAGTTTGAGACGCGTGAATGCGCCTGGTCACTCTGTGTATGCTAGCCTTGGAGCGTAGAGCAATCGCGGGGTCAATAATTTCTGAGCTTTCTAGAGTGGCGTGTAGAGCGTAACAAGGAACATCTGAGTCCGCAAAATCGACAGCAACAGGGACAGCCTCGCCCAAGCGGTAAGCAGGGCGCGCCAACATTATGACTGCGACTCGATCACCACTTCGGTTGATCTTGAATCGATTAGTGCTCTGCTTTGAGGAATTAGCTATGTTGCTCTTGAGTATAGCAAGGTCGATCGACTCCTTCATCGTCCCTGGCTCCCCACCCATCGGTGTGTGTGATCTGGAACTAGGCTCCGTTGGTGACAGAAGACCAAAGTCTGAATTCTGGTGGGGCTTATTGAGAAGACTATTAACATAAGAGAGAAAGTCTGTTAACGAAGGACTGGACATCTTTGTAAGAGAGTCGTCCTTTTTTAAGGCTCCGGCCTGCTGGAGATTGTCGAGACTGGCGATGGAAGCGGTGTTGGACAGAATAGTGCGTGGAGACATTAGATCGTGTCCTAAGACCTCCCCATGACCTGGGTCATGTTAGAAAGTATATTCAAATCATATGAAGGATGGATCAATACCATTGACGCTAGTAAGAACCCGGAAAGGGATATTAGCGTGCTGAACCAAGTGTTGTTGTGTCATTTTGGCAGTACGCTGTGTCCCCACGACCAGGCTGTAAGAGATCTTCATAGCACGGCCTTTGTGCGTAGGGGGTATCCCTTTCGGTAAAGGGTGGACATATTTGTAGCTCTTACTCTCTCCGGGAGCAAGCCGCAGATCCACAAATAGTATTGATTGAGGAGTCGATAACACTGGCACCGACTTTGCATTTGTGCTGCTGCTTGTCTCCTTTATGCTGCTCAATTCATTTCCGCCAAGCAAACCTCCAAGAGATGCGCCAATGCTGCCCCAGCCTAGGGACCCAAGCATGCCGCTGTCTCGCTTTGCTGATTCGTTACGTACCACACCTCCACCACCTTGGCCGCCGACGATACCCTTTTTCTTGACTTCCTCGAATGGGCTTTGGTTGACTAGCGACCCATCGAGGGTAAACGAGCCAACTATCTGCCCATAGCCCATCATCAGAATCTCTGGTTGTGCGGTTCTGGCAGGTGCAAGGTACGATCCTTGACGGCTGTGTGCTGGTCTTTTGACGATACGAGTATTCTCCGGTGTTACGTACTCCGAAGCCAAAGTCTCAGTAGAATTGTTACTCATCGAATAGAATTCTCCACTACTTCGAGGTGTACCATCAGTACTAGCAGGAGATAGAATCCTGGTAGCTGGATTGGGCCGGTCAAGCCCATTGCCAAATTCACTCGGTCGATGAGGCGGAGCTTTCTCCCTCAGGTCGAGCGTCTGCTTTTTAGGGAGAGCTGAGGCCTGAACGGAGACTTCGTTTATAGAAGGCACTTGTGGAAATTTGAAGCTTGAAATTGAGTTGCGATCTTTCTTCCCAGCAAACGACGCCGTATTGCCTGTATCCAGACCAGTAAGAGGGCTCGACCTAAGCGTAGCATTGAGACTTATTCGCTGTTCTGCAAAGGACGTAGAAGACCTAAACAGAGGAGAGGGCACAGTAAAAGCTCGGCCATTGGTTGGTGCTGACTGGACCATTAGCACATTGTGAAGTGCTCAGAGTTGTCTGACTACCTGAGATAGATCCTCCAATTCCTGTTCCAGTATGTCTGGGCAGAATTTGCAAGCTTGCGGCTCGAGCGTGACCATGGCCAGGCCGCACAGAGCTCAAGACTGGACCCGGTGATTGTGCTTGATCGATGGTCTCGCCGCCAAGGGAGACAATTGAGACAGATCTTCTGTGCTTATTGTTCCCCGCCCTTGGTCCCTTCGCCATGCCATCTTGAACGTCCAACGGAGCTTGGGGAAGCCCATTCGAAGTGCTGAGCGACAATGCCTGCTTGTGTAACTTGGATCTTGGTTGGGACAAGCCTGATAACGAGGGCGAGTTCCTGTGGCCAGTGTTGTCGAGATTTTGTGCAGAGCGCATGGGCAGCGTCTCCTTCCATCGTTCTCGAGGCGAGCTATGGCTTCGAAGTTGCGAGCTTGGGGAAGGGGAACGGCGTAGGCTGCGCGCCTGCGAGATATTCTTGAATGTTATAGTGCATTCAACATCCTCTCCCGCAAACACTGTCGAGTTTTTCCATTGCACAGACACGCGGATATCTGACATTGTCCTGATACCAGCTGCGGGTCATTCCATGGAGTGGAGTTCATAGGGTTAGCGGCTATCGACGTTTGGGTGGGTTGATTCAGTAGACGACATGGACGCAGTTGACGAAATTGATGTCTCGATGGTGCAATACCAAAGAGCGCCGACGGATTTGGTGGGTGTTGTGGAACATCGCGACCTGCTAAACTACAGACAATGTTGTTGTCGAGAAAACTGTATCAAATTGCTTTATGGGGGATTTCGCACTCATTCTATAGAACATCTTTGGATTCACGAGCGCGAACCATTTTCACATCGCTTATAAAGGCAGGGCCGTGGCCTGATTCTATGAAATTCTGTCTGCTAGTGGCACCTGAGATTTCGATGATTCAAAAAGCACAGGCTCATGTGCAACACCAGTGGTGGCCCTCTGAGCACCAGACGGCGTCCGAGGCCTCCACTTGAGTGGGGCTCTATATTGCCCTCTGGCAACGAGCTCACTCAATCTGCCTATCCCCTTCCGCCTCCATTTCTTGGGGGGTTTCACACCCATTTCAGCCATTTCGGTCCATATCGTCTCCCCTCGCTTGTTCCACCGCTTCCTCCTTTCATCTTCTTCCTTGTCATTCGGCCTCCATTGACTCTTGAGTATGCGTCTTATAGCTTCGGGAGAGACCTCGAATTGATCTGCGAGTACGGGCGTGGTGTATTTCTCGGGATATTGGGCATGCAACGCTCGAATACCTTCTAGCGTATCTGGTGAAAGCCGCTTCCGCGGTAACCAGCCTGTGTGACCAAATTTCTCTGCCAGAACGCTCTTTTGAACTTGCCAAGGTTCACGTTCGCGCTGTTGGCCTCGGTCATCGTTTGACGCTGTTGAATTCCTTGCGTACCTGCCAGTAGGAGACCAAGCTTTTGTCCTTCCATCGTTTTTGAGACTGAAATCTTTTTGCACCGAGAGCTGTCTGTCTTCAATTGTATTTTGGGGCGGAGCTTGAGGGCGACGACGTGATGCGTAGGCTTCGGGCACAGGCCCACCAGTTTTGCCATCTCTCGGCGTTTCTACTCTTGCACCTTTGTCAGGCCTTAGCTCGTCCACGTTCTCATTCCCACGTCTCTGACCGGATGGAACTTTCGCCTTGTTCGTCGCCCGCGGCTTCGAATCCTCCTGATAAAATCTCAAGTTGTCAGAAGCGTGGATTGGCGCTTTTCCCATTAGCTGCTTGCCTACTTGTCCTCGTCCTTGCCGTAGACCTCCCAAGCCCGAGAATTCTGTGCTTGAATTATGTTGTTGGAGATGGAAATGTTGCGCTCCTGAATCTCGATCGGTAGACGGCGCGGAAGTAAGATCGAAGGCCATGGGACCCGGTGGCTCCAAGGTGCTAATATCATGGCTATCTGTACTAGCAACTCGCAGGCCGTAGCAGGTGTTGAATTGACGTCTGGCCCCTATCACAGGCACAATTCGAGCATGATTTGTAGTTGGTGCGCGCGATGAAGCAGCGAAGCTACCGATGAATCGCTGTAGCGAGCTAGCAGCACATGCGGAGCATGGCATGGAGAGAATCTTGGACTCGGACGGACGTATGGTGTCCGAAGGTGAAGATCAAAGAAGGTCTTGCCACTTGTCTAGTGGTGTAGAGAAAATGTTTGCATCGGGGGATCATGGGTGGTGCAATGGCGAAAAACACGCGTGACTGTGAAGCGGGCGCCAAGCCTGTTTGAGTTGCCCAAAGACCTACCCGTAACAAGACTACTCGTAAGGTAGTAAGGTACGAGTATTGTGCGCTGGGAAACACTTCAGAGTGACATGCTTCCTACCCCTATTGCCTTGGTATTTTCGCTATCACGTTAGTCACTACTAACTAAGAGGGTTGATGTTTTCTTGAATCGTGTGGGCTGCAACAAGTGACCTTTGTCCTAGGCTCAAGAGCTGCTAGATGGACGAGTGATGACGCTTCCTTTTTGCCCTCAAGTAGACGAATCTCTCCTTCTTCTCATATCAACGTTCATCATTACTCTACAGTTAGCATCCACGCATGGCTTGGCCAAATCCTTTTCTCAGAAAAAATGAAAATACGAGGAGTGTATGGGGATATACCTTCCAATTATCCTCTGATCATCTCACTGTCGAGCAGATGAAGCCAATGAAACATTCTTATGACATATTAGGGGAACAGGCCTTAGACAGACTCAACCAGATATCTCCGCCCCCGCGCTCTGCCCTTCCTCGTAATTCTGCGAGGCATGGCTCGGACAACGCTGCTACAGACTCGAACACTGGGAAACAGGTTTCCGAACCTCAGAGAGATCTCTACGTTCTCTTACGGGAGCATGCCAACGACGACGAGGTTCTTTGCAAGCTGTGGTCAGAGGTGACTACAGTGCCTTCGTGGGTATGTTGGGATCAGATTGCTCGAGGCCAGGATTGTTTCTACAGGTATGGCGGGCCCGCCTTGACCGGCCTCGCTTTTCAATCATTACTTGGAGGAATGGGAGCAGCCAGAGTTGTGGAGACATTGGCTCGGACAGGTTCGCAACCAAAAGGTCTACTGTAAGGTTTCTTGCTCACATGTTAATGCCCTCTTGCAGGAGGATTCTCTACCAAAGTGGCAAGGCATCGACTGTTGTCAGTACTTCCTACCGTTTCTCTTGGCTTTCCCCCTCTGATGTCAGTAGTGAAACCACACAGCACATATTACAATGCACTCAGTCCTTGGACTCGATCAAACCTGGAGGCGCTGGGCATGCATCTTCAATACGAGTTCGCCTCCTTCACGCCGCCGTTCGCCAGAGAATCGTGAAGTTGGCTCAGCAACGACCCGAGTACTACAACGTGGAAGCATTGGGGATTCCCATCAATGATTTAGACTGCATAGCAACCATCGGTACCTTCTCTGCAACGCTAATCTGGCTATCCCTTCCCCGTCAAGGCATTTGGATGAAGCAGCAAGAAATTGATGATTACATTGCCTTATGGCGGTATATTGCATATCTGACAGGGACTCCAACCGAGCCATTCGAGACGCCAGAAAAGGCAAAGAAAATTATGGAAGTACTCCTGCTCCACGAGATACAGCCCACGGAGACCTCGAAGATCTTAGCCAACAATATCATCAAATGTCTAGCAGCTCAACCACCTTCTTTTGCATCGGAGTCATTTCTCAACGTCAACGCCCGCTTTCTGAACGGGAATGAACTATGTGACGCACTTGGTCTCGGTAAACCCAGCCTCTACTACTGGGCTTTGGCTGCCGGGCAATGCTTCTTCTTTATGTTTATTTGCTACACGTACAGATCAATCCCATCTCTAGATCGGCGGAAAATTGCGGTAAGCAGGTTCATTCCCCTAATGAATAGAGCCAGCTGAGAAAAGGGTTCAGGCGTTACGTAGGATCTTTTGGAATGTAATTGTCGAGAACGAAAGTGGACTTGGGCAAGAGACCACGTTCGACTTCAAGTACATTCCAGATCTCTCGAAGAGCACACTGATGGAGGACGCGCCCAGTACAGGCATCAAGGCACGGGGTATTGAGCGACGAAACCTCCAGGCGCTGGTGATTGGATGTGTTCTCATCGGCGTTGCCGGATATCTTGGTCTGAAGGTCGTGGTGGCTGTTGCCAAAAGAGCTGCGCAGTTATGGTACTTGTAATACAACGAGCATCGATTTTCAAGACACTTTAAAGTGATCATCTCATGGTACGGCTGCTTAATCATCGAGAGACTTTCGAGCCTGCATTCAGAGCCATTGGGAAAATCAATTATTGCAATGGTCTTCTGTATACAATCATTGCTACCAGGTACCCGATCTGGCAAGATGAATATGAACAACTGAGTCTAAGTGTTATCGACGTTCAAATGGCAACAGAAAGCGCTATCATGCCTCCGAAATTCGGCAATACCTCACATGTTCATTGCGGTCTCCATGCCAAATAGTGCGATTCACGATAGGAATTGGTAAATCGCTTTGGCAGCTGGAGCGTGCATGGCTGCCAAAGGAGGCTACCCACCCTTCAAGCGTGCCTGACCTTCGTCCTGCATAGTATATACTAGACCATTTTACCTACCAACGAGCCCAAAGCTCTCCACTCGGCGTGGCCTTGGAGCAAGGCTATGACGTTTTGGACGGGGTGCTTCCCAAAACATGGGCGAATTTGTGGACTCTATATTCTGATGATGGACACTTCTTGGGCTTTAATTAAAGATTGGAAAAAGCTGAAGCTTGACCTTTGACGCGTTCCTTGCACATCTGGGGCTCTAGAAGAGCCAACAAGCAGTAGATCCAAGAATTCAAGATCATTCTTACAGGAGTATCACCACCATTGCTCTAACCCATCCTACCATTCAGCGCCAAGTCCAGCGTTCATGTTTCGCCGACATCATCGTCCATCAGTCCATCGTAAAGCTAGAGATTTTCCAACGCTAGGATATGTCGCCTACTCGGAAGTAGTCTCCTGAGCGCCCGCGCTCGTACTGTCCTCGTCTTCAGCCTCCTTGGTTGTGGCCTTTGGATCAAGTTCCTTCGTTTCTTCAGGCTTTGCCTTCAAGGCAAGTCTCTCATCAATCATCTTCGCCAAATAAACATCCAGCAGGTCATTCCCAAACTTCTCATGGCCCACTCTACCGTTCATTTGCTCTTTCACCGCCTCAATCGTGAGCTTGAGTTCGCTCTTTAACTCTTGTGCTGTCTCCGGTTCTAGCTTATCTGTTGCCGACAAAGTGATTCTCTTCCGGAAGGTCTGTAACGACTTGCAGAGTTGCTCCGCCGAATCGTTCAAATCGTTGAGGTTCGCAGTACTTTTACTCCGCTGCCGCGGATCTAAAGACGGATGTCTGGCCTTTGCACGCAATGTGTTGGACGCATTAGACGAGGTTGGAGAATGATCTTGCGAGGACTTTTGCTCGGGCTTGGCAATGGCTGGATAGATAAGATCGTTCTTGTTGATAGTCAGTGATGGGGCGGACAATTTAGGCACTGCAGCTAATGAATATCTGGAGGTTTTGCGTCGAACACGAGACGGCGATGGAGCCCGGCTTCGAATCGGTGAAACCGTATCATCCTCACTCTCCAAAGATTTCTGAAGGTCGGAGAGTTTTGCTCTTGACAATATCCGTCTTATGGGTTGGGTGGAAGTCGGGTTCAATTTCAAAGGAAATTCGGCATCAGTTTGAACGTCATCAGGATCCCCAGATCTTGCCAGATTGGATGAAACCTCCCATATCATGACCGTGCCGTCGAGACCACAGCTGATAAGGCATCTCTGAGGCGGCTGGTCTTCCGCTAGCTTCTGAATGAGCTTGATAGCTGATACGGTAGTCTGTCCATGTTCTCTGAGAAGCATAGAACCAGAGTAGTAGTCGTGCACTCTAATCGATCTATCGGTCGAGGACACGCCTATGAGCAGCGGCGACTGCTCCACGATTTCTTCCATTTCATGTACTCCCAAGGAGCTCATCAGTACAGTATCATTAGTAGAGGGATCGGAAGCTTTGAAGCTGTGTATCAGACGTCCTGAAGATATATCGTATCTTGAGATGAGCCTATCCACTGTGGCGACAACGACTAAATTCGGCTCCGACGGTATGCATGTAAATGATAGGGGGCTTGACTTGAGAGTGATTACCCTGATCGGTATGAAGGCCAATGATCGATCTTCTCCAAACGCTAATCTTCTAACGATGATCGTTCGGTCGGAAGATATCGAAAGCAGGCTGGAAGCCCCATTCAGGAACAACACATCCGAGACACTCGCGGCATGGTCATCCAACGTTTGAAGGAGCGTGAATTTGGTATCGTCCTTCTGGAAAAGCTGCAGTGTCCTGTCCCTTCCACAAGTCGCGATGATAGTCAGACTCCCAACTTTAGTGATTGCAATGCCGTTTACATCACCACTGTGCGCTTGAAGGGCCGAAGTATTGTCACCGGATCGAGCAATGAGCCTAGAATCATACTTTCAGTCAAGAGGTCATCATTTGAGGATGGTATGGTGGGAGCCTACCGCAAAACGCCACTCTTGTCTCCAGAGATTAGGAAGCCATCAGACCTAGAATGAGCCACGATCTTCAATTCATTTGTATCGCCATCTTCAACAGACTTTGGCTGTTCCAAAGGGATCTCTATGCTCGCCGTAGATTCACCGCTCAGACGCCAAAAGAGTACAGTGCCTTTCGCAGAAAAGGTCAGAAAATCGGCATCGTCCTCCGCTAGTTTAGGTAGCAAGCTGCATACCCCGAGCACGGCACTCTCATGAGCCGCTAGCCGTTTGGAGGACACAGATGAAGCGCCAGGTTCGTCGGACTCTTTGGCGGACTCGAGTTCGATAATGCGATTGGAGTCAATAGTGACTATTCTCTCTCGCACGACTCCAATTGCCACAACACCGCGTTTCTTCACTGTACTGAGAATGGAGGCTGAGCGACGCAAAGATGAGCCGTTGGTAGAGCCTGGTGATTTGCTACCCTCGAGCAAGTCATTCAGGCTTATAGATCTCATACCACCGTTCTGGCCTGCGACGTAGATACGATCCACGTTATTGTCGAGCGTGACACAAAGGATACCAAAATCTACTTTAGCAACTCTTTCAAGCCGCTGCGTCCGTTGAGTATCATCTAGCAGGCAAATATCGCCTTGAGCAGTACACAGGATGGCTCTTTGATCAGAGATTGCAACTACAGCGGTGAAGGTGGCGTCAATAAGTATCCCAAGAAGGCAGTTCCGTCCCGAGAATGTCTTGGGCGTCGGACTCCCTGGCGGGGCGGTAGCAGTATTGTCCATTTCAAGCCGTGTTTTGGACGGCGACATGGGTGTGGCTTTTTCAACCCTCCATACTTTAGCATGTCGAGTCCCAATACTGATCACGCTTTGGCCCAACCAGGTAACAAAATTGACATTGCTGCATTTGTTGCTGGAATGTAATCTAGCCGAACCATTCTTCGGGTTGATTGAATATATCAGTATAAAAGCGTCGTATGTATTGCCTAAAGTACAAAGCCAACGCGAGTCGCGCGAGAACGCAACAGCAGAGACGCCGAAGCTGTGATCACTAAGGACCGACAAGGGGGTATCGGATGGAGCATTTGGTGTCGTGGAAAACAATAGTATTCTCGGATTGTATCCGGTCTGCTTCAATTAGTGACAGTCAGGCTGCGGACGTGTGGCAACGTACCTCTCCAACGGCCAGGAACTTCCCGCAATGGCTAAGTGACACGCATGTAGCCTCTCTGCTCCAATTGCTAGCCTTGCCATGACCGGGTGAATCGGACGTATATTCCAGGGTAGCCGTAGAACCTATTCCATAGGTTCCGTCCTTGAGTGGTGAACCATGACGACTTCTTCCCGGGGTGTTCGGGGGTGTGGACGGGTTATAGAATGAAGGAGTAGCATTGATTGGCGAGGCGTTTGGTCTGGCTCGGTATGATTGTTGTGTGATATTCAGTTGCTCATCAACTCGATTGAGGACAACGGCAGGACCTGCACAACATACAAAGAAATGCCTCTCGGGTAGCGCATGGAACGCGCTGTTGGAGCTCGTTGTGGTCCCAATGACACTTTTGAGAGTCAGCTGCAAGCCGTTCTCTTCTCGGGAGGATTTCACAGGAGTGTGAGCCGGGGTGAGCGTCGGGTGAAATCGATGTTTTGGTGTGAGCCTCAAGCTTGCAGCATGGCTGACCGCGCTCATCCTGGGCTAAGAGGCTCTTCGGGACGGCGTAGCATCGACGAGACTGGCGATCTCAGCCACAGGATAGACTGGATAGTTGGAGCCAAAGGATGGCGCGCCAGGGCATCATTATTGGCAGTGTGTGCAGTGACTTTAGACCTCCGCTTTAGGCTCGTTCAACAAAGCTGAGCGCGTCTACGCGCGTCAAGAACAGGTTAGAAGACGAAATGGTAACACATTTTCTACCATTGGTCAGATACAGCGCTTTTGCGGTTGTTTACTTTTACAGAATTCCAGAGTGGGCCGCTTTGCGCCTACCTACCAGGAGGACATGGGAATGTTTCGGAAAGGACATTACCAAAACCCTAAAGCTAAGCTATTCGAGGCCTGAATCGCCCTGTCCGGTTTCGAGCTGGTAAGGTAGCCATTACTGATGCCAGGTCAAACCCTGATACTTCTGCTGCAGGACTTCATGCAAAGCTCCGCCGTCGTCGCAAAGATTCGATAACGCCAGAGCTCTCTCAGCCCATCTTCTACAGGATCCATCTTGTGAAGAACAATAAAAGTCAATGGCGCGGTTGAATGTCGTTGTTGTGAGCCATTCAAGCTCTTCAGACGGGTACATGACTGATTGCTTTTCGTTCAATCAGTAGTAAACAAGGGATGATTGGAAGCGAATACGAACGTGCTTGGCGTTTTGTGCAATTGTTGCCACTTGATCGAGTAGCTGCTCTGCTGTATCGACGTTGGAGGTCAGAGCCATAGTGAAGAGGCACCTGATCCATCGAGAGAGTTTCTCTGCATCGCTTCTGTCGTGGCTCCAAGTAGCATTTATAATCTGTTGGAGGCTCGTGATCATAACTGTATTCATGTCAATCGAGGGTTTGGTTCACTGGGGAGGAGGAGCCGTACTCTCACTCGGCGCTTCTGAGGAAAGAGTTATGTCTGCCAGTATGCTGAAAATGTCTGGGTCTGCATAGTTTTGGCATTCCTGTAGCAAATAACAGTCAGCGATGAGCCGAAATCTCAAAGAATTGGCATACCTTTATAATTTGGCCTAAGCTTCCCCAATCCTTGAGCCGCGCCGCCGCTTCGTAGTCGAATCCAAGAAGACTTGCGTGTTTTCGCAGCAAATCCTCCTTAGCTCCCCCTTCCAGCCTGTCAACTTGATCTTTCACATGGGTTCGGAAGTCATCGACTGCTTTGCGCACATTGAGATAATGTTGGAGCTATCTATGTGAGCGTATGTCTATCAACGCCAGCAATGTAGCTCACTACCTGATCTTGTATATTGTCCACAGCACGGGCGAGAACAATCAACAAAGAGCCGGACAAGAACTGGCAAAAGAGCCTTCGAAGCGACAGGTCCGCGGCCACGCTGGGATCGATAGCCGTAGGATAGAGATCTAAGAACTTCAGGCAGGCTTGGCTTAGGCGTAGAGTCTGTCCAGGGGCCCAGCTAGTGCAGAATTTCAGAGCGAGATTGTAGCTATTCCTGGAAAACCAGTCAAGCTCCGCTAGCGAGAAGAGGTCTTTGGCCGGATCTCTCTTTGACGCTTTTGCACGAACAGCAGCTCCTTCGAAGAGCTTACATATGCCATCGATGCCATTCTTGACTAGCGTGTCAGGATTGTCGATTTCGCGGATGAGCAAGCGAGCGGTACAGCGTAACAGAGCCGGAAGATGAATCTCTCGAGGAGCATTGTAATTGTACTTTTCTAGTAGTCGTTGTATGGAAGCTATCGATTGGACCTGGTCTCCCATTTGTTGTGCTTCTAGGACGCAAGCATAGAGAAGAGTGGCATCGTTAGCAGAGGCATTGAAGACGGTGTCGAGGCACTCCGTGGCCAGGTCTACGTCCTGAGACCTCAGTGCAACCTTGTAAAGAAGATACTGGGTTGACGGATCCTTCCTGTTAGTAGCTGACATCTGAGAATATACCTCTAGAGCTTTTGCTGGGTCCGATGTACCAAGCGCACAGAGAATCAGCTTTCTTTGCAATTTACCAATGTTGAGCGCTCCGGAATTTCCCAACAACGCATGCAACGAGAGCCGACACCAGGCTTCAGTAGCGTCAAAAAACTCTTGGTTGTAGCTTGTTTCTATGCGCTTCCATAGGAGGATCTGTGCAGCATGCGTTGCAGAAGGGCTCAAGGGCATGCTAGACGCAGCCGCCAGACTGTCGAACAGCTCACCAAGAGAATTATGAATATCCAAAGTGCCTGTAGACGTTGTGCAATTCCAGATGATAGTCACTAATGCCTTTTCCAGCCATTTCGGTTGCTCCGCACTCAAGAGTCTTTCGGAAAGGAAGACAGCAAGGACGGTGTGTGCCATTTGCGGGCTTCGGACCTTGAGCTTGTGAACGTGATGAAGTATTGTCTTTACATTCGTGTCAGTCAGGTGCACAGTCCGTATAATCTTCAGAAGCACGTCATTGTAATCCTGCGGCGAGTGCACTGGGTTGGTTGCAAAGTGATCAAGCTTGAGGAGAAGCACTGCAAGCCTATCACCACAATCGATGTCCAGCTTCTGAAGGATGTTCCAGGACTGCTCTCGGCCGTTCTCTCCTTCCAAGTTTAGGAACGCCCGGGCCATGGTATGCATAATGCTGATCTGCAGCTCTCCAGAATCATTGCTCAGCGCTTCCAAGCTCTGATTCGATAATAGGTCGTACGCCTTTTCTAACCAGTATACTGCATCCACCCATTGCGATTTCTCTGTTTGCCTTCTGCCAATCTCGAACAACGTGTCAGCCAATTCTTCTGCTGCAGTTGGCTCCAGCTCTGCGGGATCTGTTTTCAATTTGGCGAGCATGAGCTTTGCGAGGTCCAGCCGATCTTGTCGCCATGCCTGCAGCTCGAGCAATCAGAAAATTATAGTTAAGCAAGCTTTTCTCGCGCTGTGGAGATACTCACTAGCGCAATCCTCAAATTCAAGTATTCGTTTAAGAGGCGCTGAGCGACGTGTCCCTGTTCTCGCGGCATACCTCCTTCGACAGTCGTAACTATTTCTTCGTAGAACGCGGCCCTTTCGACAACGATCTCTGCGAGGCTCAATTGGCCCTGATCTGATGCTCCGTTCGCTGGGTTAGGAACAAGGAACGCTCGATTGAAGCGGCAGTGACTTCACTAACCTAGACAGTACTTCGAGGTTCTCAGAGCGGACTTAAATACTCTGATATCGTCTGAGAGGATGTGAGACCTTAGTTGATGAGTACCACAACATGACCGAGAGCTTACTGATACTCGACCTGGTGACATGAGTACAGCGCTGCGCGCAGTCAAGAAGCAGACAGGCATAGACTCGTACTGTATAGATAAGCGTTGTAGGTGAGACTGCCTGTGATGAATGATGTACCTTGGCAAGCGAGTTCGCCGTCCTTCGCTGCGCCTTTCAGCTTCGACGCCAGATTCCAAAGCCTAGTACCTTGCTTGTCCAGGTCGACTTTCCTGCTTGCCGCAGAGGCATTTTGTATAGAGCCTGCTCTGTCAATTTCTTTGTGAAGTTCGGCTGAGAGCGACGGTCTGATACATTTAGATGTCAAGATGTTTTCGAGGTTTTTTGCGAACACTGCACGTGAGCGTCAGCGTTTTGCCTCATGTGTGGGCATAGCAGCGTGTATACGCACCGAATGTCGAGTGTAATTTGCTGTCCTTTTCAGCTTTGGTAAGCATCGGTGCCATTACCTTGCAGTAAGAAGCATCAAGTACAAAGAGACGGATTCATCATCACAAGAGATTCGTCACGGGAATACGGCGGAAGGCTTGGCATTGCCAAAAAAATAATAGAATAAAATTGCGACATTATGGGTATTATTGACACAAGCTAATGACCATTTGCGATCGAGTGTCTCTTTTAGCCCATTGAGCATGTCTCCATAATGTTTTCTTAATCCTATTCCCAGTCATCGAATCAAGGACTCATCACCTCGAAAGCAGACCGACTCCATCGCTATGAGACTCATTGGAGTCGTATCACATTACTCGAAGATTGTTGTACATTCGTCACATGTGCGAAAGCAGGAAAAGGGGCATGTCTACGCTCTCCTGGGAATCTGAGGAAGAAAATTGCCAACTATCAGCGAGGGACTATTCCAATTGTCAGCAAATGCCCCCAAGACCACCATGTTAAATTCGTCTCACATGTTGTGATTGTCTCGACGAATTGTAAACGAGAAGCAGCACTTGATTTCCGGATCCGAGGCTGTAAGATCCGGGTTCTTCAAGGAACAAGTGGTTAACATGGCTTTTTGAGAAATGTCGAAAGCGATCGCTAGAAACTTGTCCCAATAGCTGACAAGGTCCTTCTCCACGATTATCTCATGGAGCGCCAGCTTGCCCTGTGGTTTGCTTGTCAAATTTACTACGAATTCATTCGTGAAGACGTTTACTCACGTCCCTAAGCTTTTCAATCGGAACATGTATGAGTTCGGCCATCTCCTTATTCCCACGAAAGATTTCACCGGTCCTTCTCCAACAGCACGCCGGTATTGCCATACTGGCAAAGACCCGGTCGTACTCCATCAGGCTTCTCTCGAACCACATTTCAACAAAAGTGAGCTCCATATCCGTCAGAGATTGCATGCGTTCCCGAAATTTTGGTCGAAACTTGTCTAGCTGTCTCAAAATTCGCTGGCGGGACGCCTGATGCATATTTTTGTCCATGTAGCGATGCAGGCGGGCATAACCTTGAATGTAATTAAAGGGTCTTAGCATTCCAGCATTGTACTTGGCCATGAACACTTTGTTCATGCGTTCTTCAGGGGTATCGTTGCCAGATGGATCTGCTATCGTCATATAGTACTTGTCTTCTTCTTTGTCCGTAGGCTTGACACTCTTTGGTCGTGGAATACTGCTGGGCGGGAGAAGGGAGGCTTGTGCAGATCCAGCGTTTTGGCTTTGCAGTGCATTCAGCGAAGCCTGACAGTTGCTGCCATTGGTATTAGCCACGAGCGTGTTGCTCGAAGATGGGTCTGAATTGAGCGCTTGTAATCCGTCGTTGGGAAAGATGCTTGGATCGTCGAGTAGACTGCTGCTAAGGAATTCATTAAGGAGGTTGTACTCGTTAGTAATGTCAGGCGCGTTGAACATGTAAGACGGATGCAGGCTATGCATGTCCTGAAATTGATTTGGACCTCCAAGATTCCAGTCGTTGTATCCAGAAACTTCTTTTGTCAGTGTATGAGACTAGATGATGTGCAGAAGCCTCACATTGCTGATTCTTGTCCCCAAAGGTTAGCCCTTGAGTCATGGCATTCGAGCTTTGCGGCATGAATGGTACAGAACTCATCTGCGCGCCAGATATTACTGACGCTTGAGTTAACGGTGCCCCATCTTCCTGCAGCATTTGCTCATTCCCTTGCTGCTGGCCAGTAGAAGGGGCCAGCATGAACGGCAGGGGTTCTTCTTCCTTCACATTCGTTTCATTATCTGACGCTGCATTCGATTGTTCGCTTTTGGAACTCTTCGCAGACTCTCGTGGCTCATCATGGCACAAGTGACCAATACTTCGTTTGACACATCTGGCACAAGGGCGATCCTATACGAGACTCAGCCTTCGTCTGCCCAATGCTCCGCAGTGCCCGAGAGGCACTAACTCAACGGATTTGCTTACCAGGTCACAAGTCATATGCTATTGTAGCCATGATAGCAATCGTCAGCTCTTTGTATCCCATGTAGATTGAAGTGGTCGCCTTATGACAATGGCGAATAGGTGCTGCTTGACATTGTGGATGCAGAAGAAAGAGGAACGTAGCTCACAGATCGCCGACAATAGATGCACGCTGCTCGTAATATGTGTGTCAGCTCATGAACTCGAAGAGTTGGACGTCTACAGCTCGTCATACCCACCATGGTTCACCTTTCGCCTCTTCTTGGGGCTCGCGTGCTCCCCCTGCAGAGAGGCAAGTTGCGCCTTGGATTCTTCATCTTTTGACGCCATCGTATAATTGTTCGGTCTTCCATTACCTCACTCTGGACAGCTGCAATGACTTAGGTAAGCTGAAGACTGGTGAGGCGGAAGCTTGGTTGCGTTGCTGGAGAGTTTGAGCAACGTCAGCCCCGCCTCGTGATGCGGGCTCAGAGCGCTTGCGCCTGTGACCGAGCTCTCGTCTTTCTTCACCCCGCATGTATCCTCCCAGGTCGTCGAAACTCGCTCCGCCGATAGATCAAGAAACGTGAAAAAGTTGTTCGACACAGAGCCACACTCCAAGACATCGATCTCCAAACTCTACCTCAAGCTGGCCAATCGTCTAAATGGTAAGGCTCCGGCTTCGAGGCAGTCGCAGCTAGCTAGGCGAAAATGGACATTACTCATGCTGGTTACGTTTTTAGGCCAAACGCAAGAGTATTACTGGTGTCAGAAAGAAACCCCCAAAGCCAGGCCCATCGAAAGCCTCTACCATAAGACATCAGCCAAACGAGTCACAGCCTCAGGACTCGCCGGTGCAAGATTTTGCACCGAAAGCGAGAGAGCTTCTCTCAACCCGACGACTAGCCTTACACAATATTCCATCGCGGAAGCCTCAAGCAAGACAAGTTGACAAGCCAAGAATTAAATATATCTCGCAGAACACTATTCGGTCGAAATGGGTGTTTTTGGACGAGGATGCTCAATCCAGGGTCGAGGCGCTGTTCCGCTCTGTAGAGCTGCCAGTATTGGCCAAACATCCTTCAGAGCAGAAAAAGCTCGAAGCACAAGCCACAATGGGATCGGTCACGAGAACGTAGGTTCAGACCTGATCTCTATTGTGGCGATGACCTAACGATCTTCTAGGCTGAGCAAACGTCTTCCAAAGATGCCGTTCCCACCAAAGTCTAAGGAGGTACACTTCGATTACGAGGCACTTGTATGGAGTAATGTGAGCTTCCCTTGACAAGCTGTACGTTCCTGCCGCTAATTGGCTATAGCGAGATCTACAACAACGCTTGACCACCTCCATGAAAGTAACTGCGACCCTCAGCGATGACTATGAAAAACAGAAGCTTGCTCTAGCAACAGAACAACAGGAATTGAAAGACCTAGAAAGCGCTACATAAGCGCAAGTGTTGCAGTCCTCGCCATGCGTGACATTCTTCCACATACCAGGCAACCTTTGGAAGAAACGATATGCTACGAGATTTGGGCTTATCGCTTCCCGGAATACTGTAGACTTACATCGATCCCAGGTACAAAAGATCTCTAGAGCCCAGTCTCCCGATGACTGAGGACTACCTTCGCCAAAATGAGAAACCACAGACAGGCGGGTCGGTGGGTATTCGCTGCTCCAGAAGCACCCCGGTTTGTAATTGAGAAAGGAGAACGTTGGGTCAGCACCGGTACCCACTATCGTGAGTGGCTAGAGATGGAGTGGAATCCTTGTGGTTGTCATAAGGAGGAAAGCTTTGCGTGTCGCTATGTCGAGGACCTTGCTCGTAGGCTGGATTGTTATTGTCTTTGGAAAGGGAGAGAGACTCGTGAGCGACTTGAAGCTTGAGTCGGTCCTTGTATGGTGCAAGCATCCGAGCCACGGATCGTCAGAAGCGTGAGATACTGGTATCTTCGCTATAGTGTAGGTAGGTAGAAGACGCCAATCACAACTATAACGAATGGAGGATCAGTATCGTCCCTCCCCCACCATCCCCCCTTCCCCCTTCGCCATGAAAGGTCCAGAACGAATGTTTCCTGGTTTTGCATTTGTGGACTGTGGTAGCCTTGTGACATTCAGATTTATTTGATTTGCTCGGTCAATCGTAGCACCTGGACGAATGACGGAATGTCCCGAACCGAGCCGTGACCCGAAGTGGGTATTTGGAACAAAATAATCTTCAAATTTCCATGCAGCTCAATTGTTTCCCAAACGGTACCAAATCACCATTCGCTATCGCCATTCGCTACTTACTAATTGGCCACCACCAAGAGCATGGTGAAAGCGATAGGCCGAGCTTTCTGGCCCGCCAGCAGCGCGACATGCCAATAATACGGTTATTCTTCTTACCTCGGTACAAGTAATACACGGTCATTGAAGGTAGTCGGAGGAGTAGAAATGAAAGTTTGGCGAGAGTAACCATCCTACAATATTTTCAGGCCCATTATAGACGTTCACGGCGCCTTGTCTATCGCTATGAGAAGAGTTGCGAGTCGTCAGTGGCTAGCTACTCCGCTGCTTGCTTCGACTTTCCCGTAAGTTGCTCACTGTATCTCCATACGCCTCTGTTCAATCCAAGGTCGTTTCTTAGCTCAATCCCTAGTTCTTGTGAAATCGGGAGGCAAGTACTGAAACTGATCGATCAATTCCAGGGCATTGAGGGCATATGGGCTTGCATATTTATCTACTACGGGCCCCAGGCTGCTGAGTCTGCTGCTCCATGTCTGCCGAAATAAATCGGCAGGAAACAGTATTCTCACTTCCGTAAGTCGTTGGGTCCATCTCAGTCGCCCTCAAACGGTCTCGTTCTGTTTTCGCGAAGCAGATGCAGGAAGAAATGCTATCAATCTTGCTCAATAGCGTGGAGAGCGATCGCTAATTGACCTGTCAGAAGAATTACAACATTATAAAAGAGTGTTTGGCAATTCGCCGATTTCCAACCTTTTGCGGGGCTTTGGTCGGCGGCTACACTGTTCTTCAATGGCCTCTGCGCATCTTCTGCCACTACCTTTGCTTGACGATTCTAGGCAAAGACAAGAGATCGAAAAGGCTTCACGATGCTCGATACCCAGCTTCTCGATTTCTGGCGGCGCTAGTCTCAGCATGGTTCAGTTTGCCACTGCTGAATAAAGCTAAGGCTCTCAAAATGGACAGCTTAGCTTCTGAGAATCAGGCCCAGGATCCACGGCAGCGCGATGGAAATGCTCTCCTTGAATACGAAGACAACGCCGCGGTCAGACCAAAATCGACCACAGCCCAGATTCCATCGTCTCAAGTAGCAGGTAAAACGATCGACCTCACCGTTCTCGCCGCCGCCCGAGCTCTCGATACCATCGTTATCAACATCTGGCGTCAGTCAAGTCTCCCAAACACGACTAAGACCCACACCTCACCCTTTTCAACAGCAGTCTCCCGATACACAGACACCATTGTCTTCGCTCTCAGCTCCGGCACAATAATGTGGGCCTGGTTCTACCTCCCCAACCAGCTCCCGCGCGCCTACAACAAATGGATCGGCCAAGCCGCGCAGGTAGACTCTCGCCTCGTTGAGCTTCTCCGTGAAGCTCGCGCTGGAAGGATGATTTATGGCAAGGACACTGGCCTTGCTCCGATATTGCAGAGTATGTGTAAGGAGTATGAATGGCCATTGGAGTGGGGCGATCCAGAGAACACTATACCAATTCCCTGCGAGGTGGTCCATATGGGAACGGGACCTAACTGTCATTGGCATGGCGCTGTGCGATTTGCGAGGGCGTTCAAATTCGCGATGACGACGTATTTGCCTTTGCAGCTATTGATCAAAGGGAGGAAACCATCAGTCAAAGCATTCAGGCGAGCTTTTGAAGAGGCAGTGCGATCTTCCGCCTTCCTGGGAGCTTTCGTGGGGCTCTTCTACTATGGGATTTGCCTTTCTCGCACTCGCCTAGGCCCCAAGCTTTTCAGCCGCGAGACCATCACACCGCTAATGTGGGACTCGGGTCTATGTGTGGGGGCTGGATGCGTTCTATGTGGCTGGTCCATCCTAATTGAAGCTGAGAAGCGGAGGCAGGAGTTGGCTATGTTCGTTGCACCAAGGGCACTGGCAACGCTCTTGCCGCGTGAGTACGATGCCAAGGTCAGTGTTTTCTGGTTGGGATGTGAAAGGTTGATGCTAATTTGCGCGTAGTACCTTTGGAGAGAAAAGGCAGTGTTTTCAGTGAGTACAGCTGTGCTATTCACGCTGGCCCAGGATGATCCCAGGAGGGTCAGGGGCTTTCTGGGTCGGATATTGCATCGAGTGTTACAATAACATTGTATTGGTAGAAGCTAATGATCATGATTTACCATTCATGCCAATATGCAAGCAGTGGTCTTCCCAATTAGGAGTGCTCAGCACTAAGTCATTGCAAAAGTAACGACCCTTCGGCGAATAAATGGCTACGCTTGAGGAGCCCTCAGGTACAGCATAACGCTCACGGTCTTTCAAGCTCCTAACAAGCCTTCACTCTTCGCAGATTGACTAATTGGCACGCCATGGAGAGAAGCTCGTGACAACTTAAGTTTTTGCGTAATTGCGTAGTAGCTGTTGAACAATGCAAAGCGTACACAAGGGACGACGCAGGCTTGAGCGATACGAAAGCCAGGGAGCGTTTCGTAGGTCGTACATCCAAGCTTCTTTGCAAGTAGCTGAACGGTACGGCCTCGCCCACTTCCATGAGACACTATTGTTGGATGGTCTGATAGTAGCCAGTGGCTCGATCCGGTGAATACGTCAAACGCTGCTTCAATTGGACTTGGAGCCAGCATTCACCATTTGTGACGTGAAGAAGCGAACGAGCTTCGGCTCCGAGCTTTTCAGTCATCATCGTCATCGTCATCATCACCAGCTACATCCATGACTCTTTCACCTGCTTTCTCTAGCGTGCGGCGGCTCCAGGCGCGAACACCTTTGTATACAGCCTGTGTGACGTGAGCAGTCGTTCCTTGGCAAGGCAGGATACATACCCAAAGGAACGTGCCAACACCGATGAGGACAACGATCCAGCTAATGTTTGCCAGGCGGTCACGACCGGTATTACCAGACCGGCCTCCACCACCGTTCATAATCCCCGAGCTTCTTAGATTCCACCATTGCCATGGCGAGAGGGCGAAGAGAACCTTAACAAAGCCTAAAAGTCCCAACGATGCGAGACCCTTGATGAAGTGCTCAGTCCACGTCGGAACATCATCGTCAGTAAATATCGGTTCCATGCGCTCCCCAAACTTGGACAGAGGCGCAGTTGTAATGAAAGAGTAAGGATCAACGTAGAGATTGATGATAGGGTCAGCGACGAACCCCATGAAGAACAGAGCAAAGACGAAGATAGAGATCGTCAACACGATTTGCGTGGTAGTGCTACTGATCCACCTGCCCCACTGCATCCTCTCTAGTCGGTATTTGAAACGGCAAGTTGGGCATTGCCAATAGTTCCTCCTGCTATATCCGGGATCTGAATGCCGCCATGCTTGTAGGCATCCCTCGTGCACATATTTTGAAGACCCTTTGCATTTGCAGGGCCGTAACAGTCGGCCAGCTTCTGCGTCCGTGGAGTCATAGGAGACAGATGGAGCAGGCTGAAATATTCCAGGAACGCTCTCAGAAGGCGGATGAAAGGTTGGGTTGACGGTCTCGAGGCAGATGCGGCATGTTCTTGGTGGCCAATGTGTTCTTGTACGGGGTTTGGGTGTTGTCTTTTGGCCTTGTTTTGGTGTGCTGTTTGCGCTCGGTTCTGGCTGCTGAGGGGTTCCGCCAGAGAGAGACGGCTCTTCATGAAATGCGCCAGGTATCGAAGAGCTGTGCTGACCAGCTGCAGTTGGACGGACAGGAGGTACGCCTGTGTTCTGCGGCCAGTTCCAAGTCGGACCTGGGTTGAAGCCGGCGGAAGCCATTATGTTGAGAAAGCTTTATCAGGAGTCAACGCTATCCACTGTTGAGATATTTCCCACTTACTCGAAGGACGTGTTATAAAGACGGTGGACCACATGTTTCCCAAATGAACGAATGCGAGGCTGTGTTGTTCTGTTCTCCTAAGCCAAGCATCGATATTGCACTAGCGGAGCTTACAAACGCCGATGGTAGCTCTTGGACGCGCCAGAAGCTCTGCCTGTGCATCGAAAGCTTTTGACGAGTCTTACAATCCCTGTTAATCCATCTTTTTACAGACAGCTTGAGACTAGAGGAGCTTTTGGTGTATGTGATTGCTGTTGTTCTTCATAAGCCATCTTCCACTCCGCCATGGCGGACAGATATTCCTTCTCCCTCACTACCTTCTCTCCAAGGTAACTCTTTCTCAATAACTTCCTCTGCGCAGCTCACTGACAAAGATTTGTAGTGGAAAACTTGTGCAAATAGGTATGATCGAATGCACAACTTCTGTCTATGCAAAGAATGACACCAATCCAGAGTATGCTCTGAACGCTGTTAATCAAGGTGTCACCTCTCTCGGCATAAAAGGTGCATACGTCCTCACTTGCTCAGCACATACTCTTCGACCACTGATCATGTCATAAAAGCGACCAATGGAATCGTCCTTGCCACAGAAAAGAAGTCCTCGTCCCCGCTCATCGATCCACCTTCCCTGTCCAAAGTCTCCCTCATAACCCCCAACATCGGCATGGTCTACTCTGGCATGGGCCCTGACTACCGCGTCCTCGTCGACAAAGCCCGCAAAGTATCACACACAGGCTACAAGCGCATCTACAACGAATACCCGCCTACAAGAATTCTCGTCCAAGACGTCGCTTGCGTGATGCAAGAGGCTACACAGAGTGGCGGCGTTCGACCTTACGGCGTCAGTCTGCTGATAGCAGGATGGGATGACGGAGTGGAGCCTGAGACGCAGGAGCTTGCTGATGAGGGGTTGGAGACAGATGCGGAGAAAAAGAAGGCTAGTGGAAAGACTGGAGGGATCTTGAAGGGTGGGCCGAGTCTGTATCAAGTTGATCCGAGTGGGAGTTACTTCCCGTGGAAAGCTACTGCGATTGGGAAGAGCGCTACGAGTGCTAAGACGTTCTTGGAGAAGAGGTATAAGGATGATTTGGAGCTGGAGGATGCGGTGCACATTGCGCTGTTGACTCTGAAGGAAACCATAGAGGGGGAGATGAACGGGGAAACCGTTGAAATAGGTATTTGCGACTGCTCACTCTGACTCGAAACGATGGCTAACGTCGAGTCTCAGGTATCGTTGGTGCACCAGCAGACCACCTTCTAGGCTATGAAGGGGTCGAAGGGGCTGTGGGACCTAGGTTCAGAAAGCTGTCGAAGGAGGAGATAGAAGACTACCTAACCAACCTGTGAAGATAGACTGTGGTCAGCGCTGACAATTGGCATTGACATGGAGCGATTGCAATAGCATCATGTGACTTGCGGTATCTCAAATTGAGCTCTATTCTTCTTTACGTTAATTACTCATCAGCTGTTGTATATTCGTCACTGTCATACCCAACGCTCGTGTCGTCCGTCATTTCCTGGTCCGGGCCCCCTTCTCTTTCTACATCCTCAGCTTCTCCCTCTACTTGCACGCCATCCTCGGCTTCCTGGTTACTATACCCCATATTATTGCGAATTCTCCTCCCCTCCCTCCTCAAGATCTTACAAGCCTCACCCGCAGCCCTCGTCTGTACATCCATGGAACTGAGCCCATCACCAACACTGACAACCTTTGTATCGCCAAGCATGACTGTACAAGTCAATCTCAGATTTCCCTCTGCGCCCTCCTTTCCCATTACATATTTGACCGTATCCTGATTCGACAGCTGACCCAATTCCTCTTTCGGATGCAACATAGCAATACGGTCTTGCATGGCGCGGCGGAGGTAGGCCATCAATCCTAAACGTTCTAGAAAGCTCTCGCAGCGGGCTAGTGAGCCATGGGTATCGATGTATATGGCGCCTAGAAGGCTTTCAATAATGTCTGAAAAGAACTTGGGAGGTTCAAGTCGAGCAAGCAAAGACCACGGGTAAGATGTTCCGTTAGCAAGTGCCTCCGCGATTTCAGTCTGGACGGTCTCACAGCGAGCGAGACATGCTTGCTGTGCTGAACGAATGGCAGGCGAGGCGTGACGCATGGCTTGCCAGAGATAGAAGGGGTAGGAGACTCTGACTGTATATATGCTTTCTGGGTCCTGTGCTACGGGATCAGCACGCTGGTGGTTATTGAAGAGTGTCAGACAGAGGAATCCGAGGAAGTGCCCGTTAACAAAAGCAGCGCGAACGAGATGTAGATTGTGGATGGCAATGGAAGGCTTGTGCGCGAATGCTGTGGTGGTGACAACGTTATCTAGTACGGAGTCGCCGAGGAATTCGAGACGCTGGTAGGAAGCGCTGCTGTTCGGTCCATGGTGCGAGGGATGAGTCAGAGCTTCGACAAGAAGAAGCTTGAGGTTGAATTCGTAAGCGATGAGCTGCTCGACCTGAACAAGATGGCCAGATGGTGGGATTCGCTGGTCGTACGTCTCGTAAAGAATTTCGTGAGCTCGCAGAGCCGTGGACCAGGATACATCCGGAAGGAAGATCTCGAGACAAGCGAGTGCTTTCTCTGTTCCCTCTAGGTAAGCCGCACCTATAAGGGCCTCGATTACGTCTGCAAGGGTCTTGCTAGACATCTCACGGGGCTTAACTGACTGACCCTGGAGTAGATCCGCGATATATATAGGCCGCCCTTTATTGCCTGTAAAAGACTTAGTCAGTATGAAAGGGGCTACTCCCCTGTGAAGTGCTGCTGTTGCTAGTGAGCTGTTCGATACAATATGGTCCTTTTTATGGGACAAGATTCCTTCATGATAGTTCAGATGGCCAGCCATTAACACTAAGGAGGTGAAGAACTTTAGACAAGAATCCCCTCGAAATTCCAATCGATTGTAATCTGAGCCTTCCAATGCAGACGGAGCAGCAATTGCGGTGGCCACCAGTTGGATGTCTCTGAGCTGCAATGGAGAGAGCACCGTAGCACATAGTCGGTGCACAATCATTGCTACCTGCACTTTATGCAGAATTGACGGGATGAAGCCAGCAAAACGAGAATACGTGAAAGGTAATCTATCCATGACACAGTGCTTTATGAGTAACTTTCGGAGCGTGGATTCTTTTGCCAATTTTGCATCTTGCTCGGGCGTGTGGTGCAAGAAGTCGACTTTCTTCGGTAATCGTGTCACCTCTAGTAGGATCAGTCCCTCATCCTCTTCGCATTCGTCCACATCCATGCCTCTATTTGTGCTTTCGCTTTGGGAAAGATCACGCACGCATTTGTCCATTGTGGGGCTTTCTCCCATAACATCAGCGCCGTTCGAGCTGACTTCGTCCATATTCTCGTCCTGATCTATGTCCATTGGGCCATCAGATTGCAAATCCTCAAGCCCAGTGTACCGCACATCGTGGAAGATGTGCGGTCTTCCGTTTTCTGCAAGGTTTCTAACAAGGCCAGCATTACCGCCATCGATGTCGGTCTGACGTAAGTCTTCGGCTTTGATGGTTCCCGATCGTTCTTCCGCCCAAGCGCAGAGGTCGTCCACGTTTGGGGGCACGAACAAGGCTACAAAGTCAGAACGATCCGCGTCCATCCTGCTGTCGAATTGGGACCGAAGGAGTAACGTCGTGGCCTGCGCAGCATCTTCTCTGACGTTTGATTCATAGGCTTTCAAGCTAGGCTCAAACGTGGCCTGATAAGTTGTGATTGCGTTCCAATGGAGATCAAAGTCATAGACAATTGGAATTGTGCAAGGAAGAAGCATCAGCATCTCTGCAATGCACTGGTTGCCCTCCCTGATCTTGATCGTCGTCTTCCTCATGCAGTCTGATTTCTGCCAATCTTGTGCCACAAACAGCCATGGGTTGAATTGCTCCTGTACCTCAACCAGGCTGGGCCGCTTTTCGATAGCAGTGTAGGCTTCGTCGACGTTTTCATCGCCGTGTCCGAGTGGGAGAAAATTGTGGTTGACCAGGCCTGCACGGTACAAATTTGCATACGCCTCAAACGCGGCTTCCCTTTTAGCCATCTTCTCGGTCTTCCATTGTGATGTCCCAGAGGCTTCTCGTACGGAGGCATCTACCGAATTTGGTAATAACACCTTCGCGGAAATGGACTTTACATCGCTGCTAGGTGAGGCATCATTGAACGTGAATATGGGTCTCAAGTCGACGTAAGGTGCAGCTGGCAGCGTGGCACAAAAATGGTAAAGATGCTGTACAGCGTCATCTAGGGTAAGCTTTGCGCCGGTGGATTTGTTGGTAAGCTCCCGCTCTCCTTCTTCTTCCACGTCTTCCAAAGCCTGTAGTTCTTGCAATTTCCTCTTCTCATCCATGTAGACTTGTCTCATCTCCTCTTCAAGCTTAAGCCATGTGGTCGTTGCATTGGAGCCAGACCCATCATCCTCGAACATGATCACATATTTTGAAAGGGCCTTTCTCGCCCGCCCTCTCCGTTGTACGAAAGACTTCAAATTCGGAGGACGATCGAAACATACTACAACGTTGCATTTAGCCACATCGATTCCTGCATGCATCCACAATTAGCACTCCTTCCAACATATAAAAAACAATGGAGAAGTTCTATTCATCAAGCCAAGTGCTCTGGAGATGAGTATTGAAGCAGCCAATGTAGGCACACATGACAGTAGAAGCTTCAAAAAGTATACGTACCCTCCTCGAGAGCATTGGTCGTAACAATCAAATCCTTTCTACCGTACCGCAAGTCGTCTAATGTATCTTTCTGATTCTTGATGTCCGCTAGCTCACCAACAGTGTTCTTACGTCTAGAAGAGCTAGACGCACCAACGAACGTACTGATTGCAAAAGAGGAAACATGTAAGGAGAGAATATAGGAGAGGACAGCAACTTCGGCTCTTGTCTTGACAAACACAAGACCTGAAAAGCCTGCAGAACCTTCCGCTTCTAAAAATTCAATCAGCTTCCACACTTTTGGCGTTAGGAAGTGAATGTTTGCCAAGGAGTCTGCATTTTGGTCCGCGATATTAACTTGACTGAACTTGTTCCGAAGGTAAGTTTTCTCCGCGTCTTCTAATTCCATGAGAAAGGAGGCTTCAACAGCCCCTCGTTGAAATTTCTGGATGCATTGATGGATGTAATAATCAGCTGCTGATGACCCCAGCTCGCCAAAGATAGCCAGGGCCTTATCATACAATCCTTTAATCTGATCATAGCAGTCTGTTTTACGGCTTATCATGGCTTTTCGAAGAGCAGTGCAATCAGCCGTGCTTGGATCGGACTTCATTTCGATGATCCACGGATCCTGATTGATATCAAGTCCTTCGTAGACTGCTCGAAGGCTCTCCAACGCGATGGATGGTACAAATTTGGGACCGCTCGGAAAGTAATCCAGCTTTATTAGCTGAGGACGGTGGACAAACTTGAGCAATTCTTCTCGATGGAGCTTCGGAGTCCTAGAGATTGCATTTAGGTTGGACTCGAGATCTCCAAGGTTTCCGACCCTGCTATTGATCACGGGACTGGCAGTCAACCCAAGGATAGCAGGTCTCTCATCTGCCTTGGACGTGTGGTAGAAGTCACGTAAGACTCTGCTCGACGGGTGATTTCCAATGCAAGAGTGTGCTTCATCGAAGACCATCAACGCCAGCTGTTTCATTCTCACGAAGCCATGGATGAGTGCTTCCAATAGTACCTGATGCGTAGAAACGACAATGCGAATGCCCTTCAGTATTTCATCCCAGATCCATTGCTCTGTCCAAAATTCGACGTTGTCAGCACCCGAAAGCACACGCGCCTGGAAAGCTGGCAGCTGGGCGGAAACGGCTTTGTACTGCTGCATTGCCAGAGCGACTGTTGGAACACAAAACCAGACTATCTTCTCCGGCGAGCATCTTTCCAGTTCTGCTTGGATCCGTAATATGGCTATGAGCGTCTTACCTGACCCAGTGTCAGCAGCCACAATGATGTTCCGTTGCATACTCTCCTCGAGCATCTCAAGCTGATATGCTCGCGGCTGAAAAGCTTTCTCCGGCTTGGGATCGCCATCCTCGGCCATTGGACTTTCTGAAAGGTATTCTTCTGGCTCTGGATCGGATTTGATGCTTCTAGTCGACTTGCTTCTGGCCGATGAAGGCCATAGCGACCATATCCTTGCGTTGCATTCCCGTGGTAGTGGACAAAAAGGCGGTTGCTATTTATGACGATAGCCTGCATCGTGGTGTGCTGACCCTCTGATGTGTCACTTTCTCAAGATAAATTGCAATGAGGGGGCCCCTAAGCGAGCCACCAAGCAAGTGCTGAAAGGGCCCCCGAGGGTGGTGTTACGCGCTCATCGGAGGAACTCCCGGGGCGGCTCCAGGGTAACTCTGGTTTCCCCACCACAGAAATTCATGCCTATTTTAGCGGCTATCTACAATTTCTGTGAGTTGGATACTACCGGCTTTTGGCTCTACGAAATTGTATTATAAGAAGGTCAAAATCTACCAAGCTCCATAACCAGGTACAGATACGCGCCATGGTATATGACGTCAGATAAAGGCCCCCAAATATTGACTTCCTAAAGGCCGCATTCTTTCATATGCACCCCAGCTCAGGATCCTTATATTCAAAATCTAGATCCTCGGCAGTTCGCTCACTTTCATACAGGCGTTCCGGCTCCGCATGCTGCCGGAGTAGGTAACTTTGGAAGAAGTAAGGGATCTGCCTCAAGCCATATGCGGCATGAAGACACGTAGGCACAAAGAACAATTGATCCAATCCTTCGAGAGTCTTGCCTTTTTGTCTCCGGCATGGAAAGCAGTACCAGGAACAAGCTAATGATATTCCAGGCTACATACCAAGAAGACGCGCCCTGGATCGTAACGGCAGCTTGCAAACTGGGCCACGTGATGGAGAGTGTGAAGTTGAAAATCCAGTCGTAGAGGTGGCAAGAGACATACCATACGTACGAACACATAGCGGATAGGCTTCGGCGGAGTAGGTGAATGGGACGGGGCCCTCTCCAGGCGAATAGACAATACCGAAGAGGTATATGCCAAGGGAGATGCAAGTGACTCTGGCGGTGTGCATGGTCTCCTTTGGAATCCAGAAGCTGAAAACCTATGGAGAACATACAAAGTGACATGAGGGGAAAATTGGTCAGAAGTAAATTCCGTCGTCCGAAAGTATCGATGGTGTAGACTGCGGGAATGGCGAAGAGCCAGTTGGCGAGTTCAAATCCTAGAGTAAAGGGGAGGAGAGCGCGGATACTGGCGAGAAGACGCCGTCCAGAAAGATCTGGGAGGAGTAATATGCAATCATGTTGACGCCGCAGAACTAGATTTTTTTTAGTCAAGTAGACATGTTAATCATCCGGCAGCCTTGACCCACCTGCTGCATAAACATGACGATCTCAGAAGCCACCAGAGCCCGCGGATTTCGAGGGACCTTGACCAATTCAAACAATGGGTTGCCCTGACTCGCTTCGACCTCCTTCTCAGCTTCTAAGAGAATGTGCATATAGTACACGTCTCGAGCCGCCTGGACTTTGTTGTACCGCAGTCGAACCATAGACTGATAGGCTTTGTGATAACGGTTCTTGCTCACGTACCATCGAGGAGACTCCGGACACATGAAGACGAAACAAATGACGATAAGCGCTGGCAACATAGCAGAGCCCATCATCAGCCGCCAATTGGGTCTAACGATTCCTGGAACGTCTGGGACCTTGTAGAAAGCCATATCGGCTACATATCCGAAGAGGACACCGAAAGCTGTCTTCATCTGCCATTGCATGACAAGAGCACCACGAATGGCTGGAGGCGCACACTCGGCGGCATAGATAGGGACCGTAGCTGATTTAGGACCAACACCCAAGGAAGAATCTTGGAATGAACATGTGCCACCAGGTGTTTACGAACCTTGCCAGAAGCAAGCTAGTGCTGAGAACACACCAGTGAGGAAGATAGTACCCCTTCTTGCAAACAAGTTGTTGAATGGCGTTGTCAGCCAGTATCCGATCACTGCACAGCAGAGGTGTGGAGCAGAGTTCAAGAGACCAGCAAGCTATGTTGACCGCGGGTCTACGCCATCAATCCCGAAGCGGTATCTGTAGAATAGTTGGGCCCCATTGATGACGGTCTCATCTGTAGGATGATTAGCTGATTGTTCAATCTAGCCAAGATTCAGTGCCTACTGGCCCATTCCATGGACAGCGGCGCAGTTTGAACAGAGTATGGTGACGATGTACATGAGCTTAGGCTGTGACCATCGGCTGTGGAACTCCGTTTGCAGTACATCCAACTCCAAGCCGGTCAATCCTTGAACCTGATTGAACCTGCGCAGGTTTTTCGCGAGGACGGCGCCCTTCCTGAATGCTCCTACGTCTTCCTCGTCACGGATATGATGCTTCCGAGCATAATTGGCTCCCCCGTCCTCGAACTTCGCATGAATGATACCGGCAAAAGGGTTTGCGAATTTAGCTATGCAATGTTAGTCCGTAGATCAATTGAGGCTGGATCGTAAGAGCGTACCACTGTGATCCCGTCTCATAAGATCCGCGGCGCTGATTGAGTATTTTCTGCCAGGCGCAACGCTGTGGTTTCTATCATACTCGATTCGTTCGTGGGGCAACTTCAATTCCGTTCCGTTAGAGGAGCCACTCCATCGGTCATAGACCATCCTGGCGGTCCCTGAGAGTCCTTCTGTCTGTAGTCCTATTATGTAGCCTTGTGCGATTCTGCCCTGACGAGCTTCAGCCCCTACCACAAGACCACGAGCTGCGACATGTCTTCATGCAATGAGGGGGCCGCTCAGGTCGATGAGCGAGCTTGGCGAGACTTAGATGGCGCTACTGGCGTCCATGTTGCGGCCAACAGTTGGAGGAAGTGTTGGCATATGGCCTAGCGCCTTGGCATACTTGCTAGATAGCTCCCACAGCATAGACCTTCTTAATGAACAACTTGCACCCATTCAGGATTCCAACAGCAAGCGTGGCCGGGGGATGGAGGGCGAAGGCTGATAAGTGGGACGTAGATGCGGGAGCTTCTGACCCCACACTCTTCACATACTTGAGCCATGTAGGTAAGAGGCATAGGTGCGAGGCTAGAGTTGTCTGAAGCTAGAGAACGGCCAAGGCGAGCGTAGACAAGATACGACTGGACGGTTGGGTACAACAGTATTATCCAAGGCCCCCGATGCCTGCATATCAGATTCATCGATTGCACTACTCGTGGTAATCGTGGTCAGCGTCTCGCATTGGGCTTGGTCGGTATGTATTTCGCTGACTGTGCCTACAACCACGTTTCGGTATGGGTTGAGCGTAAGACGTATTCTCGAATATATCCAAATCGCAAGCTCACAACGCAATGAAATATCAGAACAGCAATCGCAAAAGCCAAAGGCAGTTGAAGCAAAAACAGTCGTACCCGTCGTTGTGGAGTCGGAGCAAATTCCCTGCATATCCAAGTCCTGAAGGAGCAGTAAACGTGGGAAATACTTAAAGACACAGCCTCACGCTATGTACTCACCAATACAAGGAATTCCGGTGTCACGTGCCCTCCACATTAATCTCTTCTAGATTACATAGTATATACGATAAACATGACTCAATAAAGTACGGACCTGTGTGAATGCTGGCTCGTTATGTGCAGAATATGGGGTAAGTTTTCGGAACTGGTCTGGTAACGTTTCGTGGGCAAGATGAAAAGCATGTCCATCGCTCGTAGGTACTTCATTCGCATTCATTCATCGGCCAAGTGAACCTATCAACATGACGAGTATTCTCCACCAGGTTATCTAAGATGTTCACAACGAGAACAGTTTCCCTTCTATGTTCACAAAACCTGCAGTCTCCTTTCCGACAGCCTCGTATAGTATCAGAATTTCCCCACCCACATGCCCATACTTTTTTGCAGTGCCTGTAGAAGCTCCTCTAATATTGTTATCCAAGCATATTGTGTTTCCAGAGAATGCTTCCGCTGGAGAGATCGGCAGGTCGTCCTTTGCGGCATGATAGATTGAGATGCTGCTGATTACTGCCGCATCCAAGCACCGAGTTGTCATTCAAACAGACAAGGTCTGCGTGATTGACTTTGTTCTGAGTATGTCTTACCATTTGAACGCTGTTGCTGTGCTCAATCTGCTGGAGGTTTGAAGTAATCTTCATGGGACCTGTCCAAAGTTTTCGAGCCCTCAGCCTGACTGTTTTCACCCAGACGCTGCCATTTTGGACTCGTGGCGTAGGCGTATTGAAACGGTCACTGGTGCTGGTATCCTCTTTTGGTTTGATATTGAGGGGAGCTGGCCATAGATCCCGCGCTTCCACTGGGCAACGAGCCCGAGTCTTCATTGAATTCAGCCACTGGCATCCTGCTTGTATTTTCAGCCCGAAAGGCTCACCGCCTTGAATTTCCGGGATGGGCAAATCGAGAGCCAGTCCCTCATGCTTGGGGAGGGGTCATTGCTAGGGACGGAGGAGTTATTTCTGATGGAAGGCGATCCTGAGATCTATGTATTGGCTAGGGAATTGAAAGGCTGCTCACACATGACCTCGTCTGAGCCAGCAGTTGCTGTTGTATCCGGCATTGCAGACTTGTGACTACTTACATTCTCTAAGTAGATGCTGGTGATGTTGTTTGAGAGCGAGGCATGCAATCCAAGACCTGTAGAGAAGACAAAGGTCAATGGCGGAGGTGGTGCGTTGATGTTCAGCACACTGCTCAAGTATTGTCCACTCCAGCGGCACCAGCCTACTGGTTGAAATTGATTCATATGTTTGGAGACAGACGTCATCTCGAAGACGCTGCCCATAGTCCTACAGATAGTGAATTCACCAGCGACATGTGCAAATGATTCAACCCTCACAGCAATGCTAGCAAATCACTTCTTGGCCTTGCCCTTTGCCTTTGGCCCAGTCCCCTTTTTGGGCTTGACATCCTCTTCGCTCTCGTCGTTTTCATCATCGCTCTCGTCCTTGACCTTGCCTTTCGCTTTTCCCTTGGCACCAGCCTTTTTTCCCTTCGGTTTCTTCTTCGCAGCCTTGACGTACTTATCCTTTTTCAGGTCCAGTGGCTGATCTTCGTCAAGAACTGCTTGATCGTCACCAGAGCTGACCCCTGAGTCCGATTCGTCAATGGCTTCCTCGATGTCGGGTCTATCCTTGGCGTTCTTTTTTGGAGCGACGACTTGGCTCGCTTTCATGTACGGCAGAGGATGTGAAATTTGGTTGTAAGTCCTTGTGAATGAGCTTTTGACATTGCTTTCGATCTTGATCTTTTCCATCTCCATTTCGCCAACTCCAAGTTCAAGGATCGCATCCCAGTCGTCCTTTGTTAGGTAATAGCTGTCCATGAGCTCGATGATCTTGCTGATGCCCTCTTTGCCTTCGATCTGTAGTTCTTTGACGAGTCGATACCACAGCATAGGGAGATATTGTTGCCGAATCTCGTGCCGGTCGCCAGAGGCTCGAAGCCTCATGTGTCCTTGGATCTCTTTGATGAATCGGATGAGCTTGCCTGTAGAGCGCGTTAGCAATTGGTCAGAATTTCTGAAGTTAGTTACATACTCGTCTTGCTGTTATTGCCCAACCAGGAGGTAAAGCGGGTCTGATTTCCAGCTTGACTCCCAGAGACAAAACTAGCAGGTCGAACAAAACTGAACACAGCATGGGTTGGCATAAGCGCCCATTGCTGCTGAGATCCATGAATCATGCGATCGACGAGATCCCCGTCACTGATGCTTTCCGCAGCCTTGTCGACGAGCTCCAACATTTTGAGGTTCTTCTCCTTACCAGTGAGGCTATTGGACAGCATAGGATTGGTCCCTAGGTAATTCTCCTGCAGCATCAGCGAGCTGAATTCGTGATCGTTAAAGTAGAGCTCGATCTTGTCGTTCAACGTCGAAGTGCTGTTAGGTGCGAACATTCCTCCTCCGAGAATCTTGCTGACAATGTCCCAAGGCTTGAGGATGACATGCTTCTCCCAGGACTTCGACATCTGTTTCCCGGCGTGGAAATCCATAGCGTCCTGATCAAGCTTTGCTGTCGAGAGCATGTTGATTACTTGGCGAATGTCGGCGTGGGTTCCTTCAATCAGTGCATTTATGACTGGTGGGGGAATCTTGAGCTTCTCTCGGAAACAAATGGTCATGATCCTCTGGCGAATTTGATCAATCGTTGGTCTTCGAAACGGCAGGTCGAAGGCCACAGAGTCGAATGGCTTCATTTTGGGTTGTTTGCGATCGTTGCATATCAATATGATTGGAACACTGGTTTTCTTACAGACTGCTGCGAGGGCTCCAACACCACCTCGGTCTCCAGCAGACATGCCGTCAACCTCGTCCATGATCAGGACGAGCTTTTTCCTCTGCGCTTCAACTTTCTTGCCGTCCCCAGCGAAGTAGCCCAGCAGCGATGTCGTATCGAGTACACCTCTAAGTCCAGTCTCAACCAGCTTCTTGCTCCTGGTATCACTAGCGTTGCTTTCGAGAATGTCGTAGCCTTCTAGGTTGGCTGCGAGATGAGCCGCAGTCGTTTTACCTATCCCTGGTGGACCGTGGAGACACATGGCACGGAACAAACCCCATCCGTCTTTGTTTGGCTTCTTGAATTTCATTCGCACGCTGTCCGGCCATGCTCGAAGCCAGGCTTGAAGCTTTTCGACTTGACCCTTGTTGCCCACAATCATGCTTGTAGCAGTAGGTGCATACTTGACAGTCCATAAACGGCTATCCGTAGTTGCAGAGCCAGCGATATTCCCCTTCGGCACTGGCTGGGAGCCATTGCTGGTACTGGCGGCCTTCTTAGCTTTCAAGCGCTCCATTTTCACCATGTCTTCTGCAGCCTTTGCAGCCTTTAATTCCTCCGCCTTCTTCTTTGCCTCATATTGCTCTCCGGCCTTTCCATCGCCTCCATTAGCCGGTAGTCTACGAATAAGCTCAAATAGCCCGTGCTCATCGATAGTCTTCAGACCGTACTGTTCGATAGTCTCGAGTTTCTTGGGGCCTGCATCATCCCCAAGCACAACAAAACTTGTCTTCTTGCTTGGCGCACTGGTGATCTTTCCTCCGTAGCGTTTCACCAAATCCTGGCCTGTGCCTCGTTCTAAAGTACCGAGTACACCTGTGAAAACAAAGGTAAGGCCGGCCAGACAGTTCTCGGCACCCGCGGGGAGCGCTGCTGATGAGCCAGAGGCAGCCGGCTCACTACGATTCGCGGCAAACGCCTGATAATTGAACTTCTTGCCCTCTTCACGAGGTGGCGGTGTCGGTGCTCGAACCGTGGGGATGCCGTCTAAAATGTCGTCGACCGCTGTCCTTACATGAAGTTCATCTTCCTGCTTCTGCTTCTTCTTGGGGGTAGACTTGGCTTTCGAATTCTTGCCTTTCTTTGAAGCTGGACCCACCCCGTCTTCCTCGTCTTCGTCTTCATCATCGTTCTCAAGCTCGGCAGACTTCCTCTTGCGGCCTCTGGAAGCTTTGGCACTATTCGTAGCTTTCGGAGCCTTTGGCTCCTTGTACTCAGGAATGTTTATCATGGGAACGTCTTTCATCTGGATGTCAATATCATCGTCACTTGATTCGGCCTTTTTCTTAGATAATGCGCCCTTGCCCCCTTTTGTAGTCTTTTGCGTTAGCTTTACGACTTCGTCTTCGTCATCGTCGCTGTCATATGCATCCCTATCGTCCTGCCTCCCTGTCTTATAATCTGTCACAAAGATGTCCTCTCCTGAATCGGCATCGTCCTTGATGACTTTGGGTTCGAAATCGTTATCCTCATCCTCATGGACTTCTAAGTAGCTCGGCTTGGTCCTTTTTCGAGATGATGCTTTGCCCTTTGTTGCCGGCTCGGACTTGAATGTTGGCTTAGCTTTGGGTGTAGACTTCGCTGAAGAGGCTTTGGTTTCTTCCGCGGCCTTCTTCTCGGTCTGAGCTGTTGGCTTCGTTGGTGTAGAGCGAGTGGGCTTTGACTTGCCACTGGAAGCGAAGTAGTCTGAGGTAGTTGTGACTTCACCAACGGGGGATTCTTGCTTTATTTGTTTCTTGGGCGGAGGCTTTTTCGGTGTCGATTTCTTGGAAGGTTGTACTTCCACATCATCTTCACTGTCGCTCAGAATTTTTCGCTTCGCTCGGCCCCTTGACTTCTTTTCCTTGTGTGCTTCTTTTGGTGTCTTCTGTTCCTGACTTGAGCCTGTAGGTTGGCCGCCCTTCCCCCCAAAGAAAGTGCGAATGTCTGACGGCATGTTTTCCTGATGTACCTCACGAGCGCTATCCTTCGTATCCGTGAACCTTCCTCATCGACTCAGTGACGTTCGAGGGGCTCTTTGCCTGCCAGGCACACCATATTGAGTAATTGGCGCGTTGGTAAAGTATAGTACTTTAATAAGATGGTCAAGCACTCTTAGACGCGCCTTCTTCGCGTAAAGTGACGGCGGGATTTCTGCTCAAAGGCTTGGCGCTGTCTTCATTGCGGAGCTCAAGAAGCTCCTCCAAAAGGTATCTTACCGTCATCAACCAGAAGAAATCCACAATGAAGCCTCAATCAATGCCTACCTTACGGCCTTGCTGTGCACAAGCAGGGAGCGTCCTAATTCAGTCCATACTCCGCACCCCCCCAGCGCCATCCCTCATCTCACGAAGTCTTAACCGTCCGGGACTTCCTCCGCCGCCCTCACCTACACCATCATCCGTTCGAACTTTTACCACAACTCCTCATGCGCTCAACTGGCTTACCCCTAAACGAGGGCATACACAAAAGAACCGCAAAGGCCGATGCCGAGTCCCCACAGGCGGCAGTACTCGGGGCACAACCGTAGTATGGGGTGACTACGGCATACGCATGCGTGATCACGATCGACGGATATCGAGTTCGCAATTAGCTACAGGAGCCGAAGCGATCAAGAAACGGTTAAGGGGGGAGAGATACAGATTATATACAAGAGTGGCTGCGAACATTGGCGTTTACACCAGTGGAAATGAGAGCAGAATGGGGAAGGGAAAGGGAAGCTTTGACCATTGGGCAGCAAGGGTTGCAGTGTCCCAGATCGTGTTTGAGATCAAGGGAGAATTGCATGAGCAGGTCGTCAGGGATGCTATAAGATTAGCGGGCAACAAGATGCCGGGTAAGTTCCCCATGCAGGTGCTTCTCGAGAGTACAGCAGCTGATATGATTACAGGCTTGTATGAATTCGTAAAGAAAGGGGACCCGCCAGTGATGGGCCTCACAAAGATTGAAGCAGGTGTTACGCTGGAGGAGATGAGGAGGCCAAGGATAAAGTTACCTGCGGACATCAAGGCTGAGAGGATACCAGCTTCAACGCCAGGAGAATTGCCTGCTGCTACGGCTACGGCGGCAGCAACACCATAATCATTGTACAAAGAGATACCAGTTGAGTTTTCATTGTTTCTACCAACCCTCGGATCACGCCCCAATACCCGATCCTGAACCATATCCTTGGGCCTCTCGAGACTCCTCAGCGTTATTGCTCCCCACTTGCTCCTCCGTAGCCCCGTATTCAGAACCTGTGAGCACACCTTAGTCACCAAAGAGAAGCACTGCTCGAGCTCATTGAGGGCATACCCTGATTCGCACTCCCTCCTGCCTCTGTAGTCTTCCCACCCATACCACCCTCCGAGATCGTCTGCCCATATCTCACATTATCTGCTGTCTTTGCTCCCCTCTCCGCGTCCTGCTGGTCTTGCTGTGAGTTCACGGCATCGACTTGGGTTTCTGCGTCTGGAACGAGTGTTAGCCCAAAGCCCAATACTCATGAGAAAAAGGGTCTACGGACCGCCCATCTGACCACCTTGCTTGTCGTGCGGGTTTGTGACTGTCTTTTGCGACTCATATCTGAGTTATCTGCTTAGTATTGAGTTCTCCAAGGCACGATTGGCAAATGTACTGATCGGATTCACCTCCTGGCGCAGTGTCCATCATTCCTGAAGACATAATCGCGTGCTTTGTGTCTCTTTGGTTACTCGAAGTGGCACGGGTAAATAAGTTCCTGTCAAATAAAGCCCGTAATATTTTGTATTGTAGCAATATTGACGTATAACATTCTCTAAATGTTAATAATGACGCACCGAAGCGATGTAATTAGCGTATGCAGAAAGCTGTGCAATCCTTGGCATTTCCCCCCCCCAATTTTTCCCCACCACAGAGCTCTGTTCAAGGCGGATATTCTAACGCCGTAAAAATCTGCTTAATCAAATACATAGGATCGAAGATATTAGGGGTTAAAAACTTAACTTAAGCCCTACCAAATCAAGCAAGCCTACAACCTATATATTAAGCCTTATAACTGAACGAATACTTTTTAATTTATTTAATGTCTAGGACGTTAGAATAGCGTTAAGTAGAGCTATCCACCCATGTAAGGTTGGTTAATTAGAAGAGA
>JAABUS010000164.1_pt1 | contig 163275 bp, 10 predicted proteins | sample 5560161 | NCBI WGS metagenome assembly JAABUS01 (sample SAMN10711885, study PRJNA513376) | rock metagenome | isolation source: Antarctica rocks | place: Antarctica: Victoria Land, Trio Nunatak nord | collected 2016-01-04
GATAGATATACGTACTCATGGCTACTGCTACCCCCATAGATATGCGCACTCATGGCTGCTACTGCCCCCATAGATATGCGCGCACTCATGGCCACTACTGCCCCCATAGATATGCGCGCACTCATGGCTACTGCTGCCCCCATAGATATGCGCACTCATGGCTACTGCTGCCCCCATAGATATGCGCACTCATGGCCACTACTGCCCCCATAGATGCGCGCACTCATGGAATAAACGCTCGGACCTATAATTATTCAAGTTAATATTAAAATTAAAACTATTATCAGCCTAAAGTTAGATATAACCGAAGGTTTTATTAAAGACGTAGTTTAATTCGTTTATTTTAAAATTAAGGGGACGCTAAAATAATAGTTTAGTTTTAAATTTAAAATTAACCCTTTTTAAATATTTATTAATACGTTTTAATATTAGTATTTTCCCTTAAACTTATTATTTTATTCCGAAGAATATTTCGATTTAAAATCGGTGAGTAAAGAATAATAGTAGATATTAATTATAATAATCATTGTAATAATCGTCTCTCTATAGTATAATCTATAATATATCTTATTATTAATCTATAATAGGAGTAGTAGTAGTCATGAGTACGTATATCGATAGGGGTAGTAGTAGCCATGAGTGTGTATATCTATAGGGGTAGTAGTAGCTATAAGTGCGTATATCTATAGAGGCAGTAGTAGCCATGAGTGCGTATATCTATAGGGGTAGTAGTAGCCATGAGTATATATATCTATAGGGGCAGCAGTAGCCATGAGTACGTATATCTATAAGGGCAGTAGTAGCCATGAGTGCGTATATCTATAGAGGCAGTAGTGGCCATGAGTGCGCGCATATCTATAAAGGTAGTAGTAGCCATAAGTGCGCGTATATCTATAGGGGCAGTAGCAGTCATGAGTATATATATTTATAAAAGTAGTAGTAGTCATGAGTGCGTATATCTATAGGGGTAGCAGTAGCCATGAGTATATATATCTATAGGGGCAGTAGCGTTATTAGAATAATTATTAGAAATCCGCTTTAGTGTAGTGGGGATCCCTAAGGGATCCCTACCCCACTCTACCCTAATTTAGGGTAGGGATCGAACCGCGATCTCTACCTCACACTCTACCCTACCTTACCTCACGTTAGTATTCCCTTTAGGGATCCCTACGTTAATCCGAAGTGTAATTCCGGGCCCGGTAGGTCGCTAGCGTTAATAGTTATCGTTAAAGATCGCTATCGTTAATAACGACGATTATAAAACTTTATTTATTTTAGTTTTATAATAAGGCTAGTTATTATTAATATATTAACAATATATATAAATTACTAAAATTATTAATTTTATTAAAATTAATTTAGAGTTACTAATAGGATACTATTTAAACCCTCGATTTATTAAATTTATTAAAAGTTATTTACCCGGACCCTTAATTTATTAAATTTATTAATAGAATATTAATAATTTTATCCGTAAATTAAGGTTACTAGTAATATTTTATTAATAATTTTTCTTAGTAAAAATTATTGATAGGACGTTACTAGCCTTATTCGCGTAGGCGGTAACTTAGGTTTTAATAAGAGTTTTTGAGATTTACTGATAAGATTTACTTTAGTCTCTTAATTATACTTTATAACTCGTACCTCATTATTATTAATTTTTTTAGAATTAGCCCGAAATCTAAACCCCTTCAAATTAGTAATTACGGAGTAATTTTTAAAGGTTATAAGTTAATAATTAATTAATAAAGAAATTAACCCGATAGAGGTTTAGCTCCTACGTTAATCCCGAAGAGGTAATACTTTAACGAGGTATTAATTATATAAAATACTACTAAGACCCTAAGAGATTAAACTAAATATTTATTCTCTATTTACCCTCGTTTATTTATACGTATAAAGTTATCTCTATTTTAGAGAGGCTTCTTAGAGTATCTAAGTTTTAAATTTACTTATATTCGTTTCGAACGTCGATAAGATTTAGGTTTCTTTATATATATTACTTTACTACTTGAAATTACGTTAATTATTAATTATTAATAAGTTTTTCGAGTAGTAATATATAATTAAATAAGTTATATATTATATTAAAGCGTAACTACCCTTTTATTAGAAGTTCTACGGTATAAATAATAAATATTCGAATATAATTACTATCTTTTAACAATAATATATTATACGAATTTATTTATTAATAATATACCGTTTTAAGTACTTTAATTAATAATTTTAATAATAAGAAATTTATTAAATATAATAGTCTCTTTTTCTAAATAGTATAAATAATATAAAACTCTATTTATACTTTATTAGTAGAATATCGGGTAGAATAAGAAATTAAGAAGTAAATCTCGGATAAACTACGGATAGAAATTAGATAGAGTATTAATAAAGTATTAATAAAGTATTAATAAATTATTAATAGAATATTTAAATTAATAATTTTAATATTCCTCCGAGTATTCTCTTTAATAAATTTATACCGGTTTAGGTATTTATAATATAAATATATATATTTAGACGTCGTAAGTTACTTACTACCTACTTTATATATTATTAATAAATATTTAAAAACACGTTACCTAGTAGTAGAGATTATAATCTCGAAATTATTTAATCGAAAGTAAAGTATTTAATATATTCTTATTATCCTAGTAATACCGTAAACTACTAATCTTAAAAGTATATACACCGGGTATTAATAAATAATTATAATTCTATCTACTTTACCTACTACTAGTATATTATTTAAAATATTCCGTTATCTAGTAGTCCGAAATTAATTAATTATTCCTAAGTTTTTTAAGAGTATTCCTCTTTTTATATTTTCTCTTAAAAAACTCCTCTACCCCTTTTTAATTTTAAAGTAATTTTTATTATACTTTATTCTCCCGAAATATCCTTACTTTTATAATATAGATTTTATAAAGTTTAAAGAAGTAATAAAAATAGATTTAAACGGGCAAATACGAAAGAATAATTAACGAAAAAAATAAGAAGAAAATAATAAAGGCGAGGCGAGAGTTTATAGGTTTTATAATCTATATTAATAATTAACTAAACTTTTTAGCGCTTTTTATACTTTTTATCTATAATATATAATTAAATTAAACTTTTTAGGCCCTTTTTATACTTTTTATTTATAATATATAATTAGATTAAGCTTTTTCAGCGCTTTATATATTGAAATTCTATAGTATATAATTAGATTAGGTTTTTCCAACGCTTTTAAAAGACGCGCGATTTATAAAGAATAATTATTAATCGGTTATTATCTTCCTAAAATACTAACTAATTATATCGTATATTAACTACGACTTAACTAGATTTAAATAAATAGAAATAGTATAGAGTAATTATTTTACTAAAATACCTAAAGTATTAATAGTTAATAATATTTTAATTATCTATTATTTAGTAGTAATAATATAATTTAGAGCGAGAATTAGGGTTTAGAATATATTTAATTTATACTCAAGGGCTAAAATCCCTTAATTAGAAATATATTCTAAATTACTAAACTCTTTTAACTAATTTTCTATATTTATAATAACTCGTTTTAATTAATTATCTTATTTATTTTATTTAAGAAATTATAATAACTAGATTTTAAAGTAGTTATTTTATTAAATTTTCCGATTATTATTAACGCGAGTTTAGCGGCTACTTTAGCTCTAAATTTAAAATATATAATATTAAAATTTATATTAAATCTATACTCGCCCTCCTCGACCGGTATAATTAAACTATACTAGGTATAATTAACTCGATCCGTCTATATATAGTATATAGCCTTAATAGATAATAAAATAAAAAAAGTAGGTACTAAATTATAGAAAATAAAGCGCTAGAGAATTATTTAGAAATTAAAGAAATAATAACGAATTTTATCGAAAAAGTTAAAGGCGTAAAGAATAACCGCGAGATAAACGAATATATATAGAGGATTTTAAAGATAGTAGAGTACGCTACGGAATAGGAAAGAGAAGAGAAAGGAATAACCCTCGCTCTCTTCTATTCTAATAAGGAAGGGAGTAGAAGGGAAAGAATAAAGATTATTAAGAAAAAGAAAAAACTACCTATTATTCCCTTCCTCCCTACTCTCCCTATAGGGCTACTCCTATATATGACTATATATACGCGTATATATACCCTATTACTACTCCTATATAGTCTATATATATATTTATATATGGTTTATATATACGCCTATATATATTCTATTACTACTCTTATGTAGCCTATATATACACCTATATATAAATTATATATGCGCGTATATATACCTTATTACTACCTCTATATATAGTCTATATATACGTATATACATCCTCTATTAAATAGTATAAAGATTAGGACAATTAGGAAAGCGATTAAGAAATACTAAATCTTATATATAATTTGGACTAGCCTCTTAGTATTAGTTATATATAATATATAGAGGTAAAAATAAACTATATTTTGAAATAATAATAAACTTATATATAAGCTATATATAAAAGTATTAATGAGGTATATATACGCGTATATATAATTATATATAGAGGTATATATAGACTATATAGAAATAATAATAAAGTATATATACACGTATATATAACTTATTACTAATCTTATATATAGTTTATTTTTATCTTTATATATAATTTATTTCTACCTCTATAAGTTATATATAGTTAATATTAAAAAGCTAGTCTAAATTAAATATAAGACTTAGTATTTCTTAATCGCTTTCTTAATTATCCTAATCTTTATATTATTTAATAGAGGATATATACGAGTATATATAAATTATATATAGGGGTAGTAATAGGGTATATATATATATATATATAAAATATATATAAATATAAATATAAACTATATAAGAGTAGTAATAAAGTATATATAAATATATATATAAACTATATATAAGTATATATATAAAATATATAGGAGTAGTAATAAGATATATATAAATATATATAAAACTATATATAAGGGTAGTAATAGGGTATATATACACGTATATATAATTATATATAAGAGTAGCCCTATAGGGAGAGTAGAGAGGAAGAGAATAATAAGGAAAATAATCTCTACCCTATTCTATAATATATAATAGAGTATTAAGTATAATTTAGGAAATAAATATAATATTAAATACCTAAGAAAACGCGTTATTAATATAATCTCATAAAGTATTAAAATCCGTAATAATAATATTTATTATCGCGGTCTTTAACTAGATTTAAAGAAGTTACTAGACTCGCTTTTCATTTAAAATTAATAACTAATTTATTTAATTTATACCCTCTTTATACCCGATCCTTATTATTAATTTATATTATTATATTTCTAGATAATCTCTTATATATATTAACTAGAGTTATAAAATATATAGAGTATATTAGGTAGTAGAGTTTAAACTCTATATCTCGTAGGTAAATACTAAATAATAACTAAATTAATAATATTATCTTTTTTATAATTAATATACGGAGTTTAAGAGACTCTACTTCGACCTCTTTTTAAAATATAACTAATTCATTAATTCGGGATATCTTTAATAAAGGGATAAATTAATTAGAGTCGGTCGTATTAAAGAAAGAATTTATTATCTTTAAAATACTCGTTATAAACTAGATTATATACTCGGATAATTATATATATTTATTAATATATACTAGATAATATTAAAGATTAAAATTTTAGTATTTTTATTTTACTAGTTATTTATTATAATATTTCTCGTTTTCGTAAATATATTTTCGAAATTTTAAATTAATATTAAGAATTCTAGATAACTTTAATATTAAGCGAGATATTAGCGTTTTTTATCTTTTCGAGTATAATTCTTAATTATAAAATTAATTTAAATACTAGTCTCTAATCTACTTTATATAATTTATTTATAGTATAGAATTAATAAAGTTCTTAATAATATTTTAAGTATAATTTAAATTTTATTTCTATTAAAGTTATTATTAATATTAACCGCGTAATAAGTCTTTAATTTAATTATTATTAACGTCTACTATCTCCTTAACCTCGAAAGAAAGAAAAAATAATTATAACTTCTTTATATAAATTAGATATTATAATTCTAATAAAGTTATAAAGTATATCCGCCCCGTCGAAGACTATTTAAAGTACTATTTAAGTTTTTAATTTAGTAGATATATATAATATAAAGTTTTTTATTCCTAATCCTAGGTAGCCCGATAATGATTTTAGAGTCCAAGAGTTTTATATAATAAATATCTAAGACTAGATCTAATTTAAGAGTATTAAATTACTTTATTAAATATATACGAGTAAAAGCCTTAATCGACCCCTAGATAATTTATATAAGAATACTCTATCGAGACGGATAATATAATTATCTCTAATTAAAATAAAGTCTCTTATCTTGAATATAATATAGTACTCTAAATATCTATATTTCTATATATTAATAATAAATTTATAAATAATTTAATTCGCCGGGAAAATCCGAAGTTATAATTTATAATCTCCGAAGATATATAATAGAGTATATTAACTTATTAGTAAATATAAACTTTTAGTACTACTATAACTTATATATTTCTAGAAATATTATATTAGTTTTACTATAATCGACTTTATATACTTTTTATAATATTATCGAAAATACTTCGTAAAGAGAGAGATAGTTAAATTATAGTAATTACTTCTACCTAAATACCTAAACTCTTAATAAATAATTAATAATTACTAGATTATTATAATTATAATTCGATAGTATTATAAACCCCGAAGTATTATCCTCGCCCTAGTTTTATTTAGAGAAAAGTAATAAGGTATCGAATAAAGATAAATAACGGGCGTAAATATTTTATAAATTTAATATTAATCGCTTTTTACTAACTTTAAACGAACTTATTAATATAAAGTAAATATTAATTTAATAAATTAATTCTTTAATAAATAAAGTTCTAGTAATATTCTTAAAGTTCTAATAATATTTCGGATTAGTATAGGGTAGGGTAGGGATCGAGGTATAATCTTTACTCTAATTTAACGTAGGGATCTATTAGCGTAAAGTTTAAAATAGGGTAAAGTAGGGTAAAGATTTACTAAAAAATCCTTAAATATTAAAATAGATTTCTAATAATTATTATAATAACGTTACTATCTTTATAAATATATATATTTATAGCTACTACTGGCCTTATAGATACGCGTATTTATAACTATTATTACCTCTATAGATACGTGTATTTATAGCCGCTACTACCTCTATATATATATATACTCATGACTATGGTTGCTCTTATAGATAAGTATATTTATAACTACTACTACTTTTATAAATACGCGTACTCATAGCTACTCCTGCCTTTATAGATACGTGTACTTATAGCTACTACTACCCTTATAGATACGCGTACTCATGACTACTACTATCTTTATTTGAAAGCGATAGCGATAGGGCTAACGCCAAGAATAGGGGCCATAACTATAAATAAAGTTATAAATATTAATAAAGATCATAGTTATAAATAAACGCTCGGACCTATAATTATTAAATATTAAAATTAAAACTATTATTAGCCTAGAGTTAAATATAACCGAAGATTTTATTAAAGACGTAGTTTAATTCGTTTATATTAAAATTGAAGAGACGTTTAAATAATAGTTTAATTTTAAATCTAAAATTAATCCTATTTAAATATTTATTAATATATTTCAATATTAGCGTTTTCGCCTAAAGTTATTATTTTATTTTTAAGAATATTTCGATTCAAAATCGGTTGAAAGATAAAGAGTAAAGAATAATAATAAATATTAATTCTAATAATTATTATAATAATCGTCTCTCTATAATATAATTTATAATATATCTTATTATTAATTTATAATGGGGGTAGTAGTAGTTATAAATACGTATATTTATAAGGGTAGTAGTAGTAGTAGTAGTAGTTATGAGTATTTATATCTATAGAGGTAGTAGTAGTAGTAACTATAAATATATATATCTATAGAGGTAGTAGTAGCTATAAATATATTTATTTATAAGGGTAGTAATAGTAGTAACTATAAATACGCGTATTTATAGGGGTAATAGTAGTTATAAATACGTATATTTATAAGAGTAGTAATAGCTATGAATATATATATTTATAAAAGTAGTAGTAGTCATGAGTATATATCTATATAAGGGTAGTAATAACTATAAATATATATATTTATAGGGGTAGTAGCGTTATTATAATAATTATTAGAAATCCGCCTTGATATAGTAGAGATCCCTAAGGGATTCCTACCCTATACCCTATTTTACCCTATTTTATACTAGTATTCCCTCTAGGGATTTCTACGCTAATCCGAAGTATAAGTTTATATATATTATATTTACCTTAAAACCCTTAATATTTAAAAATAATAAATAAGAAAATTAGATATTATAATTTAAATAAATTAAGAAATTAATTTATATTTATCTTCGCCGGTAAAAGTCGTAATATTATTAAATATTACGTACTTCTTTACTACCTCTATATAATATAGATTTATATATATATTCGGCCTAGCCTATATATTTCGGTAAAAAAAAAATTAATTGGATTTTTTTTTATTATAAATCACTCGCTTAGAATACCGAGCTCTCGATTATTTAAACTATAGTTAACTAGGTCTTCGAAGTTACTAGCGCTTTCTTACCCGGTATCGGATTTATATATAAATATTATCTCTTTTAAAGATATTAATATACCGCTTTTCTTAAACTCGGAGGTCGACGAGATATATATATATTTATAAAGTCCTTAAAATAATTTTTATAAAATTATTATAATAATATTTAAGTTATTATAATTTACCTATAATATTACCTAGGTTAGAATAATTATATTATTAATTATTATTATCGCGAAAGTTTAGACGATTAAGTTTATTATATTTAATTTCGTTCGCGGAGACTAAATCGTCTTTACCGCTCTTAAGTAATAAGGTTTAATTTATTATAATTTTAATTAAGTCCTAAATAATAAAGGGTAGATAATTAATAACCGAGTATATTTTTATATATATAAGTAAATAAGGTAAATAGCGGGTAATTAAATATATTTCTAATTAAATAGGAATAGAAAGTTACGAAGTTCTACGGAGTAGGCCTTAAAGTTTTATTTAATTAAAACCGTATTAATAAGGATTTCCTAGACTTATTTAGCGATACCTAATAATTTAGAATATATTATATTTAATAACCGAGATCGAATAATATTTAATACGGGGGTAATATTAATAAATAATATTTATTTTTATAATATTCTTAATACCTAGAAAGTTTTATCGCTCTTTTTTATTACTTTATATTTATTCCTTTCTTTTAATACTCGGTAATAATATTAATTATTAACTTTAATATTAAATATCAAATTAACTCTTTAATTTACTAGTATTAAATATTTATTATATCTACGATCGGCTTTAATAGTTATTATACTAGTATTTTTTAACTATTATACTATATCCCCCGTAAATACTAAAGTATATATATAGACTAAAGTCTCTACGTTATTAATATTTATCGTATTTTTATTATTTAATTAACGTAGGCTCGGCTCTAATATTCGTATAATATTCGAGAATACTACTCCGTAAGGACCTAGCGCGAGAGGGAAGATATTTACCCATCTTTTATACTCCCGCTATATTATTCCCGTTAATATTTAATAGAAGTCGAGGATAGCGCGGTATATATTCTTATATAAATTAAATTTATTAATAAATATAAAGAGAGGTAAGGAGATATAAATCGATTTAATAAAATTAAATAAATAAGACCGACTATAATAATATAGTTCGAGCTCGCCGCGGTTAAAATATAATAGTTATAATAAGTAAATTATCTTTATATCGATACTAATAATATTACGAATTATAAAATTTAAAATATATACGACGGGGTATTTATAAAAGGAGATTAATATATCTTTATATTAATAATCGTAGTATATATCCGGTTTTAATAAAATAATATTATTCTTAATAATTTAGTTAAATTCTTAAAGCGAGAGGAATACTTTTTTAGATATTAATTAATATAATATTAAAAAGTCTAATTATCCTATATTAATTCTAACTAGAGTATAAAAATAATTAATCTTAAATATTATAGTATCTTTAATATCGCTTCGAAAATCTTTCTTTATTACGACGATTTTATTAAAATAATAATTTACTTTATTATTTATATATATATATATTAAATCTCTATATATATAGAAGACTATATTCTATAGAAAAATAATAGTTTTATTATTTTACATCTTATTATACTCGCCTAAATATATTTAATCGAAGATATTTATATTTGAAAATAATATAACTCCGTAGATTTATCTATTTAATATAATATATTAATATATATTTTTAATTTAATAAAAGAAGGGGTAAGAATTATCTTAAATAACTCCGACGAATCGAAGAAAATTATATTCTTTATTATAATCTTTAGCGCCTTTTTTTTACTCTTCATTTTTATTCTTATCTCTTTTATAATTAATTTTATTAGATTTATTATAATCTTTTACTTCCTTAACTTTAGAAGTAATAACTACTCTTTTATATATTTCTTAATAATCGCGATAAATCGGGGTAGATATTTAAGGGTTTAAATAAATTCGAGAAATAAAAATATCCTAAAGAGATTTTAGTAGTAGTAGCGCGATAGGCCTATTATTTAATATTATAAATTAAAGATTATAGTAAAATTATCTAGTTTAATTTAAACTCTTTCGTTTAAGATCTTTTTAAATAAATCTATAATTAACGCGCGACGTAATAACGGGGGTATTTTAAAGGAGCTCTATTTTATTAAAATTATTAATAAATTCTTATTTAAGTAGTATTATATCTATTAAGATATTTATAATAATATTTTATAACTACGAGAATACGTATTAAAATTCTAAAATTCTATTATTATTATTATTATTATTATCCGAATCCTTATAAACCTCTCTATTAAATATTAAGTTAATAGGGTTATTAAGTATTATATTTTTAATCGCGGCGAGTAAATTATTAATTATATTAATTATACTCTAAAAATATTAACGACGAATAGTATATCCTAATATATATACTCACCGTTGTCTCGTTATTAATAATTCTATCTAAGATACTAGGATATTTGAATTTATTATCGCTCTTTAGAAATAATAATAATTCCGATTTATAAACTAGTATTTATTTAGGTTTAGGACTAACTTTTATATTTATAAATCTAGGTCGTTTTAATATAAACGACCTCTTTATTATAAATATTCGGCCTTAATACTATATTAAATCTATATTATCTTTCCGTATATAGCGAGCGAGGGCTATAAAGTATATATTACCCGATATCGTAAATCTATAACCGGTATAAAATTAGTAGAACTATATAATAATATAATAAAGAAATAAAGTATATATTTAAAAAGACTTCGAGGTTATAAGAAAACTAGAAAGAATTTTAAAACAACGATAATATAATAAAAAATTAAAGAAAGACGCGGGAAATACTAAAAATAAATACTTTAATATAAATTTTTTTAGAGATAATAAAATAATAAATAATATATTTGAGTAATTATATAAAGTAGTTAATTAAATTAATAATTTATTATAACCTAGAAGGAAAGTTTTAATTAATATTTATTATCGCGATATTTAGTTAACTCGGAGAAATTATTAATTTAAACCCTCCTTTCTATATTATTTATTTCTTATATAAATTATATATAACTTTTACTTCTACTCGTAGTACTATAATTCTTAATAATCCCTTATAATAAGGTACTTTATCTATATAATAAACCTAGGTATTTATAATTATAAATTTAATATCTACGACCCTTTAATTAACCTCTTAATATAATTTATTATTTCGATTATAATAAATTTATAGAATTTAAAATATAGCTCTCTTCTTTATTTAAATTATATAACTAGCTCGTTACTACTAGTAATTTAGGATAATAATAAAGATCGGGGAGAGGGATAATCGTTAATATATAAATTAAAGCCTTCTCTATTAACGATATCTTTAATTTAGAACTTTATACCTATTTATTAATAAATATTAAATAATATTAAGGATTAAAATACTAGCGGTTTTTAACTACTATATATCTTGTATTATAATTTCGAGATATTTAAAATATATTTATCTCTACTCTCTTTTATATATTTAAGGTATTTTATATTAATACGGGAGAACTTCGGTACGTTAAATAACTCTTATAAATAGAATTCCCCGTTTCTCTAAATTATTATTATTTATTTTAAACTTTTTACTACCCGTTCTACTCTTTCTTCTTATTCTTAACTTTATATATATATTTAAAATAAACTAGATAATATAATCTAAAGTATAATAAACTAATTATTATTATAATTTAAATATTAGGATTAATTAATTAATTAATTTATATACCTACTCTAGTAAAATTACTTTATTAATAAGGGAGTTCCGCGAATATTTTTTTAATAAGGTTATTAGCGGTGTCTACTAGCCACTAAAGAAACCTTATCGGTTAAAAATTTTAATTTATTAATAATTTTTTACCTCTTTTTACGTCGGTAAAACGAAAAATAACTCGATCGTAGTTTAGGGCGCTCGACGGGCGCCCCGAGAGTCTTTAATATTATATTTATCTACCGATTTAAAGTACGCCCGAGGTATATAACTAAGGGGCCTAAAACTACTCGGGTATATACCGAGTAAATTTAAAACCACTATTAACGGGCGCTAAATTAGGGGTATATTATTAATTTTAATCTCTATTTATAACCCCTATTTATAGTTATAGCCCTATTTTATTCATAGTTATAATATATTCTATTTATAGTTATAGTGTATTCTCTTTATAGTTATAGTCTTATTATTATCGTATTTTTATAACGATCGCTATCGTATCTCTATAACCGCTATTGTATACCTTATTATATACTTTAGCGTATAGCCTACGTATTACCCCCGCGAGGATTTCGCTTAAATCGATCGATTCCGGGTATTAAAATTTACTAGCGTTAAAGATCGTTCCGGGGGGTCGTTATCATCGATAAAGACGATTATAGAATATTAAAATTTTAGGTAGTAAATTATATAATTTTCTAAAACTAGGGCCTTTAAAGCTCCGGGTTTAAATTATACTCGTTAAGAGTTTAATACGTATTTTATAATAGTTTTAAATACCCGTCGAGCGCCCGTCGAGCGATTTAATACTCGAAGGGTACTCGGCGGGCGCTCGATAAACGTTTAAGGCCTTTTAGGCGCCTTAAGTTTACCTCGGGTACTTAAGATAATTTACTTAATAACCCCGAGTCGCTAAAGCCGGTTTTCGATTTACCGACGTACTAGTTAGTAACCGATAATTATAATTATTCTAAAATATTATTTATTCTTCTCTCCGTTTCCCTTTTATTTTAGTTTCTTTAATTTTATTTATTTATCTCGTAGGTTTATAGGCCGCTTTATTATAAATTTATTAAATAATTAATATTTATAACTCTCTAGCCGGCGGTTTCTTTTTTTTCTTTCTTTTCTTTATAGGTTTAAGTATATCGCTAGGCCCTAGTAATAATTTAAATTATATTAATTATTCTTTAATAAAAGAAAATGAACCGAGTTATCCCGTTTTTATTATTTATCGCGCAGTTATATATATATTTTAGACCTATATTAATATTTTTTTAAAATTATATATATTTATTTATTTTATTAACTCCGTCCTCTCCCTAGTTAATCCTGGGTAAAATAATAGTATATACTTTATATTTTATTTCCTTTATTTATATTAATAGTTAACGCTACGGACTATAAATACTTTTATTTAATATAAGAATTCATTTAATCCGATTTTACTATATTTTAATTATATTATTATAAAGTTTTTAAACTTCTTTAATTAATTATAGTAATCGAACTAGTCCCTAAATAAATCCTTTTTTTAATTCGGGTTAATAATTTATATAAAGATTACTTTTTTATAATTTATTTATTTATTTAATTATCGCTAGCGGGCCTAATCTTTTATTTTTTAATTAATAATTTTAATATCCTAATATTCTTCGATATCTTTAATTAGATTTATCTAGTTTTTTCTCCTCCTTATAGTTATAATTATTTTATATTATTTTTTAAATCCTAGGGCGCGAAGTACCTAAGTTTTTTTTATTATTATCGATATTAGAGGTTTTTATTATTATTTACCTACTTTACGCTAGAGTTTATTTTAAATCCGTATATTTTTTATAAATATAACTAAATAGGTCCCTCGATTTATTTAATATTATATTACTAGGCGGTCTAACTAGAGGTCGATTAACGCGATTATTAATTTAATTTTAAATATTAAAATTAAGGTAATTTTAAATACTTTTAGGACCGTCTTAAAGTAATTATTCTAAATAATTATTAATTTCTCCGTATATTCTTTTATAACCTCCGTCGTTCCCTTTAATTAATATTATATCGGAGTCGCGAACGTTAATATTAATTTAATTATTATATTATATATCGTTTTATATTTCGCGAAGATAGCGCCTTGTATCGAATTAATTAGGTATTTTATAGCGTGGTTTTAATTAATCGCTTTAACCTTAATTTAGGTTAGGTATAATTCTTATTTTAATTTTAAATCGACGTATAATATTAAGATCTTAATACTCGTTTTAGATTTAATAATTATATTCCTAAAGTTTATTATTATTTTTATATTAAACTTCTTCGGCGTTCGAGATATATAAACTAGCTCGTATTTTTAGGGGGTAAACGACGCGTTATAAATAATTATTTATTTTAAATAAATATTATAGGCCCGTCCTAAATTCGTATAGTTCTTTTTTATACTCTCGTTATAGGCGAGTAAGTAAATATTATTTACGAATCCTCCGACCTATATTAATAAGTTTATTTTAGTATACTCCTCGATTAATAATATATTAAAGAATAGAAAGAGTACTAGTAAAATAAGTATTCTTTATAAGATACTAGTTATTATTTCTTTTACTAAACTCGTTATTTTTTTAAATATTCTTAATATAACCTTATCCGATAGAAAGTTTATTATCTAGTTAATAATTAGGCTCGGAACGCTTTTTATTCGTAAATCGTATAATAGTTTTTTATATAAAACGTTATCGAATATTCCCGTTATATTTAATAATAATAGGTTTACTACCTTTCCCCTCCCGTTTCTATTATAGTTTTATATAATATATATTATATTTATAAAAATCTTTAACGCGGTTTTTATTAAACGCCTTCGTCTAGTTTTTATTTATTATAATAATAGTAATTCGTACTCCTCCGCTATATTATTTAACTTTCTAGAGATAATTATTTCTAGCGCTTTATTAAATATATTAAGGAGTATAATAAATTTATATAATTTTAACTTTAAGTAATCGCTTTTCTTTAATTTCTTAAAATTTATTATATTAACTTCTTTAAAGTATCTTAAATAGTTTTTTATTTAAAGTAGGCCTAGAATAAATAAATAATAGTATTTATTACTTCCGTTTTTATTATAATTTTTAGGAATTAGTTCGGGATTCTAATTATTCTTAATACTTTATCGGCCGTTAAATATTATATTACTTTATATACTTTTATTTTAATTATTTCTTAATTTATTTTAATAGGCTCCGGGTACTTTAGTCTATTAATATTATTTAGGTCTACCGTCGGTAGGGGGGGGGAAAAATACCCTTTATAAAAAATTTATTTTACTCTCGAAGTCTTTAGCTTTTCTTCCTTTATCGTTTTTAATAATTAAAAATTAAAGGAGTTCTTTAAAGCGGTTATTTTTCATTAGTAAATCCGGAAAAACAATTTTATAAAATCGTTATTTAATCGGTATAAAATACGCATTTTGTAGCCTTAGTAAGTCTTAGCGCCAAGATTTTTAAATTAAAGTTAAAGTCTACGCGAGAGCGTTAAATTTAATCCTAAAAGTAACTTTATAACCCTATAGGGCAACGCTAGTAAAAATCTAATTAAAAATTCGAAATCTAGGCTAAAAATAAATTTAGTAAAATATTTAAACTCTTATATAAGGGCCCTAGTCTAGATACTCTTAAAAGTTAAAATTAAAAAAAAAAGTTATTAAATTAGTGTAATATCGCTACTTAATCGGTGTATAATATATTTAGAATACGGGATATAAATAGATACGTATTTCTAGTATTTTATGTAATTTCGGTATAAAATACGTAAAAATCGGGGTTTCCTAAATTACCGATATTCTCCCTTCTTTATTTTACGAGTTTTTATACTCTTATCGATTTTAATAAGACTTTATATATACTCTCCCGTTAAGAGAATATCTTCGTTTTTTAAATTATATATATTTTCTCGTTATTTACCGTATTTAGGGCCTCCCCCGTTTAGGTATTTCGATTTTATTTATACTTTTTTATATATTCCTTTACCTTTAATATAACTCTAGTATAATAGGAGTTTTAATAAAATTTGGCTCCTTAATATAAACGGGCCTATAAGATCGTAAATTTAATAATTTCTTGAAAGTCTTTTATTATTTTATTTACGTATTAATTAATATTTTCTTTATTTTTAAATTTTAGTTTCTTTAATACCTAGTAAAGAGATTTTACGCTTTATTATATTTCCTCTTAAATAACGTTATCTTTAATCTTTTTTTAGGCGCGGCGAGTATATAATATTACTCCTTTTTATATTTACTCGAATTCCGTTATTATTAATTTATAATCGGAGTTATAGTATAGGTCTTCGCGGATTATAAAGTTATTTATAACCTAGTATACTCCTCTTATAAGGAATAATAAATCGATTATATTTTTATATCCTCGGGCTTTTTATATAATAAATATTTCTAATAATTTTAATTTTATTTCCCTCGACCTTATTATTCCTAGGAGATAATTAGTTATAGTATAATATATATATTGTTTAGTATTATTTTAGTTAAGGTAATAAAGATTAAAATCTCTTAAAAGAATATATTCGCTCTCCTCCGTTAATATTTCTTCTAATAATAATAATATTAACGGATTATCGGTCGAGGTATATTATATTAATAATAAATTATATATATTATAAATTTATACTTTTTTATAATGAGAGATTCCTCGATTAATAGTTTCCTCTTCCTCGATTTTATCCGACCGAGGTTCCGTTTTATTTCTTCGCTCTTTTAATATAATTTTTATAAAGTATAGATCGCCTTTATAATAAATTAACTCCTAATTATTCGTATCGATTCTTTTATTTATATAGAAATATATACGGGTCTTTAGGTCTCTTTTATATACTAGGTAGAAATAACTAATATTATTATTATATAATATTTAAGTAGTAGGGTTTTAATTAGGCTCCTAAATAATTATAATATCGATATTTTTAATTTATTCGTTTTAAAGTAATTTTATTATTAATTTTAATTCCTTCTTAATATTATATTATACGATTTTAAATTAGGTATTATAATTTATTATATATTAATATTATATTCGTAAGTTCTTTGTTTATTTTTTAGTTATTTAATAATATTAATTCTAGCCGGTTTTTATTTAATTAGTCGAATATTATTACTAGGAGGTTATTTAGGATTTAGAGGATTATTTACCTAGGTATTATTATTAATTTATTATTTTATCTCGGTCTTCCTATTTTTTTAAATATAGTAATAATATTTTAGATTTTATTAATTCTATTTATTATTACTTTCCTTTTTCTCGTACCCTCAGCCGGTATTAATATAAATTTATCGTTAGTTAGTTATATCTAGGAGTTTAAGGCTATTATCTTCGGTAATACCGCGAATTATTTAGGTTTATTTTTTAATCTTTATTAAATTCGGTATATCTTCTTTTACTTAATTAAATATATTTTACTCTAGGATTTATAACGTCCGGAGTAGATTATATAACGTTTTTCCTTCGGGCTTTCGGTATTATATTCGTATAATTAATAGGGTTTTATATATATCCCGTATTTAGGCTAGTTCTTATAGGTTAAGATTATATAACCGTACCTCTAGTAATTAAAATATTATTTTAAATTATTTATTCTCTCCTACCTCTCGTATAATAGTAGTTATTCGCTTTCTAGGAACCCGTCCGCTACTAGTTTATTTATTATATCTAGGTCCGGGATCTTAAGAAAGAGTATTAAATACTTTTTTTTACGACTATATTCGTCTAGCTTAAAGACGAATCCTAGTTATTTTATATTTACGATATTTAATCCTAGGTATAATTTATAATCATCTTTCTTTAATATCTTTATTATTATTTTCTAATTATTTATATCGACGACCTCTTTCTTTACGTTATATATTATTATTATATAAGTTAATTTTAATATTCTCGCCGAGGAGTTAATATTATTTATTTATTTAATTATTTTCTCTAGCTTTTATCTTATTTTTATTATTTATTTTACTCCGACGATCGATTCCGTTACCGGGTAGGCTTCGTTCCGGAATATTTTAATTAATTAAGAGTTAGTTATTTTCCTAAATTATTCTTTAACCTTAGTGTTATTTATTTTAATTATTAACTACTTCGCTTTCGCGCTAGTCGTTATTACCGGGGGAGAGGAGTTCGTTTCGGTTATATATCTCGATAAAATAAATATATATCTACGGGTAATATTAATCTAACTTTATATTAATAATATAAGTATACTCCTCGCTTTAAGTTTTTAGATCTTTTATTTTAACGAGATTATTTAGGCCTCCTAGAGCCTACGCTTTTCTACCGATTTTTATATATAATTAAGAATTATTTCTAGCGCGATCTATATTAATTATAGCCCGCGGTATATTATTTATTATACCTCCTTATATTTTATATCTTTTATAGTCTTTATTATAGTTATTATTAATTCTTTTAAAGTCTTTATACTCTTTTTATACCCTTTTATTTAATTCTTAATCTTATTTTCTTATTACGACGTCTTTATTATATTAGAATATATTAATAACTTATATTTACTCTCTATCCTAGTATTTTAAATTTTATCTCTACTACCCTTATTCCTTTTTATCTTAATTAATTTTATAATTTTAAAACTTTAGGGTAGTAAAATCCTATTAATTTAATTTTCGTCTTCGTAATAAAAATTTAGATATAATTATTAATACTCACGATAATAATATCTATTAAATAAATTATAGGTATTAGGATACCTAGCCCCTAACTACTCCTATTTAAAATAATAAATATAAAGTATTATTATTATAATTGTAGTAGAAAGTTAAAAAAGTTAAAACCTCGAAGTTAAAAAAGAAAATTAAGAAAAGGAAAGGAAAAGAACTTAAATTAAATAACTACCGAATAATAAACTCGTTTATTCTACTTCTCGGTTTAATATTAATTGATTTAGAGCGAGGGAACTTTATTCAATAAATTATAATAACTAGATAAAAATCTTTAAACTATTATTAATCGAGATAATTAAAGATTAAGAGAAGAGCTAGCGAGATAAAAAGAATTAAAGAGATATAATAATAATAACGAGTTAATATTACTATCGTCTTTATCTTTAATAGGATCTAACGAGGAATAAATAAACCCCGATATTATACCGAAGTTTAAGAATTTACTTTATACTTTATATATATATTATCTCCGATAATTTAATTTCGAGGAGTATAGATCTTTAATTAGGAAAATCTTTCCCTATAAAAATAAATTGTCGTTAATATTTAGAGAAGTACGGCGGCGGATAAGATATCATAGGATAAACTAGAAACTAAAGGTTATTATTAATATAAAGATATAAATACCTTTACTTCTATCGAATATTTTTATTTTTATTTTATTTAGTTTAAAATCGAAGAGTTTTTTAAAAAAGATACTATTAACTAGTTAAAAGTCGAGACGAATATATCGCGACTCGCTAAATTATTTATAAAACTCTATTTACTATCTTTATTTCGATAAATAATAGAGTTCGCGAATAAAGTTATAGATATCGTTAAAACTAAACGAATTAAAGAGTAGTAGTAGTATTTCTTTAAATATAAATAACTTAACGTATTATTATTTTATTTTATTAATATTAATTACTTTTATTAAATATCTAGTTAATCCTCGCCGTTAGGGTTAACTTTTAGATAAATTAATATAATAATAATACTACCTTCAAAATCTCCTCGTATAATCGCGATAATATTTTCTAATAGTTTAATTATATAATAATTTCTTAGAAATACGAGAAAATATAAATTAAAGATTTAGTTTTAATTAAGTTTTATATTCGAAGATCTTCGCGCCGAATTAAATTAATACTTAACTTTAATAAAAATAAGAATTATATTTACTACGATAGAATACTAGTTAATATTAGCGACGAGGAATCTTTATTATTTATTAATAATAAGAATAAAGATAATAAGAATAAAGATAATAACGACTCTTTATTATTATTAAAGTATTTATTAAAATAAAGTATAATACTTAACTTTACTCGCGCTATAAGATATTTAGTCTATATATTTATTTTATATTTTCTTATTTATTATTATTATATATATCTAGACGATATTTTCTTTAAAGATCTAATACTCGATATATTCTTTAGCGGAGAATATTACGATAATTTATTATTTAAAATATATTTAGTTAAACTTTAAATTAACTTTTATATTTAAAGTTAATATTATAAATTTTAGTAGAGGGACGGCGTAAGGGCTACTATTTTCGGTAGGTTCGGATATTATTTTTAATAATCTTTTTATTAGATCCCCCGCTCTACCTACCCGCCGCCTCTAAATATAAAGATTTTATATACTTTACCGGCTTAATTCTTTTTCGTTCTTATATAAATATAGTTATCTTAAAAGGTATTATTTAGTTTAATATTTTAATTTAATTATTATTCCTTCCTCCTACGTATAGTTAAATACTATTTATTTATATTATAGTCTCTTTCTCCCCCTTTAGAACTAGTCCCTCTACGGCGATTTTAGAACTAGTTACTAGGTTTAGTTACCCTCTTTATCCTATTCTTTATATTTTATTACTTCTAGCCTCTTCCTCTTTTATTTATTTTATATTCTTATTTTCGTCCTTCTTATTATTTTAACTTCGATAAATAATTACCCTAACTTATCGGCCCTATAGCTCCTCGAAAATATAACGAAGTTATAGTATATATTATAAAATACTCCGCGGAATACTACTAGTAAATAAAGAATAATTTAAATATATTAGAATTTACCTAACGAGTCTAAAAAGCGGGTAACGAAAATATATTAAATCTTATTAAGAAGTTTTAATATTAGTAAAGATCTTTCTTTTCTCCGGTTAATTAATTAATTAAAGTTTAATTAACGCCGCTAGATATTATTAATTTATTAAGAAAAACCTTATAGTAACCCTCGAAGGTATTTCGATTATTATTTTATATATCTTCTTTAACTAGTTTTTAAGGGAGTATAAAGATAGCCTTAATATAACTAGTTCTTTATAAATATATTAAAACGCTTTATACCTCGTACGGAAGTAAGAGATAAATTATTACTAACTCGATCCGTTTATTAAGAGTTAAATATACGGAGTATACTAGCCGCCTTAAAGTTTAAACCTTTTATTAATTATTATTAAATAAAATAATAATTTACGATTATATATAATTTATAAAAAGATAAGAAGAAAAAGCCTATATTATATACCGAGGATAAATTCGAGCTCTTAAAGATACTATATACCTCTACGGAGACGAATTTCCTTTATAAGCGATACCGCGTATAGCTAGCTCTAATTATATAATTTACCGAGATTATAAATAACCGGCCTTTTACTTTATTAACGGTTCGTTATTAATATATTAAAATAATTTTATTAGAGGACCTTAACGGTAGAGAGTAACCCCGAGTATTAATCAAGATTATATTTAATTATACTAAAGACTACCTCGGAGAGAAAGATACGTATATCTTTATATTTTATATTACGTTTATTATAATCTTTAGATATTTCGCGGTTACTAACGAGCGCGGTAGAAACGAGTTCGGAATTTTAAACGTATTTAATAAACTATACCTATTACTTTACTCTTATATTACTATAATCGCTTTACTCTTTATAAATTAAACCTTTACCGCCTCTTCTTTAATTTTACTAGAGTAATTATTCCGTCTTCGGATTACTTCGGGGTAGAAATAATTACCGGTACTTCTAAAGAAAAAAATAATAAAAAAACCTTTATTCCGGCGGTATAAAAGTACCGTAAAAAAATTTCCGAGGAGGAAACTCTTATTAATATTACTCTCCGCCCGTAAATAATTAACCTCGGTAGTATTATTAGTATAGAACTTCCTATAAGTTTATATATCTTTCGACGTAATAATAAGTAAACTCTCGATAATAGTAGTAAATAAATAATAATTATTATATAGAAAGAATAATCGTTTACCGCTATATAAGTAATATTATAAACGCGTAGCGGAATATTATCTTATAATATTATAACTCTTTTATTTTCTAGAAGAATTACGCTTTAAGATATATACCCGATATATAGGCTACCTACCGCGGCTTAAGATTATAGACCGCTTTAATATAAGTAGTTAGTAGGATAAATTATATAATCGATTTTTAACGGCCGAGGAAGTTTAATTTTACGTAATAAAAAAAAATTAACTAGTACCCGGAGGTAAAGCTTTTACGTCGGAGGCTAAAATTTCTATTATAAATTTTTTAAAATTAAAAGTATTTTATTATTAGCGCGAAAGGGATCTTTTTATATAATTATTATTAATAAATTTATTAAATTCATCGTAATCTAAAACGATAGTATAAAAAGGTTTTATTAATAAAAGTTAAAAAGAGGTATAAAAAGAAATAATTAATAATCGATATCTAATATTAATTAAAGAGATTACTAGTCGTAGAATAAGAAAATCTTTAAATAGTAGAATACGTTTTCGCGGAAAGAATTTAGATTATTAATATTTTTTTTACCTTTACTATATTATCTACCGAAGAGGAGTATTAACGGCGGGTAATAATTATTAATATATTAATTATATTTTATAAAAAGTAGGAAAATTAAGACTTCCGTCGCCGTAAAATAAATATTAAAATTAAAGAGGAGTAGATTTTACCGTCGATTTCTCTACCGCCGAATTTATTAGAAATCTTTCCTATTAAATATAAAGTTATTTAATATATCTTTTATTTTAATAATAAAGAGTTATTAATAATTAATCGCTAGAAGATTTTCGTTAATCGTAGCGACTTTAAAAAGTATTTTTATTATAAATATCTCGGTTATTATCTAGATAGTTAGCCGATCGTATATCTTTACTCTAAATATAACGCTACCTTAATAGGGAAAATATATTTATAGAATTATATGAATATAATATATAAAACCTCTACGTAACTCTCTTTTACTTTTACGGATAAATCGGTTATTCCTAAATTCTCTAGAGATTTTTATAAATATTCTAAATACTTTATCCTTAATAATCGAGCTTGGTTAATCTAGTATCTTTTATATATATATAATATAGTATTAATTATCTCTTTCTATTTTATAACTCCTTTCTAAGTTTTAAATATCTTGATTTATTCTTTATATATAGCGGTATAGTAGTACCTTAGCGTTATATAAAGTAATAGAAAATTATATATTAAAGAGGACTATTATATATATTATATAATTAAGGAGGAATAAATATTTAGATATATTATATAATATTAATTCAAATATATATTTCGCGGTATAAATATAGTCTTTCCTTTCGCCTTACCCTCTTTATAGCGTTATTTATTATATTATAAAAATTAAGATTATATAATAATAGAGTCTTTAGAGTCTTCTCGAAAAAATTAATTATTACTACGCCGGTCGATAATTTATCGTTTATAAAATACTAGATTTAATCTTTATTAAAAAGCTCTATAGATTTATACCCCTAGATATTATACCCGATTTATTTATATTAATTTAATATAGATTTCCTCCCTAAACGCTAATTTCTATATTATATATTTATATTATTCTAGATTAAACCTCCCCGTCCCTTTAGCCTCTTCGGTAAAATAGTATTTTATTATTTTCTATTATTCGACTTTATTAACCCTCTTACCTCTTCTCTTTATATTAAAACCTTACTAACCCCTCTCTCTTAACTTTATCCTTATTTTTTAATAAATTTACTATATTAATATTAAATAGACTATCTACCTTAGGATATAATAGTAATTAATATATAACTTTAAAAATAGAAGTAAGGGTATAGGTAGGTAACTATAAAGATTTTAAAAAGTCGAAATAAATCTCGCCGGTTTAGAAATAAATATAGGGGTAGTAGATTAATATAAGGAATTTAATAACTAGGGGGGCGTAGAGGTATAAAGGAGGAATAAGAATATTAAATTTCTATAGACTAGCTATAAAAAGAAGGTAATTAATTTATAATTTTTAAAAAAGGAAGGGGAGGCGCGGGAGTTTTTAAGTATAAAAAGAGATAATCCTAATATAAATTAATTAGGAGTAATAATTTTATTTACTTTTATAAATAGTACCGGGGATACCTTTTAATACTACTTCCTAATATAATATCTAGACTTTAGAAACGGGAGCGAGGGATAAAAGTATAAAGAATAAATTAATAATAGTAATTTTAAATTCTTAAAAGAGACGTTTAATAAATAAAAGGGTAGAAAAGCGGGAGGTTATTATTATTAAAGAGATATAAATAAAAATAGGAGGATAATTAAAGAACCGGGGAATAAATATAATAAGAGATAATAGTATAAATTTAAAGAGTATAATAACGGTATTTAAATCGCGATATAGAGATTTAATAAAACTTGATTAATTATTTTATATATTTAATAGGCCTTAAAGAGCTAGTAGAAGATTATATTATATATCGCTTATTAACCTAAATAGTATATAGGTTTATCCTCGGATAATTTTAATAAACGAATTTAGATTTAAGGAATCGTTAAAAGGCCCCTAAAAAATCTATCTTTAAAAGCGACTTTAAAGAGCCGCTTTTAGGCTAGTAAAACTCTTAATAATAATCTCGTAATAAAAACGATAATTATACCTAGGAGATAATCTATTATTATATACTAGGTTTCTAATTATTAAGTATATAACCTTATATACTTTATCTATTTTTAAAATACGATAGGTATAAGATATTAAAGTATTTAAATTAGGGTAACGTCTCACGCCTCTAATTATAAAATATCGTTATTATATTTATCCGATTTTAAACTCTCTAGAGACCTTTTATAATTAATAAAGATTAAATTAAAGTCTAGACTTTCCTATATATTGATTTATTAATTTAAAAATTACCTTATTTTCTTTATACCTAACGCGTAATCTTAACTAGGTAATTATTATTCTACTATATATATCTTTTTATTAGCCTCCGAAACTAATACTAGAACCAATATTAATAGTATTAAAATCGGCTCGTAATAAAGGCGGAAGTTTCTATAAAATCTTTTTATAAACTCGACCTTTTAGATATTTAATTTATTTATTAATAATAAATTACTTTAATATTGGATATTCGTCCTTATAAAGAGTTACTTCCTTTAATTATACGTATCTCGTTAACTCTAGAGTTTAATAATTTACTTCGAACTAGGTTTATTTAGTATTAACGTTATATACGAAATCCTACCCAAAATCGAAGAAGATCGAATCGAATTATTAGCGAGGAATATAATAATTAAAGACCCTTAATTAAATATATTATAAAATCTTCTAAAATATATAGTAAAAATATATATATACTTTTTCTTAATATATCCGGTAATATAGTTATAAAGAAGTATTTCGTTAACGCGCGTAGACTCTTTAATAATATAAATTAAATAAAGTTTATATAAGAGTTATTATATTAGGGTTATTCGGTACTAGTATCGTTATTAAACTCTAAACTTATTAAATAAAATTATATAAACTTTAAAATACGAGTTATTTTTACGGGTAATAATACTAACTTTATTCTTTTTCTATAAGTTATAAATCCTAGTTATTCGACTTTTAAAATCTAATAAGAAAGTATTTTAAAGGAAGTAATTAATTATAAAAAAATTCGTAAATATTTCTTTAATTAATAATTAAGGCCGTTAATATAAAAACTAGATATAGAAGAAGGAGATTCTTTTAATCTAGAGTTAACGACGTTAAAGTCTATTAATCCTATACGAAGGTTTATTACTTCGACGGTAAATAATTCGAGATTATTAATTATTATATATTCTAAGATATTTTTAAAAATCGAATTATAATCTTTAATCCTAAATCTACGTAGAGATTATATTAAATTTATTTAAAGGAAAATTAATTTAAAATAAAGATTAACGGATCTAAAAATCGTAAATTTAAACGAATATATACGGGATAATATCGCGAGTAGATTATTAACTTATACGTAAATTTTATAAATTCTTTTTACTCCTAGTTATCTCTTATATTAAATAAGGTATATATTTTAAATAAAGAAAATAAAAATAAATCGTTCCTTAATATTATAACGGAATAACTCGAATTATTTTAAGAATAAATAGGATAAATCGGACTACTATATTTATAAATTTATATAATTATAAATAAAATAAAGTATTATGGTATTAAGACGGCGACTAGTAATTATTAATATATAGAAAACTCTATAGTCGTAGGAAAGATATAATAAGATTTCGAATAAAACTTCTTTTATTAATTTATTAAATAATATTATCGTAGTTTTTAAATATTATAAATATATAATTTAGACTAGCTAGAAATAAATATAAAAGTTAAGAGATATAAAAGAGCTACGCCGTTATAATAATATTAATAATATTTAGTATACTTACCCGACAATAGATATTAACGGAAGTATTAATAATATCGAGATATATAAATTACGAAAGTACCGTTGAGATACGACTAGTTTAATCTAATATAATAACGTATTTTAATTCGTTACGGAGAGAGGTTCTTTGATATTATTTCGAGTTTTACTTTATAAAACTAGATATTTATTTTCACTTTTAACTATACTAGATAAATAATATAAATAAATATAATCGGGTTATAATATACGCTACTCTCCTTAAGATATTATATTAATATATATATAATATAAATATAGGTACTATACTAAAATATGTCTAGGACTTAATTAATTTATTAGTTTTATTATAGTTAATATTTAAATTACTTCGCCGATATATTCCTATTATAGATAAGACGGTCGTTTATAGTTTCGCTAACTCTCTTTAAGAACCTTTATTTCTTATCGGCGAGTTTTATATATAAACCGAAATATATATAATTCTCTATATTTTTAAGGGAGTTTATATTATTAAATAAAATTCCGTCGATAATATTTTTTTACCCGTATAAGCCAGGGTCGCTTAATATATCTTTCGCTATAATTAATTTAGTAAATACATTATATTTAGAATAATTAAAAAGGATTTATAAGAAGCGCGGAGAAGATAAATTATTTAAAATCGGGGTCGTTGTTTCTAAAACGTTTATATTTATTACTCTCCCTAGAATTTTTTAATCCGAGTAAGAAATTAATTTAAACGTACTATTAAACTCTTTATAATAAGTTAACTACTTTAGATTAATTATAATTTTTAGTATTAAAGAAGTTTAATATTTACTTTATAAATAACGGTAAAATTTATTAATACTTCGAATATATTTATATTTATTCTAGAGAAATCTTTAATATAATTACGAATAATTTATTTCGAGAGTAGATTCTTATTAAAGGATTATATATTAGTTTCTAAGGCTTCGTTATAAATCTTAAAAAAACTTTATTATTAATAATCTATCCTTTAAGATTAAAAGGATAGTAATCGAAATAGTATATATATTATTAATATTACCCGGTTTTTATTTTCTCCTATTGTATCTCTAAAGTCTAGGTATATTACCGCGAAAATATCTTTATATTAATAAATTAGTTTCTTATTACGGGAGAGCCAGGACCTAATCTCGTTAATATAATTATATATTTCTTAATCGACGTCGTATATTCTCTAAAAGTTCGGTACTACTCTTTCTAGTAAACCAAATATATTTAATATAAGTCGTTAACGTTTATCTAGACATCGGTAAAGCGGTGAGCCCGTATTCTACCGAAAAAGATAGAAAAGACGCTCAGATCTATTTAGTTTATATACTAGCCCTAGAGATCGATTTAATACCTACTTTCGTCTAAAGTATCTAAATACGTATTTAGTACCTCGACTTATTTTAAATAAATAGGAATAAATAGGAATAAGCTAGTCTAAGTAGTACTAGTAGATAATTAAATATATATAGTTATAAGTGAATTATATAGTCTATAATACCGCGCTAGCTTAGGGGATATTACGCGCGTATATAATTTTCGTGAATCGATATAATTTAAAATCTAAATTAAATTAGCGTGATTATAGCGCTCTATAGAGCCTTAACGAGCTACCCGGCGCTAGTAGAAAATCACGGATTTAAAATCTTAAATCCGAAGTTACTATTTTTAGGTTTTTTATTAAAAAAAATTTTTTTTTTTTTTTTTTTTTGAATGTTGTCTTTTCGTTATTTTTCCGCCTGAAGCCGGTAAAATGCGTATTTAGTACCTCGACTCTTCTCGTGCGGTCTCCCGCTTTACCGATGAACCTTCCTCGTTATTATTATAATATACTCGAAGATTAGAATTAAGACGATTATCGGTTTAAGTAAAACTAATAATACTAATTATAATACGATTTATTTTATTATAGTTAATAGTATTAAGTATAACTTTTTAAATAGTAAATAAAAAGTTATCTCTTAATTAGAGTTAGTCGTAAAGTATAATCGATAGTTAGTATTAAAATAAAATTTAATAGCCTTTAGAAAAACGGAGTAATCGATTTTATTAAAGTAATTTAAATTTATCTAATATATAAAAGCTTAAATAAAATAAAATATATATTATAAAAAGGATAAGATATATCGGAGACTCGTATAAAACTATATATTAAACGGCGTCGAACTCCGAAACGAAGAATAAAGAATACTCGGATTTAGGTCTAGCGTAAAGGATAGAAAGAAAAAAGTTAATTGTCTCTAGGAGAAAAGAGTAGAGAGAAGGGAGAAGGAAGTAGAGAGAAATTAGAGTTCTTTTATAAACTAATTAATTATTTATTTAGACTAAAGAAATAATAAGAAGAGTATAAGAGTCTAGAAGTCTATTATATCGTTTATATATATTCTTTAATTAACTCCCCCGAATTATTAACCTCGAGGAGTATAATTTTAAATATATTAATTATTAAAGTAGAGCCGGAGGAAAGAAGGGGCGGGATAAAAAAATAATTAATTTTAATATTAATAAAAGACGCGGGTAGTATATAACGATTTAGTATATTCAAAATAATTATTAATCTTTAATATTACAGATTTATATTATTTATATAATATAGATATATAGGTTCTTTAAAATTTATATATTATTTATTAAATCGTTATAATTCCGATTATAATAGAATTATAGTATTGAATAAAGTAATTTATATATATAATATTATATCCTCTTTAATTTCGAAATAAGTAATCGACTTTATATATTAAAATACTAAGCGTAAATCTTCTAACATGAAAAGAAAAATTAAAATCTATTATTAATTATATTTATTACGATATTAACCTCGCTACCGTCGTAAATAAAATTTAATATTAATATTAATTACGTTAACCGCGATATTAACCACGATATTAACCCCGATATAAATATCGATTATATTGTCTACGTAGTATATTATAGATTAACGGGTACTTTATTTCGGGTTATTATTATATTTATATACTATAGAGCCTAATTATTTAAAGTCTATTATAACCTTTAAATTTATTTTATAACGAGAGTATTATAAATATCTAAGGAAGTTATATTATAATCTAATTCTTTACGAACTATATACGATATAATATAATACGATAGTATAATAGATTAGGTTATAGGTATATATTATTAATATTATTTTAAGATTCGAACCTAAATCTAAATATTAAAAGTATTTTATTTTATTTTCTAGTTAAATTTATTTTTAAGGAATTTAAAGAGTTATCTAGTCCGAGAAGTCCTTAGTATTAAAAATAATATAAAATTAAAAATGACTAGTCGAATAATTATTTTATTAAAGATCTCCCCCTTTTACCTCTATTATAGATTTATTTTATTTTACTATTATATCGAGATTATATATATTACTATTTTTTCTTATAGCCTTAAATTAGGTTTTAAATATTTTATATTATCGCCTAAATCTTAAAAATATACTAGTTATTATTACTAGGCGCGAAACTATAGTTAATTTAATAATTATAATTCTTATAATTATATTAAAATTAAGTTTAAAATATATATAGATTCCGGTAAATATTCCTTTAGAATTATACAAATTTTCGATTATTTAGTTCTAGACTATTAATAGTCTATAAAAAAGTATTATTATCGTTATAAACTTTATTATAATTATCGTCGAAATCGACTAAAAGATAAATAACGTAGACGTTTATTTTAGACTAGATATTTAGAAAAGTATTAAAGTTATTAATAAAAAAAACTATAATATATTTATAAACCCGAATTATATTTCGGGCGTCTAAAATATTATTAGTTTATTAAGGCTTTAATTATAAACTCGGGGGGTTATTATTTTAATTTTAATTATAATTACTATTTTTATCGTTATAGCGATAGAAATGTATTATCTTTATAATACTAAATAGTTTTATATATATATTTTATATTATACCTTAACGTAGATCTCGTTTATATAAAATTTAAATATAATAATTTATACTACGATAAAAAATGACCCGAGTATAATTATTATTATAAATATAATAATATAAGAGTTAGTATTAAGGTAAACGAATAACGACTAATAATATTTATTTATTTTTCTCTTTCAATTAAATATATTAATTATAATTAATAATATTAGTATTAATATTATTACGGTTAATATTAATAAATATTAAAAAAGTAATATCTTTATAATATTACTACTACCCCTAGTAAATATAGTAACGAAATATATCGCCTAGATAAATTTATATATATTATTAAATAAATATAATATTATTAGCGATATATATTTTAGGGATATCGCGGGTAGTTTTATAAAATAAACTATTAATAATAAATAAACTACCGGTTTTATTATATAATTAACTCGATTACCTTAATAAATTCCTCGAATAATAATATATTATTTGTTTATTATTATCGTAGCTAGTTAAAAGGTTTTAGGCCTTGCGCGCTTAAATAAAATTAATTTTAACAGATTTATAAAACTCGTCGCCTTGATTATATATAATAAAATTATCGAGGGGGGGAGTATATATAAGAGATAATAATATAGACGTCGATTAGAAACCCTAATATTTATTAAATCGGAGGACTTGATTTATTAAAGATATATAATATTAATAAATCCGGTACTAGATCAATACTCTTCTATTATAATATATTCTAAATAAGTTTATAATAGACGGTCTATACTTTAAGGCCGGTCGCGGTTAAATAGAGGTCTTATATATTATTTCTATATAATTTTATAAGTATATTTTACCCGTTAAGATAGTATTATATTTAAGATAAAAGTATACGATCGGTTGATTTTCCGGATAGTAACGGAGATATTTATAATCGAAGTACTTTTTCAGGTCGCTATAATTATAGAAAGACTATAGGCGTTTCTCTATTAATAGTCCTTCGTCGCTAAAGTAGAAAATATATTAAGTGGGTTTGTATTCGAGCGGGAGGGTTTCGGAAAGAATTAGCGATATATTCTCTTTCTTAAGTTTAATATCTAACGCGGAGTTTTATTAATAGCGGAAACTCCTACCTTCCCGTAAATTATAGAGGGTAGTTATAGTATTAATAATTTATACTCGTCGTATATATTCCTCTTCGGGAGATAAAGCGGCGAAAATAAAGAGGGTTTTAATAACCTAGATATATTTTATAAAAATATAATCCTTTATTTCTATCCGATTTTATTCTATAATTAATAGTCTTTATAATTATCGTTAGATATCGAGTACCGGTTATTTCGTTTTATATTTCGCTTTAACCTCTTTTAAACGCGCCTTCTTATACCGCCGTCGGATATTATAATAGGCGCGATAAATTTCTTAATATTTATCGTAGATAGGAGTCCCCTTTATATTAATAATAATTTTCTTCTAGTTTATAAATTATTACTTTAGCGATTAAAGCCTCCGTCGTAGAAATCTTACTTTAGGGTAATAATTAACTTTTATTTATTAAACGGTAGTAAATCTCCTCGGCCGTCGTCGATTAATCGTACGATTTATTTTATTAGTAATTTATATTAACGCGGTTTAGGGCTCTAAGCCGCGGTAGGCGGTATAAATATCGAGTATATACCTTAAGATATAATTTTCCTAGAAGATACTAAAGTTATAATATTATAGGACTAGATTTCATTACGATTTAATAATAAACCCTATATACTTATTAATAAAAAATAGAGAAAATATCTATATATTATTTATTATTATTATCGAGAGCTTTGTTATTACTACGTCGAAAAATATATAAATTAATAGGAAACTCTATACTAGTAATACTTCTAAAGGTAATTATTTATAAATAAAGAATATTATCGGCTAGAACTTCCTTTTTTAAAATTCAGACCGCGTTTATAATATTTTTATATCGGCGAAATAGAGGAGTCGTTTATATCTCCTCTTTAAGAGATAACTCTAACTATTTCTATCCTATAAGAATATATAAATAGAATAATTACTCCGTAATAATTAGTTCGGGGGTAGTGAAAGCGTAGTTAATAAAAATTAACGCGAGTATAATAATATAAAGATAAAGTAGTAAATATAGTTTATTTAATATATTTAGAATACCGAATTTATTCCTACTACTATCGTTAGCTATATATATAGTAGTAAACGGGGTATAAAGAGAAATATAAACTCTTTTTTCTCGCCGAGATAGCCCTTAATATATTTATATAAAATTTCTACTAATACTCGAGGCCGCTCTCCTCTATAGGGATCCGGAAGTAATATAATTTTAATATATCGGTAATAGACCGCTAAAAGAGCGGTAGGTCGGTTATTAGTAATTTTTATAAATTATATAATTAAGGCTAGTTATACGCGGTGCCGCTTATAGTTAAAGGTTATCTCGGAGGAGAGATATAATATCTTAAAGAGCTCGAACTCGTCCTCGGTATATATAATCGGGTTCTTCTTTTTCTCCGTTTATAGTTTATATTTAATCGCTAGTTATTACCTTATCTACTCTTTATTAATTAAAGATAAATATAAGAAAGAGTTTACGTACCCTTTATATCTAGTTTTTAATAAATAGATTAATTTCTTAATAATTTATTATTTTCTTTCGTACTAAGTAAAATATATTTTAATATATTTATAGAGTACTAGTTATACTTAAAGTATTCTTTCGAACGAGGAGTAACTAGTTAAAGAAGACGTAGAGGATATTAATCGAAACCTCTTTAATAGTAATAAAAGGGTCTTTCTCGGTAAATATATAGTATCTATCGATATTTATTAGTTCGCCTCAGTTTATTAAAAGTAAGAAAGATCTCCTAGGATCGATCTTTAAAGACGTTAATAATTATTAGAATTTATCTTATTAATAGAACTCCCCTCTATAGTTACGTTATGATCCGACTACGTAGTACCCGTCCCCGGCTCTATTATAGGCCACTTTTCCAAATTTATTCTTTATTTCTCCGATATATAAAACTTTCCTTATATACCGCCTTTATAGTTTTACGAGTATAATATTTAAGAATAATACGGTAGGATACGATAAATAATACCGTATTATAGATTTTTTAATATATTTATATCTTATCTTTAAACTCTACCTTAAGGATAAAATATAGTAGACGGAAAGAGTAATCTCTTATTATCACTTTATTAACTTTTATATAGACGGGTCTCTTATAATTTAACTCGTATATTTTTTTTCTAGACTTAAGGTCCTAGTTAATAGCGTCGATAAAGCGACCTCCGAGAGTATTAATATAAAGAAGATTAAATATATTATATAGAGTATAATATTCGGTAATATCCGTGCCTAGCTTTTAAAAGTAATTATAAAAACTATTCTTAATACTTTAGTAAACTATCTCGAATAATAGAATATCGTTATACTTTTTAGCGGCTTGTCTAGAATAGTATTAGAAATTAGTATAGGGGGCGAAGTAGGATATACTAATAATAGAGATATTATAAAGTTTACCGCCGACCTCGATATTAACTCTTCTTACTATAACTATAATAGACTAAATTATATTATCTAGATATTTCTTTTAATTAGTTATAATCCGTATAATTAATCCTTATTAAGGGAGTATATAAATCGAAGATTAGTTATTACTTCCGACTTTTTTAATATTTACGATTATTCTATATATATATTATTATATCTTACTCGACTCTAAACCGTCTTTCTTTAGAAATTCATTATAGAATTAACTTCTATTTTATTAACGCCGATTTAATTAATTTTAATTTAACCTATAAACGCCTCTATAAGATTTATACTCGCTAGTAGCGATATACTTTTTCGCGATATAACTTCTAGTTTATTATTTTAGCCGATGACTACGCCGTCTAGAAGATAAGATTAAAGCGATAAACCGCGCGTAACCTAGTTTTACTATAATTAAGTCGCTGGATCTAGCGCGTAATCGACGAGATTTATTTATAAAACGAGTACCCGAATCCTATAAATTACCTAAATAAATAGGAAATTTATATTAACTACGTAAGGTTTAAGGTTTTTAAAAATAAATAGGGAGAAAGATAAGAGTACAAAAATATAATAAATAGAGATATAGTATTCGACTATTAGATTAAAGAGGATTAGTATATTCTATAATATTTCGTTTTAGATAAGTAATTTTACGGATTATATATCTAGGAATAAAGAAAATTAAGAGTATAGTAGAAATTAAAACTCGAGCTTCGGAGGTACTAGGCGAAATAATATTTCGGACTATCTAATTAAGTCTCTTTAAGAAGTAGTAATAACGAGATATTAAAGAGTATTCGGGTACGGTTTACCTCGTATTCTTTAATTTATTTCTAGTATTTTCTTCTTAAGCTCTATAACCCTATATTTTAAACCGAGATTATTATAGCTAGTAGTAAAGTTACCTATCGATATAAGAGTAGTCGGGTACTCTTTACTTATTATTACCTCGCTTATTTCTAGTATCTTCTCTCTAAGCGTTAGAGCCTTATATCTACGACCGAGATTATAATAAATATTATTAATATAAGGGAGAGTATCGGGGTATTTTTTACTTATTACTTTTTTATTCTAGGCCTCCGGGGATTATATACTACTAAATCGCCGTTATTACTAAACTCTAGGAGTAGGAGAGAGTTTTTTAATCTAATTTAGCGTATCTACTATTTTAGCGCTTTAAGACCCGAGTATTTTTCAATAACCTTTATAAACCTATTTAAAATATTCTACTACTTTTTCAAAGTTATATAATTCTCGATATAATAGATTAATATTATATAATGTATCGGGCTATCTTTAAGGATTTTATTAAAAATTCTTACTATATTTATCTAGAGCCCGTAGATATACTTTCTCCGTCTCTATTAATTTATTTTAGCTCTATAATACCGATTTAAATTAACTAATACTAGTTCTTCGGCTAAGTCTTCTATAAGATAAAAGTCTATAAAGATATTAAAAATAGATAAAGAGTTAGGTAGAATTTCTCGGAGCTAAATACTAATAATATATATTAATATCTAACTCGGGTTAATATAATAATCGAATATACTACGGATCTATATTATATTTTATTAAAGACTACGGTATAAAAAAAGACTTCTCGTACCGAATAATACTTATTTACTATTATTTTCTAGTAATTATTTTCTAGAAGTCTTAACTATCGATATTCTTACTCTACCGTAGAGTCACTTCTTCTCCTAAGTCTCTAAATATCTCTATTTATCGAAAGTAAAGTATATAGACCCAAGTAAATATAAGCGAAGAAATATATCTCGCTTAGTTATTTTCGATTCCGGGTTAATAAGGGTAAGGCTCTAAAGCGCCTAAGAATTTATATATTAAGAAGAGGCCCGAGGTTAATCGGTATTTAAAAATAAAATAGAGATTATTCCTAATTAAAATAATACTTTAATTTTATAGTTTAAATTTATAATACTTCTTTTATTCTTATATTATCCGCTTTTCTTCTTTCTTTTCTTTTTTATTTAAAGATTTAATAGGCCCTCTAAACCCCTATATATTATTCTTATTAATAACGATAACTTCGGTAATCGGTTTAGGCTTCGGATCGGTAGTTTCGGTAATTAATTTAGATTTAAAAATAATAACTTCTATAACTAATTCCTTATACGAATCGAAATTAGATTTTATCCCTTTTAACTCTACGTTTTCGGAGGTTCGTTATTTTCGATTATTATATATATTTAATAAATCGTAAATATAATATTTATTAATATTTTTATTAAAGTCTACCTCCTCTTTATTAAATTTAAAAGGTACTCGCTTCTTAACGGTAAAAAGAATATTATTTAAAAACTTAATAAAAAATAATAAATTATCCTCCTCGTATAATATTTCGGGTTTTATATTATAGGCGAAAATATCGGTTAATAATCTCTTAAAAAGCGAACGCTCTAAGGCTTTTAGGTACGCGTAATAAATAATATTAATAATAACCGGAGGGAGATACTTCGCGACCGGTTTCTTAAAACCTAGGTTTATTATTATTATTTAATAATTTTATAAATCGAAAACTAATTATTAAGTAGACCTAAAAAGACCTTATAATTTCGTATATATTTTAGAATTTATATTTAGAATTATTAGAGAGATATATTACTCGGTGGCTCGGTTACGGAAAATATCGAGTATAGTATTTTAAAGATTCGAGATTTTAACGTTTTTTATAAAATAAAATATCTTTATTAAAATGAGACTCGGGTTATTAGAATTTTTAAAATAATCAAATTTCTCCGAATAAAATTATTCTTCGAATAATTTAAATTTATTAATATTATATTTTCTTAAATATATACTCCTAGTAGTTACGTCCTAAAAGGAGTTATAGAATCTTTTTTTAAAAAAAAAAATATTAATAAAGCCGGTCTTTATAGAAATAAAATAAATATTTTTCTAGGCCGACGTAGATAGTTATAATAAAGTAGTAGAGATTATTATATAATATTAACTCTCTACGGCCGCTTTAATTACGGCGGAGGAACTATAAAGATATTTCGTCGTTTTTTAAACTCGACGATATTTTCCGTTAATAGAATTTAAGTTAGTAGAGCCTAAATAAGAATATAATATAAATTAATATAAGATTAGATTTATTTAAACTTTACCCTTAACCGGTTTATTATTATATAAAGCGGGCGAGAAGAAAGAAAAATAGAAATAAATATAGACCCGTATTTACGTAATCCCTATATATATTCTAATACGCGTATTAATAAAGGAGAATAAGAATAAAAATTAAATTATAAATAAATCGAGTAATAGTAAAGAGATCCCTTTATATATATTTCTTTAAACGGGTATATTTACCTTATTCGGCTATATTTACCCTTATTTAAAACTAAAGTTTATATAAAGTCTAGTAGGTATAGTAGATAATAATAAATTATTCTCTTATTATAAAAATAATTCTATATTCTTTAAAATTACTTATTTTTAATAATTTTATTAGTTTAATAAAAGTACGTATATCGGCTAGCGAGATATATTACTACTATAAATTAATATTTATAATTCCTAGTTCTAGCGTTCTAGAGGGTAGATATTAGATATTAACTTTACCGAAGCGAGAATAATCTAGGATACCGAGTAGTAATTAATTATTAAGGACGACGAAGTTAGAAGGAATAATTTATAATTAGTTATATTATCTAGTAACTCCTATATAAATTATAGTTAATTAATAATTATAATTAATAAATCTTGGACGCCTTTAAGTTTTTACTCGCTCAAAATTCTCTATTATTTAAATTCTAGTCCTATATATTTAATTTAAAATACTGCGAAGAAAATAAGTAATAAAATAACTATATATTCTTAAAGAGGGACGTAGGGGTTTCTATAATTAATTAAATTAATCGAATTATCTTTATTAAAGTATTTTATTTTATTTACTTGAATTATTAACCTAGAAACTTTTTTTGGAATCGTAAAATCAACTTTTCATTATTATATAATTTAAGAAATTATATAATTTTCCTTCTTCCTATTTTCGTATAATTTTAAAAATTATACGATTTTCCTACTTCTATTATCGTATAATTTAAATAATCGTGCGATTTTCTTTCCTCCCTTTTATTATATAATTTAAGAAATTATACGATTTAATAAATTATATAATTTTCCCTCTTCCTATTATTCTATAATCTTGAAAATTATACGATTTCTTTTCTTCCTATTTTCGTATAATCTAAAAAATTATACGACTTTCCTACTTCTATTATTATATAATTTAAGAAATTATACGATTTTCCTTCAAATTTAAAGGCCGTCTTTATTATTTTTAGGAGCTAATTTAATTAATTATAAAATAAATTCTATTTTTTATAAAAGGTAAATAGTAATATTTTTACCCCTTTAATACCTCTCCCGATTAATCTACGATATATATAGTTCGTATAATCGCTAGTATTTTATCCTAGTTCGTCTCCTATATTAAAGAACTAGATAGTATATTATATATAAGAAAAGCGAAGTCTTAATAATTTACTAGAAGGAAATTAAATCTCGTAAAAAAAGTAAATTAACTAGTACGATTATATTACGTAGACTTTATACTAATTATCCGTAAAAATAGTAGGTATTATATATATTAATTAACCGACTACGATTAATAGCCTCCTACGATTATAGATATTATATATATTAAACCTAATAGATATATTCTACCTTATATTAACTAGACTTTAGAAAAAATTATACTCTTTATTAATAAATCTATTTCTTTAGGACTTTAATAACCGTAATCGTAAAAGCCGGTAAAAGTCGGAGGAGTCATCGATAATAATATTAGAAATAACGGGGCTCGAGTCTTTATAGGACCCGTAAACGATATAAGATTTTATACTCCGTAGTATATTTAACTCGGAGGAAGGTAATTATATAAAAAATATATTATACTTTTATCCCGACGAAGAAAGTAGCCTAGATCGTTATTTATTATATAAGGTATATTTACTATAAAATAGAGGAGTATACTCTATATTAAGAAGGGTAGTAGTAGGATTATTATTATTATATCGGTATTAGAGAAGGCCCGCGAGGACGATTAAAACTTTTATATATACGACTCTTTAATATTCTTCTTAATTAATTATTAATTAATTAAAAAAGTCGTCTAGTATCCTAGAAACATCTCTACCTAGAATATATTAATACGACTTAATCGTTTTAACTATATTCGACGTATACCTATATTATTTATTAATACGTTACGGTATTTATCTCTAGTCCCTATTTAAATATAGTAATTTAAAAGATTATTATTTATCTAAATAAATTAACCTCGAAAATTATTAGAGAAAGAAAATCTATTTTAGTTACCCGGTAGATACTATTAGACCGTAATTACCGGATATAGAAGTAATAGAGAAATTTACTATTCTTTTTAATATTTTCTTAGAGAATCTCCTAGGAATAAGTATTAAATAAATAGATATTGATTTATTTAGGGGTAACCGAGCTACTAGGAGGCTCTACCTAAAATAGTATAAATCTAAAAAATCTTATCCTTAAAATAGCCTAGTTTAGAATTAAATATAATTCCTAGGAAACTAGGCCTAGGAGCGGTAATTTAAGAGGTATAGAGTAAAATAAAGAAACCCTCGGAGCTTTATAAATAAGTTTTGGAATAGACTCCGGGGGACTTTTTAGGGTAACTTTAGCGCGTAGAATTAAAGTAGATATAAAGATCTAGAATTAAAACTTGGATAGGATTTAATCGAATAATCGTAATCCGAAATCAAGTAATTAGGTAGAAATTAATAGTAGAATAACTCCGGAACCCAAAGAGATATCGTAAAAGATAGATCTCGGAATATAATATACTAGATATAGTCGTGTAAAACTTATTATATAGTAATCTCCTCGATTATCTCGAAAAGGATTTCGGCGGAATCGGCCCGCGCTTTATTTAATATTATAAAAAGTTTTGATATCTTTTTTCTAGGTCTTTTATTTATATTTCTATTATAATCGTTAATTACCTAAGAGATATATCGGGTTTAAAGATACTTATTTATATTATAAAGAATATTCTTTTATAAATTTAGTTTATACGTATAATAAATTAGAAGTAAAACTACCGAATTTTATATATTACTAGTAGTTTAATATTTATAATTATACTATCTTTAAATCCGTTTATTAAAAGTATAAACCGAGAACTTCTTTTATAGAGTCTTATATTAAGAGACGAGTTATGAAACTTCGCCTCGTTATAAATAATATACTATTTTATCCTATCGCGACGATTAATTTAAATATACTTTTAAAATTTAAGAAGAATAGAAGATAAATTTAAAGCGAATTTACTTTAATAGTAATTAAGTCTTTAATATATTTATACTAGTTTTAGATAATTTTTTAAAGAAATTCGATAGCGAGTTTTTAAACCTAATTATATTTAATTTTTTAATATTATAATATAAACTCGATTAGATTTTTACTACTATCTAGAATAGGCTTCTATAACTAGATATAGTATATTAATTTCTAGTCGCTATCGTAAATAGTTACTAGATTAAATATAAATTAATTCTAATATATTTTAAAACGCGGATTAAATAAATAGTATAGGATTATCTCGATTCGTATTTATAGAGAAGAAGTCGAGAGGATTTAATAATAATACTAGATAAATATATAACGAAGAAAGTAACCTAGATCGTTACCTATTATATAAAGTACTTTTACTATAGTAATTAATTATATATATATATATCGATATAGAGGGTATCTAGAGTATATATAAATTAATAAAGCGGAATATATAGATATCTAAATTTCTCAACCGTTAGTCGCGGTTAATCGAGTAGGGTTATACCGTCTCGGACTCTTTTAGTAGTTCTTTATATTTTAATTTATTTACTTCTTTATCTTTCCGCCCCTATTTCTCCTATATTTAATCAAAGTCTTTTAAGTAACTATACGCTCCAAGCGCTAACCTCTTCTTAACTAGTGGCTCCGCTCTCGCTAATTCAATACGATACTACCGCTCTTTGGGTAGATTCTAACGATAAGTTCCTATACTCTAATAGTTCGAGCTACTCGTTCCGCTAGGTCGAGATTCTTAGTATATCCGAGCGTTAGTATCTAAATACCTATAATCCGAGCTAGGACGTTAGAAACGTGCGCGTAGTCTTTCGTTATCGTATTAGAAAAGATCTCCGTTACGAAATAAAGATTATCGTTAAGGAGGTTGAAAATATCTATATTATTAATATTAAATAAAAGTATAATCAAGCTAACTAGATTATAATCCGATATAGTAAAGATATTAAATATATAGATAATAAACCGGATTATTCTAATTAAAAGATATAATACTATTCTCTCGATAGTATTAAAGTAGGATTCCGACTTGTAATATCTAATTTAATATAATTTTATTATTATAAACTTAGTCGTTAGTAGTATCTTTGGATCTTGATTTTAGATTTTAAAATTTGGACTCTAAGGTTTAGATTTTAAAATTAAAAACCCTAAAGTTTAAACTTTTAAAACTCGGACCCTAGACTTGGACCTTTAATATATTTATATATATTAAAGGATATTTAAGTTTCTACTTCGTAAAATTCTCTATAAATATAAAAGTAAAGTATTATATCGGAGGTACTATTAGATTTAAAATCTCGAGTCTTAGTTTTATTATAAGGTAGTATAAATTATAAAGAAAAAATTAGAGATAAGAATTATAGACTTAAATATAAATATAATAGGGTTTTAAATAATATTATTAAATTAGAGAAATTAATAATCGAGTTTAGGTATAAAAGATAGTAATAGAGGTCTTTTTTTATAAAGTAATATATATTACTAAAATAGAAAGGAGAAGAATAGTATTATAGTATTTAATACGGCCGCCTATAAACCGATTCGAATAATATATCTCTTACGATTCTCTATTTATATCCTCCTAGCTATAGCGTTCTATCCCCGGTTAACTTCACGTATTAAAGGTATACCTCGATTCGTGCGGTTTTCTCTTATAGCGATTCTTGCACTGGCCGAAGATAATAGGTCGCGTACTATCCTCTAGACCTAATATTGGTCAGTTAGCCTTGAAAGGATTACGGACGCTGTTTCTCTTTGGCTAACCTTGACACGTTACTCCTACGTTAACAGAGGAGCCTAAATGATTAATGCTAAATTGCCATATAGCATCGATAACATTACCGTCATGCGGTGCAATCTCGAACGGAAGCGTGATGTTTGCGCGCCTATTAGTGAATTCTATCGTCGTAGGCCTATCCAGAGACTTTTCTGGTAGGGAATAGATATTAAGGATATTAACTAGATACCTTTTCTCGAGGACGGCCGCGAGTTCTAGGAGGAAGTATTATATCGGATAGCGGTCGAGAGACACCTCCACAGCCGTGTAGGCGAACTCGTATGACGCGAGGCTTTGATCGGTGAAGCGCCAGGCGCTGGCATTCACACCCAGTGTTGTCACGCCCCGTTGATAACACCGATAGAACTCTGGTGGAACGATGGAGCACTAAGGCCCCTAGAAGCTGCATTTCATAGTAGATCAATACGCCCTGAAGTTGTAGACAAATGTTTGGTCTGACAAGCTCGTCGACGCCGGAGGAAGTATAATGAGGTCATGCCTCGGCATCTCTAGGGCCAAGCTCTAATTCACCTAGCGTCAAAATAGATAAGGCTGAAGCATCACACCATCATCTCAAATACATAGCTTGTTAGGATTCTTCCTTACAACCGATCTTCAAACAAAACGAATCGATCATCTCAAGCTCACTAAAGTGTTGGAGCTGTACAACAGAACCCTAGCAGCGTTCAGAACATTACCTCATCTGCTATTTGGACAATCTCTCCGCATTAGGATAATGGAGGTCGTCAGTGCCGCGGCAAGTGTTGGTGCCCTTGTTGAGATATCGATAAAGGTTACGTCTCTCTGCGCGGAGTATTACACCCAAGTAAAGGGTGCCGGAAAGGATATCAATCGATTTCGTCTGGAGGTCCAAGCCCTTGCCAATGTTCTCCAAAGTCTGCAGAAACTCGCAGAAAAACCAGCGGCGGAGAAGCTTCTGACGGCGAGGTCGTTGACTGGATCTATCGAATCGTGCTTGCGGGATCTGAAGGGCTTAAAAGAGAAATTAGACCCGGGAAGAGGTCGGAAGGCTATGAGTCGATATGGAGTTCGAGCTCTGAAGTGGCCCTTCGTCGGCAAGGAACTGGAAAAAAACCATCATTATACTTGAGAGACATAAATCCACATTCAATACTGCTCTGAATACAGATCAAACGTACGCCGTCTCATCTGACCGTAACATCCAGAATAAGCTAACGCCATTAGCTTTTTAATACTTGAATTCGATGCTAAACTAGACTTGGCCGAGCAAGATCGCTGTCTTTCCAAACTTCCCTATGCCGACGGTGCCAATTTTAATTCAAACGAGCGGCAACACGAGCCTTACTGCCTTCCTGACACTCGTGTTGATATTCTACACCAGATCATGAAGTGGAGCGCTGACCCATGCGACAAGGCCATCTTCTGGTTGAACGGCATGGCAGGTACGGGAAAGTCCACCATCGCTCGGACTGTCGCACGCACTCTCAACGAGCAAAATCGACTGGCGGCAAACTTCTTCTTCTCCAGAGGCCGAGGCGACCTCAGCCACACTGGTAAACTCTTCAGTACTGTTGCAAGCCAACTGGCAGGTACTTCCCCGGCGCTTAGACACTACATATGCGAAGCAATAACTGAAAATGACAACATTGCTCGGCAATCCATGCGTGATCAGTGGACACAGTTGATATATCAACCACTACTGAAATTAGAACGCCATACCCAATCATCTGCAACATTCGTCTTCGTGGTAGATGCATTGGACGAATGCGGCCGTCAAGAAGAGGTCGCGACGCTTCTTCAACTCCTGACCGGAGCCAAAGATCTCAGAACTGTGCAGCTCCGGGTCCTCGTCACAAGCAGACCTGAGACTCCTATCCAGCTTGGCTTCAGTGCTATCCCTAGGAATATACATGAGGACTTCATACTTCACACGACATCTCCCTCTATCGTTCGCCATGATATCGCCATTTTCCTAAAACATGAATTGAACAGGATCAGAGAGGGACGCTTGCTTCCGCTGGACTGGCCTGGGAAACAAAAGCTCGATATCCTTGTGAAGAGATCTAGTGGTCTATTCATTTATGCTGCCACTGTATGTCGATTCATTCAGGATCCGAAGTGGCTCCCAGCAAAGCGCCTAGAGATTGTTCTTCAAGAGAATAATGATGGACAGTCCCCAACGCACAGACTTGATGAGATGTATATTCAGATCCTTCGGACTTCTGTGGTAGGAGACTGTAGTAAGAAAGAGAAAATCATGTTGGGCCAACGCTTCAGGGATACCGTAGGACCGATCATCGTACTCTTTGATACGCTATCTAGTATCGTCTTAGCAGGGCTTCTTCCAAGTTTATCAGAGACGATAGATATCACGTTGGATTCTCTTAAATCTGTCTTGAATATCCCGGAAGATCCAAGCGTCCCGATTCAATTGCTTCACCCGTCTTTCCGCGACTTCCTCCTCAACCGAGAACGATGTTTGGACACGTATTTCTGGATTAATCAAGCGAAGACTCACTATAATATGGCGGGACAGTACTTGTCTGTTATGTCAAAGACCTTGAGAAGGAATATCTGCCGCCTTGAGACGCTAGGCACATTTAAAAGCGAGACGGAGAATATCGTAATGGATCGATATATACCTCCCCATGTCCAATATGCATGTTTATACTGGCTGGATCACTTTCGAAAAGGGGATCTGGACTTAGACGATGCCGGACAAATCTATAGATTTCTACAAAACCACTTCCTCTATTGACTTGAGGCGCTTAGTCTCATGAGTAAGGTTTCTGAAGTTGTACTTATAATGAAATTACTGTCCTCTGTACCCGAGGTAAGCGCTACTCAAATACTCCTTATATTCTATATACTAATCTATTAATCCTTAGTTCCAAATTAATATTAATTTATCTTCCTTTCTAAATAATACAAGACGATTTATCCTAGAGTTTAGATTTATTATAGAGATAATACTTCTCTAGATTTATAACTTTGCCCTTATTTTTAACCCAAGAGCTAGTATCACTAAATACCTATTCTCGGATAAATTACCTAGTTAAATTAAGAGGTTACCGATTATTAAAGAGAGTTAGTCGGCTTCGTTATAAATACTAGAAAATTATTTAAATTCGATTAAAGCGATAGTTTTCTCCTCTAATAATTAATTTTTAGCCTCTATATCCGGCGATAATATTATTTAATTATAAAACCTATTTATAGGAGCTTTATGAAGTACGCTCGAAGGTTATTCGGATATAGTTAATATAGTAGTCTTCTCCCCTAACGGTTAACTTCTAGCCTCTATATCCGACGATAATATTATCCGACTATAGGACCTATCTATAGGAGCCTCGCGAGGAATACTCGAAAGTTATTCGGATATAGTTAACGCGGTAGTCTTCTCCCCTAACGGTCAGTTTTTGGCCTCTATATCCGACGATAATATTATCCGACTATAGGACCCATTTATAAGAGCCTCGTAGGGTACGCTCGAAGATTATTTAGATATAGTCTTCGCGGTAATTTTCTCCCTTAATAATCAGCTTTTAGCCTCTATATCCGGCGATAATATTATTTAATTATAAGACCTATTTATAGGAGCCTTATAAGATACGCTCGAGAGTTATTTAAATTAAATTAACGCGGTAGTTTTCTCCCCTAATAGTCAACTTTTAACCTCTATATCTAACGACAAAACTATTAAATTATAGGACTTTATAAAAAAGACTTTAATTTAATAAATTAAATATAAATATAACGGATATATCTTCTTTAATAAGGATAAGTTATAGTTAGAATTAAATAAGAGATTTATAAATATTTTATCGTCTTCTTTAAACGTTTTTCTTAATAAATAGATTTCGATTAATATATTATACTCCCTAGATTCCTAAAGAGAATAAGTATTTTATAAAGATTTTAAAATTCTTTAACTTCTACCTAACCACTATCTAGGTATATATACCCTTCGAGATAATATTCTAGTTCTTGGAAATAAGTCTAGTCGAATCATATTCCTTTAATTTAATAGGATAGTTATTCTAGTCTAGTCCTAGATTTTATAAATTACTATTTGATTTTTATAGTCTTTTATTACCTTAATAATTATCTTATTATTATTCTTAATAATTATAACCTAGGGTCTTTATTTAGAGTAGTTTAATAATAATATATTATTTACCTTTAAGAATTTGAATTAACTAATTTATAATTAGATATAAATAATCTAGTAACGAGGTTAAATCGTTTTTCGTTATCTATTATTCAAACCGTCCTATATATTCGTGAGATAAATACGAAATATTAGTAATATTTATAACTTTATAAACTATCGTAGTTAGAGTTTCTAGTAAATATATTATAATTATATAACTACCTAATAGAGAGTATCTAAATAATTTAGAGTACCTCGTACAAATATATTAAATAATCAAAATAATTTCAACTTCGATTATATATATAGTCTTTATAGTCTCCTAGTAACCGAGTATATATTTAGCGATAATATACTAACGGAGGTCTAACGTCTCGATAATATTATCGGCGATAGTATATATTTTATACTATATCCTTAATAATATCTCTATAAATATATATATTTTTATAGTTACTAGAAGCCGAGTAAAGCTCGGATACTAGGCTTTTAAAGGTATACTATAATATACTTTAAATAGTTATAGCGCACGGAGACTAGGCGAGGGTAAAGGTCTTTATCGAAAATATACTACGAGGCTAGGCTACAAGGGGGAAGATAGTCCCGGGACTTTATAAATAAAGCTCTTAATAGAAAATCCGAAAAGATATTAATTATTTAGAACGTCGAAGTAATAGAGATAGAATAAAACAATAGTTCTAAAGTAGTTAAGAGACGAAGAGTTCGAGATATAACTTTAGAGATAAAATATATAGATAATACGAGATAGTAATAAATAGTAATAATAAACCCCTAGAGGTAACGGTAATACCGGCGGCTCTAGAAATTCAATAACTAGTTTAAATTAGGATTCACCGACGTTTTATAATCGGGGATTATATATTACTTCTATATAATTCTTCCTATAAATGTATTTTACTACCGGTATTAAAATTACTCTAATATATAAATTTAAATTAAATATCGTAGTATTAATATATTTGGGAAATATATACTCCCCTATATTTAATAGACTTTTATTAATAGAAAAGTAATTTAGGATATATTAATAATCTAGTTAAACGTGATTTTAATATAATTTTAATATTTAATTAAGTCTTTTTATTAAGCCTCGAGGTAGGAGACCGCGCCCGATATTATTAATTATTTAATAACCCGGAAAGTAGGGTATATTTATATTAATAACGAGAATAATAAAAATAAACTAAGGTAAAAAGTAATTAATTATATTTAAGAAAGTAATAAAACTATTTATTTAACCGAGTAGGACTATTAATAAAATATTATTAGAGAAGACTAACTAGATAATAAATCATCTTTAATATATAATTTATTTAAACTACGTCATAGTACTTTAATAAGTAAATATAGTACTATATAGTTTAAATAATAATATAAAAATACTAGATTAACTAAACTCGATCGTTAAGGAAGGAGTAGTAAAATATTTATAAAAATCTCTAAAGACTTTAGAAATAACCGATCTTTCTATAAAAATAAGAGAGGGTTATATAGGGGTTTTATATACTATTTTTATATAATTTTATAAATATTTTCCCTATTAAGGTAGCTTCGTACCGGGGATAAAAATATATAATAATTTAATAATCTAGATAATAACGGAGGTATTTACGATAGAAATATTTCTTTAAGTCGCCGCGACTAACGAAAGTCTTTAAACGATTAATTACTAGTAGGCTTTTTTTACTAAAATAAAAAATATATTAAATAATCTAATATTCGATTAAAAAAGTTTTCGAAAGATTTAATAATAGAGTAACGGACGGTAAAATCTACTCCTCTTTAATTTTAATATCCGTTTTACGGCGACAAAAGTTTTAATTTTCTTATTTTTTATAAAGGGCGATTAATATATTAATAATTATTACCCGCCGTTAATACTCTTTTTCTATAGATAATATAATAAAAGTAAAAAATACGTCGATAATTTAAACTCTTTCCGCGAAAACGTATTCTATTATTTAAAGATTTTCTTATTCTACGACCGGTAATCTCTTTAATTAACGTTAAATATTAATTACCGGTTATTTCTTTTTATACTTCTCTTTAATTTCTATTAATAAAACCTTCTCCTACTACCGTCGTAAATTACGATAAATTTAATAAATTTATTAATATTAATTATATAAAGGGGTCTCTTTCGCGCTAACAATCGAATACTTTTAATTTTAGAAAGTTTATAGTAGAAATTTTAACCTCCGACGTAAAGGTTTTACCTCTAGGTACTAGTTAACCTCTTTTTATTATATAAAATTAAATTTCCTCGGCCGTCGAGGATCGATTATACGATTTATCCTACTAATTATTTATATTAAAGTAGTCTATAACTTTAAGCCGCGGTAGGTAGCCTATATATCGGGTATATATCTTAAAACGTAGTTCTTCTAGAAAACGAAAGAGTTATAATATTATAGGATAATATTCCGTTATATATTTATAATCTTATTTATATACCTATAAATAAGAATTTAACCGGAGGTTAAAGTCTATTTACTATTATTATCGAGAGTTTATTTATTATTATAGCGGAAAATATATAGACTTATAGGAAGTTCTATACTAGTTAGACTCCCGAGGTTAATTATTTATAAATAGAGGGTATTATTAGTTAGCGCTTCGTCCTCGGAAATTTATATATTATATATAATACTTTTATACTACCGAAATAAAGGTCTTTCCGTTAATTTATTTTTAAAAGATATTAATAATTATTTCTACCTTAAAGTAATCCGAAAATAAAATAAATACTTTAGTAAAATTAAAGAGGAGGTAGTAAAAACTTAGTCCGTAAAGAGTAATATAAATATAATAATATAAAAATAAAGTAGTAAATAAGGTTTATTAAAGACGTCGAGAATCCCGAATTTATTTCTACTACTTTATTAACGACTATAATATATCTAGAAACTACGGCGAGTAGGGTATAATAAGAATATTTATATATCCTTCTCTCCGAGGTAGTCTTTCGTATTAGGAAAAATAATCTCGATTAATACCCAAGGTTATTCTCTATCGTTAAGGTCTAGTAGTAAAGTTATTTTAATATATTAATAAAGAACTATTAATAGTATACTAGATTAGTTACCCGTTATTTTTATAAATTATATTATTCCGCCTAGTTATATACGGTATCGTTCGTATAAAAAAGTCGTTTCGGTAGAGGTATATAGTATCTTTAAGAGCTCGAATTTATCTTTAATATATAATACGACTTTTTTCTTTTTATCCTTCCGTAGGTTATAAGCGATCGTAAACCGTTATTTTATTTAATAATTATTAACGGAGGTTTATTTTAAGAAGTAACTAGTATACCCTATATATTTAACTCTTAATAAGCGGATTAATTTAATAATAACTAGTCTTTTTCTTTCGCACGAGGTATAAGATATTCTAGTATATTTATAAAGTACTAGTCGTATTAATATTATCTTTACGTTCGGTAAAGAGCTAGTCGAAGAAGGTATATAAAATATTAATTATAATTACTTCGAAAGTAACTAAGGGGTTTTTCTTAATGAATTAATAATATCTAGCGGTATCGATTAGATTCTAATCGGTTTATAGGGTAAATATAAAAAGGGTCTTTATTTATACTAAAAGTCTTTAACTATATTTAATAGGTCTTCGCTCTTATCCTTATAGACTCGTTGGGTAAATTCTAAAATATTTAAGTTAACTTCTAGTTACTAGTAGTATTCTAGGGAGTGTCCCATAGTATATACTATAGCTTGGCCATACTTTTGAGGAGCTATAGGGCCGATGAGTTAGGGTGGATGATTGTTGAGGTTAAGGCGCAGGAGTAACGACGAAGGTGGGAATGTAAATGGGTAAGAAAGCAAGAGGCAAGAGGCAAGAGGTAAGAGGCAGCTGGATATAAAGGACAGGACAAAGAGGGTGGCTGAGCCCAGCAGCCAGTCCTGGAGTCGTCGCAGAGGGATCGATCGTGCATCCATTGTTCGAAGGGGGGGGAAGAGGCTTTATAACATGATCTCGCAACAGAAGCGCCGAGCTGAGCGACACGCAGTTCGATGGTCGCGTTGATGCAGGAACGATCAGTAGCACCGTGGAGGGTGGTTACAGGGTGTAGAGAAGGTGTTGGGGGTTTGGAGGGGAGGGGAAGGCTCTAGGGCGGCAAGTGCCCCCAGCGATCATCTGGCAAAAAGGGTGTCAAAAGCAGCGTTCGAACCTGCCGAAAGAGGCAGCCCCTGGGCCGTCCCCTCGTTAAACTGCAGCGTTTTCCACGCCTGAAAGTATGACGTTGGAATCATGCGTACCTCGCACATGCTCCAGCCAGCTTTGCGGATCGCCCACGTCTTCGCCTGGCATAAACAGTAACGGGAACCCACCATCGGCCTCTTTCATTCTGGTAGGGAAGACCGAAGTCAACAGGGAGACGAACCTTTGCTGCTGAAGGACGAACAAATGAGGTTGTCTTTCTCGCACAATGGTAACAAATACCCTTACAGACTCCTACAGCAACGGAATGCAGAACTCCTGGCAATCGCTTTGATCCATGCTGCAGAGGGGCCTTCACTGCCCAGCGGTTTTAGTCAAGCATGGACACTCGTCCGAGAGGTTAGTTTTGCGGGCAGATGTTGTAGAAATTATAGTCACTGACAAGCGGAGAAGGCCTTTGGATACAATTCCGTGCAGGCGGGCCATCTCCTGGCGAGGACTGTCCAAGAGCTCGGCCCGAAGATAGCGCACTCGTTCACAAGATACGCGGGCAAGAATCCGCTCATGGCGGTGAGTTGAGACGGGCCCCAAACGCAGATGTTCAAGAACATTTGCAAACAATCTGGCGTTGTGCATGTGACATTCGAGATGATCCAATCGATTGTGCCTCGTCACGCACACCCAAGCTCAGCAGTCCTGGACGTCTCGCCTGGCCCAGCCGCCGGGATCATGGAGTACGAAACTGCAGAGGTAGACGCTGGGATCAAGATACAGAAATTCTGGCGCCGCTGCTCTCCGAAGCTCCTGGGCTATAGGGAGTTCTTACAGTCACAACAAGGCCAGGCCATAGAGAAATATCTAGATCTATGCGTGAAGCATTCTGGCCGCCTCGCCTTCAAAGTGCTTCTCGTCTCCCAGGGTGTGGAAGCTTCCCTGAGATTGGCAGCTCTACAGGCTTCCTTGAACCAGAAACATTTGGACGTGATGCGACTGATTGTGGAAGTTGACGTTGAACTGAGTTTCTACGAGACTATAGACAGTGTTCTTGAAGCACTCAATCGCCTCGATGGCCTATTGAAGATCCAGGCGGACGATCTATCCGAAGTCGTCTTGGCGAAGCTTATTGAAGGAGGCGATGTGCCAGAGTTACAGCGTTTCCTACATGGCGTAAAGACTGATCTGGCCGAGGCGGAGAAGGAATTACTAGAGCTGGAGCCGACAATGGGCCAGGTCTACAGACATGTACGAAAGGAAGGAGGTAGCTAAGGTCTAACCTCGGACCAAGAAATGTGAAGATAGGTTGGGTAACATCAGTCAGGTTGTCGAATTAGAAGAATTGTGGTTGAGGCGTGTTGGATGTGGCAACGTTTCTGTCCGCTCATCCGAGAAAGGCTTTACTCATGAAAATTACTGGGAGCATATAATTCATGAAAGAGATCACTAGCCGAGGACAAAGTACCTCCTGCACACACTTCTTCAAAATCAGGGTTTAAATCTCAAGCGATATCTTACCCCGCGTCTTGACATTCTCTCTCGTGATCATTGCCTGTATTCTATGTCCACGTTTGGGACCATGACTGCGTGTCTTTCGCCCCTTTTCACGGCCTAAGCTATAGTGGTATGAAATGCATAACTTGGAGATATGGGCTCTAGCGAATCGTATCTTCTGATATACCTCAAAGCTGTGCTGCCCTTAAGAATAGCGCGCAGCCCGAATTTCATAGGATGCGGCTACCTTTGTAATTTGAATTGTGACCATTCCACGAAATGTTGATGCGGTATGCTCTCCTCTTACCTGTTATGCTGTCTTTACTCTATATCGGTAGTGACTTCCTCTGACGAGACCTAGCCTTTCACTCCCAAAAAGCTGACACAAGCTAGCACACCTCATACCTGCTGCCAGAAGCCAGAGGTGTGACAGCTACTCAAAGTAGAATAAGGAGGCTATGGCCACGTCTTGAGACATACTTGCTTCGACGGGCATTGAACGCAAGCCGAAAATCTTGAAGAACATCTGTGCGGCCGTTCTTATTTCAGCATGATACTGTAGTACTGTGAAGGGGTAGTCAGCATTGTATCGGAGGTATCTAGCGGTGCGGGGTCCAGCGCTGGAACAACCTGAACTCACCGTAAAGGCTATAGCTTTGTATAACCATCAATGTCATCGAGAAGAGACTCGTTCACCTGCGAGCTTGACACTACACAGTTGAGGAGATGGCGCAAGCAGGACGATTGGTGGAGAGTTGGGTATCAAGTAGATACTCTTGATTGCTTCATGGAGCTAGCTATATGACATTGCTATATACTATACTTGGCCACATTCCTCCGGGAACAGCAAGGGCTCTCAACTATAGTATAATGCATCTCCATATCTGGTAACGCCAGCCCTTTGCAAAATCTCTGACCGCCGTAAATGGACCCTGTGGTTCGAAACTGTATCGGCCGTGTTGAAGGTCTTCGCCTTTGTGGCCTTGTTTGTGTAAGCTGTCAATGTGATCGTGTGGTGGTGTGGTGGTGTGGTGAGCAAGTAGTGGAAAATTGGGTGTCTACGTATCTCTCAGTCATGTTGAGAAAGTTAACCATCTGCATATTACAAGAGAAATATCTTCTGCTAATGTAGTGACATCCAGAGCAACGTTTTATCTTCTATTACTCGAATCTCGTCCGTCCAGAGTCTCCACGAGAGTGCATACAATTAGCACCTTCCTGGAGAGAAATATCCCTCCTCGCATTCCAAGGCTGGCACGGGTGGCCGGATCATAGTTGACGCCAAAGGTGGTCTGCTCAGTTTTATCACGCTCTGCGCAAAGCATGTCCGCGGCTTCCTTTTTCGAAAGGAACTCTTCGTAGAAGGGTGGGGTAAGAGGATTGGGTCGAGGCACTGATGCAATAGGCAGGAAATGACGGCACTCGTCTAGAAAATCAATGCAAGTCAGTAATGCACCTTGGGTAAGACACAACGAGTTGATTTTGGGGTCGGAGGCTATATAGAACGATAGAGGGACAGTACTTAAGTCTGTTCGATAAGATCAAAGAGAACAGACTCGCAGCATAGGTGGACGACCAAGATGGGTAGTCTTAATATGCAGGCCGATTGGCCATGGCCAATCATTCCACGTCTTTGGTATGCCACCAATCTCATGCCACGCCTTGTGCTGGGCAATAAGCTCGACATCTTCGGCCGACTGTGGACTGAGGAACTTGCACACGATGTGTTCCCACATCAGGTGCTAATGCTTAGAAGTGACCTCGACTAGGATGGTCATTAGCGCAATTTCAAAGGAGGGGAAGCAGACGTCTTGGGACGTTACTTTGCACTCTCCCGTAATTCATCAATCTGACTCTATCTCCAGTCGTGGTGTACTCGTATTAAGGGGCCATTGGGAGCCTTTAGATTGGCCTATGGCAGCGAGCGAAAGAAAGCACATGAGCAACAGCACTCTGGGTTTGACTTTGTTGGCGGTTTTGGGTTGAGTAGCCCGGTAGCCTAAGCGTATCATAATGCTAAATACCAAGGAAGTACCCGTACGAGTTGCAAGCTCCCGGGAATGAAATTGTTGCTTTCTAATTGTGTGAGTATGGTAGATGTTGGTTTCATACCTCACTGTAGGGCAGGATTGGTGGATAACCCTGTTGAGACAAGCTAAGACTAAAAGGGCTCAGTTGCGGTAAATGAAAGCACGCCTGATGTTCAACGCTTTGATGATCGCAACAGCTTCGCCTTGTTGTCATTTTAAATAGATGTATCATATGGGACGGGTGGTTACTAGCTCTTGTTGGTATTGATTGGAGAAAATACTTAAGGAGTTGAACGAGATCTCCCTTACTGAATACTCCAAATTTTGCAGCCACAACGTTTACGAAAGTTCTTTCCTTTTAGCACTCGGCGCATATCCAAGGTCGTATTTCCATTTGCCCCCAATTGCCCACTCCAACTCCAAGCTAACAGCGTATTAGAATGCATATCTCTCTTATTCCAACAGCCTTGGCTCTGTGTACACTGAGCAAAGCTTCACCACTCAAATTTGGCTACAGCCTCTTCGCCGGCCCTCCGAGCAACCAATGTGCGACGCTGGTAGATATTCACATCTTGACGATTGGCGCTAAGCCTGGCCAACTCCCTTATAAGTCAGAGTGTATACGGGATTCCGGAGTCACGTGCATCAAAACATTCGACTACGCCAGGAAAGAAGGTGATGATGTGGATCCAAATTTCGGCAAAACTTGGACATGCAAGCAGCATGGATACTTGAGTGGGGATTGCTCTGGAGACCCTTGGCAGAGCACGGCCAACGTGGTGGTGAATTCTATACAACTGCAATGCTTCGATTGCACAGGCGATACTTGTACTGCAAATCAGTTTTGAAGCCTATCTAGCAACTACAACGAGAGCGGCTATACATAGATTTCAACCAAAGGTTGCTGACAAGGGGTCATGATAATAGTAGTGGTGGTAAAAGATGTAGAATAACTACGGAGCAGCTGGTCCTGAAATCAGGATCCAGCCCTACGGCTAATGCGATTGGGCAAAGCCCTAAGCCTTGCTGCCAGTTCTTGGCAGACTTCTAACATGCATGTATCCCCCCTGTGATAGATTGCCAGTTTCAAAAGAAAGAACGCCAAGTCCTCATGGCGACAGGTAGTTCGAAAAGGGTATCATAGAAGGGAAAAAACAACGCCAAACGCATGTGGGTATGGTACAAGTAAAGAGGGAGATTCATCAACTTTCGGCTTGCCAGCGCGTAATTGATCGACAGTGAGGTGGCTAGCCATGACGTAGCTAGGCGTCGGTGATAGCCATGAGGCGTAGGAAGTGGAGTCGCCAGCTTGGTAGGTGATTTAGGGTATCAGTGCTGGGAACTGAGGTCCCGGGGGTTTTTTGGGGGGGTTTTCTTTGAAAGAATCGTTTTAGCGTAGTTGTAGCTGAACCGAAAAGGTCGATTGGCGGTGTTTTCGATTTGAGAACTGTTTTAGCGTCCAGCTAGGCTCGATCTGGATACCTCTATGACTTCTTCTTTGCCTGGCGGCCCTTCTTCTTTGCTGGCTGCTGAGCTGCATGCTCTTCGTATGCCTTGATAAGCTCGTTAGCCTGAATCAGCTTCTTGTTAGTCCAACGGTCCCACTCTGAGCCCTATCCTTGCCAACGTAAGAGATATTCGGTGGCAAAACAGCGTCCCTTCTTGATGACTCGCTTATCTAGGGTTCGTTATAACGGGCAAGGTTCCAGCTGTGCTATAGTGAATGTATTATAGATCTTCCAGTCCCTAGGGATATCAAGCTGGTAGGCCAGGCGACCGATCCGCTCAAATATACGGTAAGGGCCTACTGCTTGCTGGCCATATTTCCTACCTGTGAGCGTATTGGCCGGGATATTATATCCGCGATGTAGCCGTAATAAAGCCCAGTCCCCTTTTCGAAGGAACTACGGATGGTGAGCTCGATTATAATAGTACCTGTTATTTATCTAGGCGTAAGCGATAGCGTCGGAAATCTTTAATCGTACTAGATTCTTAGTTAAGGGATCCTTCTCCTAGCCGATAAAGTCAAGTACGTCGTTAACGATAAAACTATAAATAACCTCGTTCGGAGACTTGTCGATTAGATTTAATACACTATTATTATATTATAAAGTAATTATTGAGAGAGTTTCTAATTAGGATTTAGACTTTTATAGTATAGTAATTTAAAAACGAATAACTATTTCAATTATTTAAGAAACGGTGAAGTTTAAGGGGCTCCGGAAATATATTATATATATATAAAATAACTAGGCGAAGTAGTTATTTATTATTAAATTTAGCGAGAATAATAATACGTCTTCTACTAGTTTAATAACCCTATTTTATATAAATAAAAGATTCTACCCTCGTATATCTTTTAGTCTTAATACTTTTATATACTCGTTAATAAAGGCTCGTCTAGAGGCGTCTAAAGCCGAAGATATAAATAAATATATATAAGAGTTATTAGATTATAATAAGTCTAACCTTAAAGTTATTTAAAACTAAATAAAGAACTAAGAAAATAAATATCGGTAGGATATATCCTACGATATCGGCGATATAGTATAGGTTTCGTTAAAGAATATAAAGATAAACTATTTATCTAAATCGCTAGAAAATCGAATACTAGGTACTATAAAATCGTTAAAAAGATTAAGACGTTTTATTAATTAGAGTTTTCTCTAAATATAAAATAAAGTAAAGATTTCTATATTAAAAAACTCCGGTCTTTAGTTAATAATTCTTTATCTAACTAAAAACTCCCTCTATTAAACCTAGTAACCATCGAGGATAAAAACGAATTTATCGTCGACGATATTATATCTTTACGGCGTAAATCTTGAACTCGACGTTTTTAATTTAAGATAAAATAGAAGGGCTACGACTATAACGACGAATAATACTATATAAATACTAGGGAGTTCGATAACGTAAAGAATATAATAGAGGAATTCTATAAGCGATTCTCGCGGATAGCGAAGTAATAGAATTAATAGAGATTTAATAGAGGTTTAATATATTTAATATATTTAATAAACTACTCGACTTTTTAATTAACTCGGGACGAGCCTTTTCTAGAGGGGGGAGTAATATTTCGAGTCGAACCTAATTTAATATTAGTATTACTTTTTAATAGGGTTAGTATTTTAATAGTATTACTACCCCGCGGCTTAGTAAAAATATATAATATATATAATATTATTAGAAGTATTACCTCCTAATAGGGATAGTATTTTAGTAGCGGACTATATCTTTTTTTATTTATATTATAAATTTGTCTCTTTAGTTTTATTCTCTTAATTATTAAATTATTATTAATTTATTCTATTTATATCTTAATAGATATTCTAGATAGAATAATAAAAGTAGATAATAAAATTTACGTTCTTATATAAAGTAGGTAAATTTCAGTTTTTATAAAACAATAACCGTCGCTCCTAGTAACTTTAATATTTATAATTATTTCTATCGTTACTACTTTTTTTAACTAATTAAAACACTACTTATTAATTAATTTACTATAGTATATACGAGGAAGGGGAGGGCGGGGGGCGTTATTACTACTACGAGGGGGAGGGCCCCTAAAAAACTATTAATAAATCGGGCGCGTAAAACTATACTAGGAACCTTAAATCTATTTAATATAACTAGATTAATACGTAAAACTAGGAGGACCTAGAAGAAGGGTACTAATTTAAATTCTAATAATAATTATAATTATTAGAATTAATTTAATTAATTTAGTTATCGTTCTACGTTAAATTTAATACTATTAGAAGTCTATTAAATTATTTATTTCTAAGCTCACTTTTTAATAGTTTATATATAAAATAGTTAACGTAAACACGTCCACGTTAATAGAAATATACTAGTAATCGTTTATAATTAGAGTTTTATAAAAAGCGGCGGGGGTAATAATAATAATATTATTTAAAAGTAAATTCTATCCTAATCTATCGCTAACTATATTAATAATATAAAATACTAACTTCTACGTAATCTGCGCTAAGTGTATAACTATCTAAATTAAAGATATATAATTAATATAACGTATTAGGAACTATGAGTTTATTCTCTATAAGAGTATAAATTAATATTAATATTTCTAGTATTTAATATCCTAATCCCTAGTAAGAAACGAGGGATAAAGTAGGCGATAAATATAATATTTGTATTTTTCATTAATTAATAGATTCTAGTATCGTCGAAGAATAAAATATTTTTCTATTCTATAACTCTATTACTAAGACGATTATTAGAATAATTACTAGAAATCCGTTTTAGTTAGGGCGTTAACGAATTCTCTTACTTTACTCTAATTTATTTTAAGACCTATACTAAAAGATCCCTACTCTAAATTAGAATAGGGATTAAGATATAATCCCTACTCTACTCTATATTAATCCGAAGCGTATTAGTATTATTATTCAGAGGAGGTCCTACGACCTCTCTTTATCTCGTTTTATCTATATATTAAAGAGAAGTATAGAATTAAGGTAATTATATTTGAAGATAATACTAGTAATTATAAATATCTCAATATTTAAAAGATTTACCGTGAGAATAATATCTTTATTATTAACTAGCCGATAAATAACCCTAATTTAAACTCGATTAAAAAGGCCTAAATATAGTATAATTACTAGTTTTAAAAGTAGAGTATATATATAATAACTAGTCGAGAGCTAGAAGAGTACTAGCGACGTATATAGAATATACTATTAATAGATTTAACTCGAAAGTAGTTCGATTAATTACCTAAATTATACGAGAAAATTATTCAATATTAAAAGTATAATGACTTTAATTTATAATTAACTAAATATCGATTATATTTTTATAATATCTCTCTCTATTTCTAGACTAGTCGAAAACCCGCTAAATATTAGTTATAATACTAGTATATAGTTTAGATCTAACTTTAATATTAGGTCTATATTCCTCTTTAATTTAACCGAGAAATATATTATAATTATCGCTAATAGTAAACCTCCTCCTTGAGTTATTATATCGTTATTATAGTAGGTAATAATAACGTAGTTAACGACTTAAAAAAAGCGATAGGAGATAGGAAAATTATTAAAAATATCTATACTAGAATATTAAGAATTAGTATAATATACGAATTATATAACTTTAGTTTATATATAAATATAGCGAGTATTACGGCCTTTCCTACTATATAAAGTTTAGTAGGATTATAAATACGCGTTACTATATAGGATATATATAATTACTATATAAATAATATAAATATATACGAGGTTTACCCCGATTTGGCTAGGGCGGCCGAAAACTTTTACGAATCCTAAATACTAATAGCTTACTATACTACGTATTATAGAAATAAAACTTATCTAAGATTATTTATAATTCCGAAATCCTCTACCTTCGAAAATTAAATAAACTTCTAAAATTATTAACTCTTTCGAACCCTATAAAAATACTTATATATTTTATAATTATTTTAGTATTTTAGCTCCTTACTTTATAATAGGTTAAGTCTTAACTATATATACTATAAAGTCTAATAGACGCTTAGTATATAATATTATAAATACTATAAAACTAATTTATCTATAGAATTAAATTTAGCCTCCGAGTTTCTCCTCGATAAACGCGTAGCCGGTTATAATTAAGTATCCGCTTTATTATAATAATTATCTAACCCTCCTAAATTCTTAACGGTATTTTAAATAAATTTACTCGGTATATACTATAGCCTATTTATTTTATACTTTCGGAGTCGGTATTTCTATCTCTAATAAACTTATAAAAAAGTTAGTATAAATATAATATAGAATATCTAGCGAGATATACTTAAAATACTACTTTATCGCTATATTATAGTTTATCTAGTTAAATAGGTTATGGCCTTAATCGTTAGTTTCCTATCTAGCGCTATATACTTCCTATTTATATCCTCTCGATATATATTATATACCGTATTTAGTCTTAAGATATATTAGTTTTATATCGGAAAAAGCGACCTAAAAAGTAGAGATTTATTATTAATACTTCAATAGCTAGCTACCTTTTCTATTAGAATAAAATAAACTAATTAATACTATATACTATAACCGTACCGCCGTACGTGAAGATATCGCTATCTAGGAAAACTATATAGGGTTTGTTAATTATACTTAAATAAATATTATATTCGTCTTTATACTACTCCGAGGCTTACGATCTAGTTCCTCCTTAATATATATTAAATTTAACGGCCTCTACCTATTCTTTATTATAAGAAAATTAACTACCGTATTTCTAGTTTATAAAGTTATTCGTAGTATTATAGTTATCGATAGTTATTTTTAAACCTACTTTATATTCTTAAACTATTAAGCGCTTCGCGTCTACTAAATAATAAAATATAATAATTTATAGAAAATCGAGCGAATTAATTATACTTTAAATATCCTCGCTATAAATCTAGGAGACTCTTTAAGTAGTATTTTTAATATTATAGAAATCGTCTTTAATATAGAAGACTTAGATATTATTCACGGCTATATCTCTACTTATATATAATATTATATTCATTCCGTTATAGAAGTTGGATATAGGTTTAGTAGTTATTAATCTAGTTATAATAACCGCTACGGGTACTACCCTAATATTAAAGTATAAAAGATTAAGTAATAAAGTTTATATATTTTAGTAAGTTTAATTATTTAGAAAAGATTTATATAAGGATAGTCCGTCCCTAATATAAAGATAGTTTTTTTATATATCCTTAGCGGCTTTAATCACGTTATATTTATTATTCCCGTTATCGCTATTATAATTAAGATAGTATAGAATCCGGTTATCGGGTAAATATATACTAGGCTTTCCTAAAACTAAGATTTAACTAGTATCTATAATTTCGCTAGTTTTAATAATATATTCTATAAGTATTAGCGTGTCTATTAATCCTTTAATAATTTTATTATATACGATTAAAGCGACGAGTTTTACGAGTCCGTCGAAATTAATATTATTTAAATATATAAGACCTAAAACCTTTTAACTAGCTACGATAATAATAGGTAAATAATACGCTAATATTCGAGGAATTTATTAAGGTAATTAAGTTAGTTATATAATAAAACCGGTAGTTTATTTATTATTAATAGTTTATTTTATAAAACTACCCGCGATTTCTTTAAAACACGTATCGCTAACGGTACTACGTTTTTTAATAATATATATAAATTTATCTAGGCGATATATTCCGTTACTATATTTATTAGAGGTAGTAATAGTATTATAAGAATATTACTTTTTTAGTATTTATTAGTATTAACCGTAATAGTATTAATACTAATATTATTATTTATAATTAATATATTTAGTTTAAAGAGAAAGATAAATAGGTATTATCGGTATTTATTCGTTTACTTTAATACTAGCTTTTATATTACTATATTTATAATAATAATTATACTCGGGTTATTTTTTATCGTAGTATAAGTTATTATATTTGAATTTTATATAGACGAGATTTACGTTAGGGTATAATATAGAATATATATATAAAGTTATTTAACGTTATAAAGATAATATACTTTTATTATTACGACGATAAAAGTAGTAATTATAATTAAAATTAAAATAATAATTTTCTAAGTTTATAACTAGAGCTCTAATAAATTAATAATATTTTAGAGGCCCGAAATATAATTCGGGTTTATAAGTATATTATAGTTTTTTTTATTAATAACTTTAATACTCTTCTAAATATTTAGTCTAAAATAAACGTCTACGTTATTTATTTTCTAGTCGGTTTCGATAATAATTATAATAAAGTCCGTAATAGTAATAGTACTTTTTTATAAATTATTAGTAGTCTAGAATTAGATAATCGAAAATTTATATAATTCTAAAGGAATCTTTATTAGAATCTATATATATTTTAAGTTTAGCCTTAATATAATTATAAGAATTATAACTATTAAATTAATTATAACTTCGCGCCTAGTAATAATAATTAGTATATTTTTAGAGTTTAGGCGACGGCGTAAAATATTTAAAATCTAATTTAAGGCTATAAGAAGAAATAATAATATATATAATCTCGATATAATAATAAAATAAAATAAATCTATAATAGAGGTAAGAGGGGGGGATCTTTAATAAAATAATTATTCGATTATTTATTTTTAATTTTATATTATTCTTAATATTAAAGATTTCTCGGATTAAATAACTTTTTAAATTCTTTAAAAATAAGTTTAACTAAAAGATAGAATAGAATACTTTTAATATTTAGATTTAAATTCGAATCTTAAAATAATATTAATAATATATATTCATAAACTAATTTATTATATCGTCGTATTATATTATATCGTATATAATTCGTAAAGAATTAGATTATAATATAATTTCCCTAGATATTTATAGTACTCTCGTTATAAAATAATTAATAATTAATTTTATATATAAAATAAGTTTAAAAGTTATAATAGACTTTAAGTAGTTAGGCTCTACGGTATATAAATATAATAATAACCCGAAATAGGGTACCCGTTAATTTATAGTATATTATATAAATAATATAGTCGATATTTATATCGGGGTTAATATCGTAATTAATATCGTAATTAATATAGTTAATATTAATATTAAGTTTTACTCATAATAGTAACGAGTTTAATATCGTAATAAATATTATTAAATAGTAGAGTCTAATCCTTCTTTTAGTATTAAAAGATTTATACTCGGTATTTTAATATATAAAGTCAATTATTTATTTCGAAATTATAGACGATATAATATTATATATATAGATTACTTTATTTAACGTTATAAATCTATTATAATCGGAATTATAAAGTTTTAATAAATAATATATAAACTTTAGAGATCCTATATATTTATATTATATAGGTAGTATAGATCTATAATATTAAAAATTAGTAATTATTTTGAATATATTAAATTGTTATTATTTTAGTTTTTAGACGTATATACCTAAACCCCTTCGGGTTAGCCCTATTAATTACGTAACCGTCGGGCGATATATTTAAAAGTAAAACCCGAAATTACGGTTAAATCGGCGTATTTTTAATAGTAATCTCATAATCTCCTACCCGCTCTACTAAATAGGCCCTGTTTTTATCGCGAAATTTAAAATACTAGTATTTAATAGTAATATATATCTTTCCGTAATAATAATTTATTTTCTATATTATTTATTCTTTAAAGTTTCCTATTAAATAAACCTAATTTAATAATAAAATAATTATTAAATAGTGAGCCTACTATAATAGTAAATAATAGTTACTAGTAAATTTACTTCAATGATAAATAACCGTTAAATAATAAATTTGTTATAATAGTAAATAATCGTTACTAATAAACCTACTTCAATAATAAAACCGTTAAATAGTAAATTTATTATAATAGTAACCTTTTTATTTATCTCTTTACTTATATATACTAGCGTACCGGCTCCGTAGTAGTTATAGTATAATAATTATAATTAATATACCGGGCGTAACTATATTTCATTTATTAATTAATTAATTATTTATTTTTAATTTATATATACTAGTATACCGGCTCCGTAATAGTTATAGTATAGTAATTATAATAATTATAGTTAGTATACTAGGTATAATTATATTTTATTTATTAATAATTTACCTACCTATTTTTTATTTATATATACTAGTATACTAGCTCCGTAGGAGTTATAATACGATAATTATAGTAATTATAACTAGCGTACTAGGTATATTTATAACTTATTTACTTCCTACTTATATATATTAATATACCGGCTCCGTAGTAGCTATAGTAATAACTAGTATATCAAGATCTCTAATAACGATATCCGGCGGGTAATATAGGTATTACGATATACCGTTTTATAAAAAAAAGGGGGGGTACCGACTCCGACGGTATTATACTATTATCGAGATTTTATACTACGACTATAGAAATTTCGAATAATCGTTATTTTAATAGTATATATATATAATTACCGTAAAAGATTAATATAATTTAAAAAAATAAAAGCGAATCTCTGTCCGACGATAATTTTTAGATTATATTCGAATAAAATAAATTTATAAACGCGTCGTAAATATCGTCGTCGGCTATATTTTGAATTAAGTTAAAAATCTATATAGAATTACTACCGAAAATATATTAATTTGACTATAATTTCAGGTTTTACCCTTAGACGTATCGCTCGATAATTACGTAGTTAATAGGGTTAACCCGAAGGGGCTTAGGTATATACGTCTAAAAATTAAAATAAAATCGTTATTTAATATATTATTTACACCCTTTATCGTTTAAGTTTCTTGATTCCTAATAGTGTTATAATAGTATTATAGTTAATTATTTTTTTATCCCGCCCCTTCTCTCCTCCGGCTCTACTTTAATAATTAATATATTTAAAGTTATACTCCTTAAGGTTAATAATTCAGGGGAGTTAATTAGGGAAAATATATAAATAATACGATAGATTTATAGGCTCTTATACTCTTCTTAATAGATAATTAATTAGTTTATAAAAGAACTCTAATTTCTCCCTTCTCCCTTTTTCTCTCTCTTGAAGATAATTATCTTTCTTCTTTTTATCCTTTAAACTAGACTCGAATCCGATTATTCTTTACTCTTTATCTCGAAGTTCGAAACCATTTAATATATAACCTTATACGAGTCTCCGATTTATTTTATTCTTTTTATAATATATATTTAACTCTATTCAAGCTCTTATATATTAGATAAATTTAGATTATAATAATATACTCGACCCTACCGTCTTTCTAGAGGTTATTTAATTTTATTCTAGTATTAACTATCGAATATAACTCGGTATTAACGATAATTAAAAGATAGTTTTTAATTTACTATTTAAAGTATTATATATAGATATTCCTAGTTATAATAAAATAAAGTGTATTATAACTAGTATTAATAACTTTACCCTAATTAATAACCGTTTTAATTCTAATATTCGAGTATATTATAACGATAACGACGAAGGTCCGGACGAGTATTAGCGACCCGTAATAAATATAAATCCTTTATTAAAAGAAGTAGTTCCGAACTCTTAGAGAATATATAGCGTCGATTAAGAAATATATAATTATATTAATATAATAAGGTATAAACTCGTTCGTAATAAGAAACTACTTTATAAAATAAATAATACTTTTACGGCGATTTACTTCAAATATATAAATATATTAAGAGAAAAGAAACCCCGGATAATAATAATAGTATATATACCATTTCGATTACTATCCTTCTAATCCTAGAGGATAGATTATTAATAATATAATTCTTTCAAGATTTATTACTTCGGCTTACTAGGTCTATAATCCTTCGAGAGGGATCTAGTATTAAAATAGAATATTCTTACTCGCTTTAAGGATTTCTCTAGGAAATTTATAAATATATTTCAAGTATTAACGAGTTTTATTGTTATTTATAAAGTAAATATTAAGTTTTTTTAATATTAAAAGTTATAGTTAATCTAAAGTAATTAACTTATTATAAAGAGTTTTTTAATATATTTAAATTAACTTCCTACTCGGATTAGAGAATTCTAGGGAGAGTTATAAGTATAGACGTTTTAGAAACGACGACCCTAATTCTAAATAGTTTATTTTCTCTACGCTCCCTACGCTTCTTTCTTAATCGTTCTAAATATAACGTATTTACTAATTTAATTATAGCGGATAATATACTCGACTTCCCGGACTCCTATAGGTGGAAAAATATTATTAATATAATTTTATTTAATAGTATAACCTCCCTTTAAAATATAGATAATTATATATACTTCGGTTTACTCGTAAAACTCGTTAATTATAAATAAAGATTTATTAAAAGAGAGATCGACTAAAGGGATAACCTCTTTATCTATAATAAGAATATACTAATAAAGTAATTTGAACGTTAACCGCGATATAACTAATAAATTAATTAAATCCTGAACGTATTTTAGTATTGTATTTATATTTATATTATATATATATTAATATAGCGTTTTAAAGAGAGTGGCGTATATTATAACCTAATTATATTTATTAATATTATTTATTTAATATAGTTAAAGGCGAAAGTAAATATCTAGTTCTATAGAGTAAAACTCGAAATAATATTAGAGAACCTCTCTCCGAGACGAATTAATATATATTATTATACTAGATTAAACTAATCGTAACTTAACGGTACTTTCGTAATTTACGTATCTCGATATCGTTAATACTTCCGCTAATATCCGTTATCGGGTAGATATACCGAGTATTATTAATATTATTATAATAGCGTAGCCCTTTCACCTCCCCTAACTCTTATATTTATTTCTAGCTAGTCTAAATTATATATTCATAATATTTAAAAACTATAATAATATTACTTAATAAATTAATAGAAGAAGTTTTATTTATAATTTTATTATATTTTTCCTACGACCGTAGAGTTCTCTATATATTAATAATTACTAATTTACCGTCTTAATACTATAACGCCTTATTTTATCTATAGTTATATAAATTTATAAATATAATAATCCGATTTATCCTACTCGTTCTCGAAATAATTCGAGTTATTTTATTATAGTATTAAGAAACGACCTAATTTTACTCCCCTCGTTTAAAGTATATACTTTATTTAATATAAAGGATAATTAAGAATAAAAAAATTCATAAGATTTATATACGAGTTAATAATCTACTCGCGATATTACCCCGTATATATTCGTTTAGGTTTACGACCTTTAAATTCGTTAACTTTTATTTTAAATTAATTTTCTTTTAAATAAACCTACTATAATCTCTACGTAGATTTAAGATTAAAAATCGTAATTCGACTTTTAAAGATATCTTAAAATATATAATAATTAACGATCTCGAATTATTTACCGTCGAAGTAATAGACCTTCGTATAGGATCGATAAACTTTAACGTCGTTAACTCTAGATAAAAAGAGTCTCCTTCTTTTATATCTAGTTTTTATATTCTATATTAACGGCCTTAACTATTTACTAGAGGAGTATTTACGATTTTTTTTATAATTAATTATTTCTTTTAAAATACTTTCCTATTAGATCCTAGGAGTCGAATAACTAGGATTAATAACCTATAGAAGAAAAATAAGGTTAATTTTATTATCCGTAAAAATAACTCGTACTTTAGAGCCTATACGGCTTTATTTAAACATCGTAATTATATCTTTACCTAGGGACGTAGAGTTAGTAATCTAAGGTAATAATTCTAGATAACTTTTATTAATTTCTACTTATAAATTCATTACTTATAAAAGGGATTCTTTATCCTTTTCGTAGGACGAGGACGGCGTAGGATATAAAGAGTTACTAGTATTATTAATTATATAATCTTTATTAATAAACTTTATTCATGAGTCGTCGTAAAGTTCGGCTCCTAGCTCGAACTCTATCGATTTAATATCGAAAATACGGGTTAAATAGGTTTTTACTACTTCTTACTCTATAATATTTCTTAAATTATTAACGACCGTAGCGAGACACTAGCGTATATAATCTAGTACTTTAGAAACTATATCGATATAAATATTTAAAACTAGAGTTATAACTTTTTAAATTTATAGACTTATTTACTCGTAAATTAGAGATTCTAGGAGGTTCTATCCGATAATTTTATAAAGTATATCGGTAAAGCGGTGAGCCCGTATTCTACCGAAAAAGGCGGAAAAGGCGCTTAGATTTATTTAGCTTATATGCCAGCTTTAGAGATCGATTTAATACCTACTTTCGTCTAAAATATCTAAATACGTATTTAGTACCTCGATTTATTTTGAATAAATTTAAATAAATAGGAATAAGCTAGTCTAAGTAATACCGGTAGATAATTAGATATATATAGTTATAAGTGAATTATATAGTCTATAATACCGCGCTAGCTTAGGGGCTATTACGCGCGTATATAATTTTCGTGAATTAATATAATTTAAAATCTAAATTAAATTAGCGTGGTTATAACACTTTATATAGCCTTAGCGAGCTACCCGGCGCTAGTAGAAAATCACGGATTTAAAATCTTAAGTCCGAAGCTACTATTTTTAGGTTTTTTATTAAAAAATTTTTTTTTTTTTTTTTTTAAACGTTGTCTTTTCGTTATTTTTCCGCCTGAAGCCGGCAAAATACGTATTTAGTACCTCGACTCTTCTTGTACGGTCTCCCGCTTTACCGATATACCCGAAGTTTAATAAACTATCGGAGTGTTATTATAATAGGATTACTCGTTTTATATCTATTTTACTAGAAACGGTTTATTCGGTAACTTTCTAAAAAACTATTAATAGTAATAAGATTCCTAATTCGATTAATAATATAGTAGATAAAATTACGGGGCAAGAGGAACGCTTCGTATTATAAATTAACTAAATATTCTTATCTTATATACTTCCTAGTTATACTATAATTCAATCTTCGTATCGTTAATAAATATTACTTAAATAGTTAACTTGGACTATATATAGATTAGAGTTATATAGAGGTAGTATACCTAGTAAATATAACCGAAGCGTATCTAGAATTATTATCTAGATTCGTACTTTAAGGAATTTAAATCGAAATCGCTATAATCTATATAATATAATTTAGGAGATTATTCTATTAACTAATTTACAACTTTTAAGACGGAGCGAGAAAATAATAAAAGAATATTAATACTCTTCTAAACTTCGTCGTCTATTTATAATAATTTTTAACTCTAACTTTAACGGGTTTCCTAGCCTCTTATTTTTAGTTATTTAATTTTTATTTCTAATTTTTACTCTCGGGCGCTATATTTAATCCCCCCTCAAAATAGACTTTAGACCCTATAAAGACTTACGGACCTAATTACTCGTAAATTATAACTAAACTAGGTATATTCTAGAGACTTCTATTATCTAGTAAAATTAAAATACTTATTAACTAATTATAATACTATTAAAGGAGTATATTTAATCTAATTTAAATTAATTATTTATTAATTCTTACTCCCCTACTAGTATATATACTAGGTAGTCTCTATAGTATTTATTATCCTCTATATACTATAGGTAATAAATTAGTTTAGGGGAGTAAAAACTAAATTAATATTATTTATAAATTTATAAAATATATAACTCTAACCCTGAAAAGTAAAATAAGGATAATTTCGACAATATATATAGAGTCTAAAGATATATAGTATCTTGAGACGAATATTTATAAATATATAATATCTTAAAACTATCGTCTTAGGATAACTAATATCTCGAGACTAATAATATCTTTAAACGAATATCTTAAAATATATTAAATTTAGAGATATCTATTTAAAAATATTATTAATCTCGAGATACCCGTCTCTAGATATAATTTATTATAAAATATATATCTTTAAATATTATTTATCTTAAGATACTCGGTGTCCTAAAACGTTAATTTTAAAATACTATTAATCTCGAGATAATATCGGAGTTATTATTATTATTTTTAATTAGACCGTATATTATCTATATTTATAGAAAGTTGATATTTAGGTATTATTCGTAACCGGGCTCTTTATAGGGCTCACGTAGCCTCTTTTATATTATTAAACTTAAGAATTATTAATCTCAAGATATTATTAATCTCGAGATATATTATAATTCCCCTCGATACCGAGGCTCCCTTTATATATACGAGTACTCTAAATTATTTATAAAATTACTAAAAATTATAAAATATATCGAAACTCTAATTCATAACTTTTATTATTTAAATATTTATGAATATTTATTACTCTATAGTTATCGCGCTTATTTCTCTTTAAGTTAATATTTTAATTCTAATAATTCTACTCCGTTATTTAAATAATTACGTATAATATCTCGTAGGTTATCTCGCTACTTAGTAGTCCTAGATACTATTTACGATTAGTTATAAAAAGTAAGATATTTAAAGATTTTATTTATTATTAATATTTTTTCCTTCCCTCCCTTTATTTTTCCCGTAATTTTTTATATATATTTAACCTCTCTTTACGTGGTTTCGAGATCTTTATACGCGCCCCTTAAATATTTTATATTTACCTCGGTTTATAAAGCTCCGGGTATATCCGCCGAGCCTCGATATATAATATTATAGTTACCGTAAAAGATTTTCTCCTTTATTAAATTAATCGAGAAGATCGAAATAAAGAAAATCTATATAATAGGTTAACGTCGCTAGTAAAAGTATTAGTTATATATTACTTTATCTAGATTATCGCCCTTTAAAATATTATTTAATAATAATTATATCGCGAAAGTAGTCTCTACCCTCGTAAACCCCCCGTTAATGAATATTTATTACGTACGCGTATTTACCGATACACTATATTTACTAGATTAGATATATTTAACGCGTATAAACCTTTCGAGTTTAATAATTACGGATTAATTATTAAAGATACGGTAGGAGCGCGGTTATCTTAAACCCGGTAACGATTATAAAAATACTTTTATATTCGCTAATTAGAGTACTAATTCCGCAAGGTCCGCTGAATAATATTTAATAAAAGTCGAATATTATACTACCCTCGCCGGCTTAAATATAGTATAAAAGCTCCCGAGTCAATCCTCGGCGAGATTCTACGAAGAGGTCGAGTTAATTTTATTTCTTAAATAATTATAAAATTACTACGAAAGAATAACTTTATAAAAACGACTAGAAATTTACGGAGGGGATTTATAAATTAATATATTACCCGGCTTCGACCTTTAACGGCCGGGAAAATATAATATTAATTTTAATTAAACTACCGGTATAATTTATAAGAGCTTAGGCGCGACTATAATAAAAAATCCTATTTCGTTATAAAACGTTAACGTATTAGACGATAAACGTAGAAAGAAATAACTTAACGGAGATATAAATATATATATAAGAAAATAACGAGTTTAACGGTAAATAATACTACGTCGAGTAAATAAATAGTACCGCTAGTATTTAATAGGTCCGAAGAAAGACTTCGTAGAAAGAATCGGCGTAAAAGAGGATAAAAAAATAATACGAGTAAATATAATAATAATCCTACCTATACTCGGTTAATATTAAATAGCGCGAGTAACGAGGGGGATATATAATTATTTTATAAAAATACTCTAGGACTTTTAAAAAGAATAAAGTTCGTTAAATCGTAACGACGAGGACGTAGAATAATAAGAGCGCGAACGATATCGACCCGGCCGAATAGTAGATACGGCGGTACGTATTTAGACGAAAGCCTAGTACGTCGGCTAAGAAGTTTAGGTAAGGACTAGCGAAGAGAGGAATTATATTAATTAACGATAAATTCCCGGCTCGAAGACTAGTTTTCGATAATATAAAAATTCGAAAGGCTAGATAAAAAGTATTAATCGCGATATAAATTAATTAAACGAGGATACCGCTTTAACTCTACGGACCTAAAAATTAATAACGGCGAAGAAAATATAGATAAATAAAATATTTAAATATAAAAAGAGAGATTTATTCCTGTACCGACCGTAATAAAACGTTAACGACGATAAAGGTAAAGAAGAAACCGCCTATAACTATAACGTAAATCTATATAATATTTATAAAGAATATATTAGAAGCGGAGACGATCGGCGATATTCTTTAGAAGGAAAATAAAGAGAAACGAAATAAAGAAAATAATAAAGAAAGAGAAACCGAGGGAAGATAAAAGAATATATAATAACGGAGTTAAATAAAAAGTAGAGGGATACCTAACGCTTTAAATAAAGAGGGGGGAGTAGAAATAAATATATTAAAGAAACTATTTTTAATTATATATTAAATTTAGAGTTAATAGAGGATATATAATAAAATCGGTATCCGAGGACTAGAGAAAGTAACTAGGTAATTTAATATCGAAGATAATATGATTTTATAATCGCCGAGATTATTTATATTATAGGTTTATAAAGTTTATAGGCGGAGACTCCGGCTTAATTTATTAATTATTTAAATTAATTTTTCCGTTAATTATATTAAAGTAAATAATATTAAAGATATTAGATTATAATTTTACGGACGGAATCCTAGTTTACTTTTATTAACTTATTCGCCGAACTAGTAAATATTATCGCCGATAGAAATTCGACGGTGGCGGAGTTCTTTAATTAACAATTTAAATTCTCGATCCTAATAACTCCATCGTCTTTTACGTATTTTTATATTAATTTTATTATAATTTTACTTAATATCTTTATATCTTTAATACTAAAAACGTCCGACGGAGCGATTTTACGATAATATTTTTAATCCGTTATTATATTACGTTAACGAAATATCGTATAATTATAAAAAAAGATAAATTAATTTTAATATCTCCTTTATTATTTAAAAGAATATTCGAGTAATTTAAAAACCCGTACTTTAAGTTATATAAAATAAAATAAATAAAACCCTTAAATATCTATTTAATTAATAAATACTTTATAATTATTAATTAGTTTAGTTTATTTATCCCGATATAACCGCTAGTTCCTACTCGCTGGGATAAAGAGGAGAAGCGACGATTTAAAGAAGAGAAATACCTATATACTCGAGGATAATATAAAAAGAATTATCGAAACAAAAGGTCTTTAGGACGGCCACGATATTATCGTAATAAATATTATATATTATTCGGAGCTCCTCCTAGGAATCAGGCCCCGAAAAACTCTTTATAATAATATATTTACGGAAGGGCTCTTTCCGGACGGCGACGATAATAAAATAATCGAATTTAAATTAAAAAATCTTTTAATAACTTTCTTATAGCGAATCGTTTTTTATTCTTTTATAATAGTATACTCGAATCTTAAGCCTTTTAACGGCCCTATTTCTCTATAGAAAGAACTCTCTTTTTTATTTTAATATATTCTTTTTTAAAACCGAGTAATTTTACGAGGATATTAGTTCTTTTATAATATAACCCTCGGGTTTTATAATTTTAATAGATTAACCTATATCGGTTAAACCTTATAAATAAAATTAAGTATTATATTTAGAATTTTAGGAGTTTATTTCTAGTTATTATAATAAAATATTTAAATAACGATAGGAAAATAAATTTAAATAAGGGATAAAAGAGTTAATAATAAAATACCGAGGGAGGATATAAGTTTAATAATAATTAAATTTTATTTAAAAGGATAGAGTAACTAGTTTAAATAAAGATAAAAAAACGATTACTTTTAAAGAGTCGCTAGAATTAACGTATAATATTATTTAATATAATACGTAGTCTTTATATCCTAAAATATTATATATTTTTCTCTTTTCGATCGTTTACTAGGTAGAGTTTATCGAGATATAAAGAATTTAAATTCGAGAGGAAGAGTCGAGAATTAAGGTAGAAAAACGTATTAAATATAAAGAAACCGCCCGCGTCAGGCTTAAGTAATTATATTTTTAATAAAACCGGCCGAGGGAGCTCGACGGTAAGAATATCGAGAGATTAAAAATAAATTTTCGAAAGGATTATCGACGGTTTAACGAGTTTAATTATATCCCCGTCGTTATTAATTAATAATCCCTCGATATCGTTAAAGCGCTTTTAGGGGTATTAACGCGGTAATTAAAAAAATATCTATAAAGCGGGTATCCGGAGCTAGTTTTTCCAGCTAGTTATTAGGTCGAATATTTATATAAATAATATTATATTTAAATAGCGAAAGAGTTAGGGTTAAAATAATAGACGGTAGATTTATATTTTATAAATAAATTTATTCTCTTTATAGATAATAATAATCCTAATAAATACTTTAAATAAATATCGACCCTAACGTGAAAATATATTTGGTCGAGGAATATTCTAACGAAAAGAAGTCGACTAATAGCGAGATTTGTTATAAATTTCTAATAGAATTTATATTTTAAATAACGGTAGTAGAGCCGATTAAACCTCTATAAAAAATAGTATCTTAAATAACTTCTCTAGTATAAGGAGTTAATCGTAATTTTAAATACCCTCCGTAAAATCCTCGGGTTATAAAGAGGTATAAGGCTCTATATATAGAATATAATATTAATTATTAAATATAATAATATAAGTAAATATTCTCGCTAGGATAATAAGTTTACTAAAAACTCGATAAATTATCTTATACTATTTATATTATATTAAAAATATTTAGAGAAAGTTTCTTTAATACGACGCGAGTACTATATAATATATAGATAAAATCATCGTTAAAACTTTGGAGCTTCGAGTACTACGGGTATTTATAAAAGATACTAACGAGTTACGAGGTTAAATACTAGAAGAGATAATCTTTAATACTTTTAACGAATAAAATCGCGTAGGAATATAAACGAGGTTATTAAATATAAATAATTTAATTTCTTTTTTAAATACCCTCTTTAAGAACCTAAACTATATTAAAGTATTAACTAATTATATAACGAGGTTAGTTAGGTTTTTACCCGGCGATATAGTATCTACCGCCCTTTTTAAAACTTTTACCGATATTAATTAAAGACTTAACCGGGCCGTTATCTAGGTTATAGAATCTAACTTCTTATCTAGTTTAATATACTCGATAGATTATATAGATCTAAACGTTCGATAATTATATATTTATACTATATATTATTATCTTTAAATACTTAAGGATCTCGAAGAAAAAGACCTCCTAGCGCGGTATATTATTATTACGGACCGAATAATATTACGTAAATTCGTTAATCTCGCCGAACGTTTAGGTTTCGAGTCGTTAAAGATTACTACTCTAAAGAAATATCCCTAGGCGAGGGATATAAGAAACCTATTAAAAAATTCTAAACCTTTACTCGTTATGAATAATATCGGGGTAAAAAAGAAGTATAGGTACGGGTTATTAAATATAAAAGAATATATAAAAGATAACGAGTCTCTCTTCGTAAATTATTTATATAACGTAGATAAGGAGTAAAACGAGAATATTATATCCTTTTTCGTCTAAAAATTCATTTATTTTATATATTTTAAAAAGTTATTACCTCTACCCTTAGAAGAATTATATCCGAGAAATAATATAATAAAAAGGGGATAGGAATTAGAAAAATAGAATCTAGAGAAATAGGAGTTAGAAAGATAATAACGAAATAGAAAGAAGTAAAAGAGGCGAGAGTTAACGAGGCGGGAGTAAAAGAAATAAGAACTAGAAAAGCGAGAACTAGAAAGGTAAAAACTAGAAAAATAAAAGTTAGGGAGGTAGGAGTTAGAAAGATAAAAACGAGATAAAGAGAAGTAAAAGAGGTAAGAGTAAAAGAGGCGGGAACTAAAGAGATAGATATAAGAGAAGTAAGGGCTAGAAAAGTAAAAGCTAGAAAAATAAAAGTTATAAAAATAAAAACTAGAAAAGTAAGAGTTAGAGAGATAAACGTAAAAGAAGTAAGAGCTAGAAAAGTAGAAACTAGAGAAACGAGAGTTAGGGAGGTAGGAGTAGGAGGGACGAGAGTTAAAGAAATAATAATAAGAAAAACGGGTTTAAAAAGAAAAAGTAAGATAGTAAAAAACTAGATAATAATATACTAGGAAAGATTACTAAGGGAGATTATAAAGATTTAAATAAAAGAAATTTAATTTAAATAAACTCTAAAATATAAGAGAAAAGTTAAAGGGATAGGAAAGACTATAAGATTCGAGTCTAGAAAATATAAAGAGATTAGATAATTAGTAAAGAATGAAATAAAACAATTAAGAAATTAATAAAGATATAAATATAATACTAAAGAAAGTATTCGATAATATAATAATTCGTATCAACTTTAAAGTCCGTGATAGAGGTATATAAAAATATATATTTGTTTATATAATCGACTACTCCGATCCCTCCGTAATTGAGAAAGTAGCGATGAACTATATATAAAGAAAATTAAAACTATTTACTATTAAGTTTCGTATATTAACTCCGTAATAATATTACGAGGCCGCGATCGTTAATAGTATTTATACGATACTCTTAATACGGGAATTAGAAATCGTTATCGATTACGATCTAATATTATCTATAATAAAAATTAGCGTCGAAGTAATATCTAGAAGAAAATAACTAATTCCTTAGTTTTAATTAAGAAGATTATAAAGAGATATTATAAAGTTTAAATAACTACGGATATTATATATATAGTTCGCTTAATAGCGATAAACTAGTTTAGTTAACGGGTTAAATAGTATAAAAAGCGACAATATTATACTAGCGTAGTAACGACTTACCTCGAAGTCTACGACTAGAGTTATTATTTCCTATTTATTTATTCTCTATTTACTACCCTACTACTCTTCTACCCTCCTACGATTTATTAAAATATAAACCACGTTTAAAGAAGCTCTTAACAACAAGTTATACTCTTCTAATAAATTAATACTACTATTTCTCTTCTTAATTCTCTTCAAATACAAGTTATCTCAATATAATTTATATATTAAATTTACTAGTTACTAAGAACTATTTACCGGAGTTTTAAATAAATAAATAACTTTATTATTAAATAATAATCCTATCGGCTTTTATATTACTAGTTAATAATTCTTTATATTTATATCCCTTTTTAAAGGGATTACGTATTAAGTCGTAGTTAAAACTCTATTCCTTTTACTCTAATACCTCGTTTTATATATAATAATAGTTTTTTAAATACTACGCAAAAAACTACTATTATATAACTTGGTACCTTTTACTTAAAAGGTTTATATTAACGTCTTTAATTATAATATAAAATAGGTCCAATACCGAAAGATTTATCTCTAGTAAATAATAGAATCTAAACTATCCTCAACTTAATTTATATATAGGTATTAATTAGGGTAGTAGAGAATCTCTCCCTATATTCGAAATATAACTCGAGATAGAACTCTTATTATACTCCTCAACGGCCGTGAATATCTAACGACATCGCTAGCGAAACCCGAAAACCGTACGTCGGTCCTAATTATAGTCTTCCGTTACTATTATTAAATACTCTAGCTTTTCTCCTTTCTTATATATTATTTTCTTATAGTTATGAGATTTATTCGCTTTTATTATAATTTTAAAAATAATCTTAGGTAGCCTTTTTCTAGTAACTTTATTATATATTTCTTAGATATTCGAGGACTATTTAATTATATATATAATTATAGTCGAAGCCCTCGCGTATAAAGAGACTACGGAAGATTCTACGTAGATAAATATATTTCGGTTTCTCGTTAAAATTAAGAGAATGAATATAGTCGAAATAAACCGTAAATTACCGAGGGAGACCCTCGTATAGATCCTCTATATTAATTATTCTTTTCTCCTCTAAGATAAATTCTTTCTTTAGTATCTAATCTATAACCGTAAGACCTTACTATAGGAGAAATCCTTAGAGGAAGTAAAGAAGTATATACCCGAGGGATCCTAAAGTTTTATTATTTATAAAGGAAAGAAATATATTCTTGATTCTATCTAAAGTAATTACTACGGTCTATATATTTAACTCTAGGCTTCGTATTCGCTAGAACTAACCCTTCGGGTACGTAATTAATTGCTTTTTATAAATTTTAAACGCCGCTTCGTATAAGTTTCTCGTTACTATATAATATTCGGTCTACTTTTTACTAGCGAAGTATTTAGTCGCGAGGTATAAATTTACTCGTACTTTTATAATTATTATTTAAGAATTAAATTATATAGATTTACTATTATTTAAACTAGTAGTATAATAAGATTTATCGCGTGAAAAAGGAATTAATTTTAATATTAAGATTTTATATCTTTACGGTCTTTACTAGTCTTTTCGAGAGGGTTTAAATATAATATAGTATTTCCTTACTCGTCTCTCTACCGCGCCTTACGGTTAAATAGGGAATATATTATATTATCTTAACCCGGGTTTAAATACTCTATAAAAGTTACTTTTTATCGAAGGAAAACTCCCGTTTCTTAAAACTTTAAGTTTATACCGAGACTCTCGAGTCCTTATATAATATAAAAGAAAAAATTTCCGATACCGCTTTCTTTATATTATATTTAAATTATTTAATATAAAGAGGTAAAAACGGAAGACTCGGTACTACTTTATATATTTTCTAGTAAAAGATATAATTCCGGTCGATATCGATAAAAATAAAGAGGTATAGTATTTTAGATTTATTAAAGCCGGTTATTTATAAGATTTAAAGTATAATATATAAATTATAGAAGTTCCGTCTAAAATATAATTCTTAATACGGGTATTAATAAATTAAGAGTATAATAAGATTTATAAACTCGCCTTAATAAAATCGGCTAGAAAAGGACCGAGGCGGTTCTTAACCGCGATAACTTCTTATACCGCTTTATATAGCCGGTCCTATTATTTATATATTTACCGAAGATAAAGACCTTCGTTAATAATATTTTAAAGATTAAATAAATAGAATATAATAATATTATAGTCGATAAAAAAGTATACTAAATCTTAAAGAGGTATAATCGTAACGGGGTTATAAAAATCGGTATTTATATCGAAAAGATATATTTAATCGATTCCTTCCTCCTATAAATATAATTATTAAAAGCGCGCCTTTAATATAACGAGTTATTTTAAGATTTTAGCGAGGTTTCGGTCTTAATATTTAAAAAATTCACGGAGTAGGCGGTAAATAAATCTAAAGTCGGGTTAAAGTATAATTTCTATAATCGGGCGATAAGATAATATTAATAATAGGCTTTAAAAGACTATTTAATATACGGGGCTCTCTTTATATAATTACTATTATTATATTAATTAACGAAAGAAATAATAGGGTTAGGGCTATATTTACTTATTTAATTTAAATATACTTTTTTACTTTATTCGGGAAATTCTTTAAATAATCGAATACTTTATTAAATAAATCGTTATACTAGTTAATATAATCCTCTATAGAATCGATATACTCCTCGAGATAAAGTATTTCTTTAATATAATCCGAAAATATAATTTTCTTAAACCGCGATAAACTTTCTTTATTTAGTTATAAGGTAATATACGACGCGTCTAATTTTAATAATATTATACGTAATATTTAATACTTCTTAAAGTCTTCGATAAGAAAAGATAATATAAATCGTTATAATATTTCTTAAACCTTTTAATCCAGATTTATATTAATTATATCTCCGCGATTATATATTCCTACGCTTAGCCGTAGAAGGAAATTATTTAATATAAATATTTATCTCGTTCGAAGGATTAAACCTAGAATACTATTATTTTTATATATATAATATCGGTAAAGAAGTTAAATAACTTGAAGATTTATATATCGAAGGATATCCTTAGCCTTAGCGTTTTACCTAAATAGTATCGAGTTATTTACTAATAATACGTAGGAGTTTAGAGACGTTAACTCGACGAGTATAAAAGAGGAAGAGGCTAGTAAATTAATCGGCGTTAAATAACGGTGAAGTTCGAGGTTATTAACGGTCGAAATAGAGTTATATCTAGATATAGGCCTATATATTATTATATACAAAGTCGATAAAATAAAAAAGGTAAGCGGTTAATATAGGTAAAGCGCGGTATAAATAGAAAAATAAATAACTTAAGTACTATAACGTAAATAAGATTTATAATACCGAACGTAGGAAAGATATTACTAGACTCGAGTATTATAACGAATAAACTAAACGGAAAAAAGATAGAACTCGTATAAATATATTAATTAATAGTATATTAGGGAGATAACTAGTATAGAAGAAATAAATCGCCTCTATATTCTCGAACTCTTAAATTTAAGCCGATAATAGTAGTAGGTATCTAAATTTCCAAATTCTTAAATTTAAACCGGCGACGTAAAATACTTATAAATCGATACTACGACCTCTTAAATAGGGTAAATAATCCTACTAGGTATAAATAGGATAATAATATTAATAGAGATTAAAATTATACGGAGTAACTTTTATAGTCCGAAGAAATAAATATTAATTTATATATTTAAACTTCGATCGTCCGTTCAAAAAGTAGGAGTATAAATTATATATATAACTTTTGAGGTTCGATAAATCTAGACGTTTTTATATTAAACGGATAAAAAGAGTTAATATAACTAGGTAGTATAATTAACGCTACGGGCTCAAATTTACTAAATATATATAATTTCCAATATTATTACTTTAAATTTAGAGTATTATATTTTAAATTTCTCTTAAATACTTGAACTCTCCTATTATTACGAAATAATCGATAATTAAATACTATAGAAAATCGAAATTAGGCGGTATTATAGTTAGTCGGGTCTCGATTAAATCTCTACTTTTACTATAAATACTAATACGTATTAATATATTCGCTATATAATTATTAGGAGTAGATTATTTATATTTTATAATCGGCTCGTTAATATAATATCGTAAACGTATTTAAAAAAGATATAGAGTTACGTATATAATTAATATCGCGAAGAGATTTACGCCCCGCTATAGCCCCTTAATAAATTTTAATCTTTATAATATTAATCGAGCGATTTTAACTATAATATTTAATAAAACCGACTCTTATTATAATTCCGTATAAGTCGTAGACGATATAATTAACGCTTCCTTTATTAATAACGCGGTAAGTAGTATTAAGCCCGGGTTAATAATAAAGAGTATATATACCGAGATAAACTAGATACCTATATATAAAGAGCTACTACGAAATTATTAAGAGAAAATATATCCGAGTATATATCCAATGAGTAAAGACTAACGTAATTATATTAATACTTTATATAACTTATTAACCGACCGTAGATAACCGATTTTATTAAACTTTATATAAAGACTAAATCGATTTTTAAAATAATTACGCGTATTAACCTAAATATTCGGAAGATTCCTATTCGCGGTATCGGTTTTCTTATAAATTATTATATAATTATTCCCCTTGTTCCGTAAAGATTATTACTATAGGCGGAGGTCCGGTCTACGAAAATACGCCTAAAGATATCGTAGAAAAAGGGGTTTATAGTTTATATTTAAGGGGGAATAAATTTTATCTACTCCGAAAAAAGAAGAGAGATATATATTTTAATAAAAAGAAAGATTAAAAAATACCTATAAATCTAATACTTTATGTCCGTTTTCGTTATATATCGCTTAAAGGATATTAAAATAGTACCGAGTTTAGTGTATTTAATTTAATATAGTATATTTTCGTATTTTTAAACCCGAATTTAGCGTATAAAAGAGGGTTTTATAAAAAATATATTTAGATTTATAAATATCGTTACTCCTAATCCTAATTAATAGTAATTCTCGAATATTATTACTACTAGATACGATTCTTCCTAGTAATAATTAATATAATAAAAGTCGTTAAAGTTAGACTAATTCGCCTACGCCTAAATAAATTTAGGTTATAATAAATAATCTCCGGTAATAAAAACTATCGTATACTATTAATTATAAAATTTATATTAATTAGACTATATTAAAGTCCGGGTACTAGATATAAGACTATAAAATTTAGATTGTGATATTTATATCGTCGAGTATATAAATCTAGGTTTTATTAAAGGCTGAAGATTATTAGAGCCGGACTATTTCGGTTATATTAATTCCGATATTACGAGCTATAAATTATTCGAGCTAGACTAGTATTATTATAGCGGAGGATTTAGAAGCGTTAAATTTATTAAAGGCCGAAGATCGTTAGAGTTAAACTAACTCGGTTATATTAGACTTAATATATATAGTAGTAGACTATCGGATCTAAACTACGGTAATTCCGTTAACGGACTCGTAGGTATAAAGTCTATATTTTATAAATATAAAGTCGTAGGTTATTAAAAAAAGATATTTACAGCGAGGTTATTTAAAGAATAATTTAAAAATATTTATTCTCGACGAATAAATTTTATTATAAACTATCTTTTTATAATAAACGAGACTATTTAGTATTCTTCAATATATTCTATATTATAAATAATTTATTTATTATAAAATAATAACCGCGACTTTATATTTAGAGGTAAATATAGTATTAAAATAATAAATAGTATTTTTAAATAACGATAATTTACTATTATATCCCCGAATAATATAATCTCCCTTATCCGTTATTTTAAATATAGAATAATAGTAGATATCTCTCTTTCTTTCTAAAATTAAAATACGCGTAAAGGTAGTTTCTAAGTATTTATAAAATAACTAGTTAACGTTCTTTTCTAAGATTTATATTATATTATCCAGCGAACCGGAGGGAAAACGCGCTATATAAGAATAATCTTAATTAAAATACTCTAAGGTCTTAATCCGGACGAGGATAAATTCTATTATCTTATATAACCTCCGGACGGAGTTATTCGAGAGACTTTAAAGTATAGAATTAACCTACGTTAGAGAGAGTTTACTATCGTAGAAAATATTAATATTTTAGTTATTTCGTAATCCTATATTTATATTAATTTATAGGACGAGTTTTTTAAAGATAATTATTTATTTTTAATTCGATACCGAGGGCTAGAGACGGAAAACTTATCTAATATAACTATTATAATTAAAGTATAGAGTCGTAGGATAATATAATTATAATATAAATAAAGATAGTAGAAACGTAGACAGTCGTTATTAGAGTAATAATCGCGGGGAACTACTTTAGCTTCCGATTACTAACTTCGTTTATATTTAGAAAATAAGGACGTAGAGGGCTTAATAGAGGCGGGTAAATAATTTATCGATATAATTATATACGAGATTTATAAATTAATTTTAGTATTTTAAAATAGATTAATTTTTTTATTTAGAGTTTTAAAATCTTGAGTAATACCTACTAATAATCTAGGTTCTAAAGATTCAACTAGATTATTATATTAATATATATAGAATATATTTTCTAGGTTCGGTTTAGAAGAGCTTCATTAGTTTAAATATAAACTAGGGAAATTATAAACCGTATCTCCGCGAGTAATAACTTATTAATTAACGGCTAGTAGAATATAATAATACTTTATAAGGATATTTATTTAAGCGGCTTTAAACTACTAGTAAAACTTCTTTATAAAACTCGATACTCGTATTACTTCGATATTTATATAAATTTAAATATTTCTTATTAATAACCCCTTTATATTTTATCGTTTTAGGCCCGATTTATTTACGTACCTTTATTATATTATTAGAGATTATTAAACGTATATTTTAAGATTTATTATAACGTCGGTATATATAAAATAAAAATTAATTAATAGAATCGACGATAATTAATCTAGTTTTAATATTTTCGGTATTAAAAATATATAATATATCCTCTTAAAAGACGGAAAAGTTATTATTAAAAATTATCGAGACGCTAACGCGGACGCGGAAGCGTGGATAATTATCGGTCTATTTTATACTCAAACGCGTTAATACGGACTAGTATTAATAATATTTCAAAAAGAGGTATAAAACTCTTAAGATACGTAAATAAAAAAATCGTAAAACTTAAATTTCTTATAAAAACCGTCGAATAACGTACGTTAAGAATTTAATAAATTCGAATAAATATATAAGAAAAGAAATCCGGGATCTATAATAAATTCATATCGCTATAAAAGAGGAATATTTACTACTACGATATAAAAATTCTTTATTTAAATATATATTCTTTAAGAAAGGTAAAGAGTATAAATAAACTACTTTTTAAACTCTTTTTATTCGAGTTCTAGGTATAGATACTTAGGTCGAGTTTAAACGATATTAATAATAACGATTAAACTCTAGATTAATTATATTTATATTAAAATTAATACCGTAATTATAAACGAGAAATATATCTCATTTAGGTATAAATAATAGGACTCGAGATATAACCGATTTATAATTAAATCCGGCGCTATCTTTATATTAAATTTATATAGACTAGTTTAATAAGATAATCCCTTCTCCTTTTTCTAATTTTCTTTCGAAAAATATTATATTAATTAAGACCTCTACCTAGAGAAAAAATACGGAGAGGATCTATATATAAGTATTATTAACGACGAAGATTTAAGTAATAACGTCGTCGGACCGGGTCTCTATCCTAGACGTTTTTATAAATAGTTTATCTTTTAAGGCTATATACCTATAGTAGATAATAAAGCCGAGGTATTAATACCGTCTTTAACGATAAAATAACCGGGTAATTAAAGGGCGCTATCTTTAAATATAATAAATTAAATATATAATCTTTACTATTTATTAATTAATAATAATCCATTTTATTTTATAACGAGTACGCCCTTTTTAATATATTTTGGCTTTACTACTCCGATATTAAATAAAATAACTTTGTTATAAAAAACAACTAACTTCGGTAAATTATTAACTCTTAATATAATATACTAAGGTAACTCACCGATAGGATATTAATAAAGGGGTATAAATTTAATTAAGCGTCTTTTATAAATACCGGGACGAGGTATTAAATAATCTTATATAATAGAGAAAATATATTACTATTAATACTAATTTTAATAATAACTAAAGGATATTTATAAAGAGGAATATAGTAAAGAGCTTCGTTTATTCATTAATTATAATATATAAAAATATATAAATAAGGGTTAGAAATGAAATAATACCGATCGGGCGATTCTTATTTCTCGGATACTTCTCTTTATATATTAATATATATAATAATTATTAACCTACTTTTAGGGGTGAAGATCTAGATTAAAATACCGATAATAATTACGACGGTACTTCGGAGGAGTATAATAGGTACTAGGGTTTATTTAATATTTCGCTAACGATTATAAAGAGTTTAAAGATTAGGTAGGATTTTAAAACCCTACTCGATAATTCTAATACCGATTAATTATATCGATTTAGATATTCTATTTTTTTAGAAAAGAACGAATATTCTACCTTAAAGACTCTTTCTTTATACCGTAATATTATCCTTTTATCGATATACGATAAATAAATATACGGGTTAAATAACGGAGATTATAAAAATATCGAGCCTATTTCCTTAATAAATAATAATAATAAATAAAATTAATATAATAATAAAGAGGTAGAGGCGGACGAGGAAGTTAAAGAATTCGGTAATAATAATATTAAAAATAAGACTTCTTTTCTTCGGAGTCTCGCGTATAAAGATTTATTAAATATCGTTATTTTTCGTTATTATTTTACTCCGAGGAAGAAACCGAGAGGGGAGAGGAATCGAATATTAATAATTATATATTTTTTTAACCTTATTATATCTCCTAGTCTCGATTAATTTACTCCCGTTTAATCGGCCTTTAGGGAGATATAAATAATAATAATATAATAAATTATATAAATAGATAATCTCGTATCGTTATTATCTACGAGTAATAGAGTTAGGAATACGAAATTATTAAAGAGAGAGATATAAAATAAGGGCGGAAGGCCTCGTAAATAATACTTATATAATAAAAATAATCCTAGGTAAATAAAGAGTATTTTAGAGCGCTAGAATTATTATAAAATTAAAGGGATAAAAAGATATTAAATAGTAATTATTAAATTAAAGAGACTCTTTAGTCGATTACCGCCTTATTTTCTTTTAACCTACTAGACGGATAAATATATATTATAAATAAATAGTCTTAATAAATAGTATATTTTTATATCCTCGTTTTATTTTATAGTCTATTTATAATTATCGTTAAGAGTAATTATTAAATTATTTAAAAATATATTAATTCTTTATTATATTATAATATTCTTTTTACTCCTAAATTAAATTAAATCTATATATATACTAGTATTATTCTATATTAATAGTTAATAAATAATTTTATTATTAAATTTAATTTAATATTAATATTATTTAAATTCGTATCTTTAACCGACTAAGCCTATATAATATTAAAAATTATACTCTCTCGCTAGCTCTAAATATAAAGGTTATTTAATAAAGATTTTAACTCTTTATTTTCTAAAAGATCGTTTTTATTTAAATCGTATAAGATCTATATATATTTATCTTAATTTTCTTCGAGTTATAAACCTCCTTTAAGGTCTCTTATCGGTAAATCGAAAACCGGCTCTAATAATTTAGGGTTACTAGATAAGTTATCTTAAGCGCCCGAGGTAGGCTTAAGGCGCCTAAAAAGCTTTAAGCGCCCGTCGAGCGCCCGCCGAGTACCCTTCAAGTGTTAAATTATTTAACGGGCGCTCGACGGGCGCCCGAGGCTACTATAAAATACACGTCGGGCTCTTAACGAGCGTAATTTAAACCCGGAGCTTCAGGGGCCCTAGCCTTAGAAAATCATATAATTTATTACCTAAAATTTTAATGTTCTATGATCGCCCCTATCGACGGTAGCGACCCCCCGGAACGACCCCTAACGCCAGCAAATTTTGATGCCCGGAATCGATCGATTCAGGCGAAATCCTCGCGGGGGTGACGCGCAGGCTATACGCCAGGGCATACGCCATGGCATACACCATGGTATGCGACAGTTGTGGGGGTGCGACAGCGAGGATCATGGCCATGGATGGAATGCGCCATGGCCATGAATGGAATGGGCCATGGCCATGAACAGGGGCCATGGACGGGGGTCAAAGTTGGTGGCGCACCCCTAATTTAGCGCCCGTTAGTGCTTATTTTAGGCTTGCTCGGTATGCGCCCGAGTGGCCCTAGGCCCCCTGGCTGTATGCCTCGGGCGTACCTCGAGTCGGTAGATAGGTGTCGCGTTAGAGGCTCCCGGGGCGCCCGTCGAGCGCCCTAAACCACGATCGAGCCACTTTTCGTTTTGCCGACGTTATATTATATAAATAAATTAAAAATAACGTCGTTAAATACTTTATCGATAGTGTCTTTAACCCGAATACTATAAAATTAACGATATTATTTCGGGTATTATAGTATTTATTAATTTTATATTAGAGTTATCGTTATTTAAAACTCGAGTAATTGATAATAAATATAAAACGGGACGGTTCATTATTTTAAGTTATTTTTAAACCGGGTATAATTCTTTTATTTTAAAAATCTAATACGTATTCGATTATATTAATTTATAATTATATAATAAATATCTTCTAATATTAAAGTTAATATCTAATACCGTTATTTCTTTAAATAACGGTAATAATATAAAGGGGATAATAATATTAAAGCGAATAAAATAAATAATATTAAATTCTTAAATATATAAAATATATCCGTCCCGATTAAAGATCGAGCGATAGTTTATTTAAATAAAAGATTAAAAAACTCTTATTTAAAACGTTATTAGAAAATTAATAAATAGTATACCCCTTAGGGTAAAATCTGAAAAATTTATTTATTTAACCCGTCTAGATTACTATAAATTATAAAGAAGAGACTTTTAGATTTTATCTAACTATTAAGCGAGCGAAGACTTTTAGGTTATTTTTTATAGACTCGATAATTTCTTTAATACCGACGGAATAAATAAATCTTAATTAAATTATAAAATACTTTGAAGTTAAAAAATCTACTATATAATAAGGAAACGATATCTTCGTTATAATAACTCAGTATTATATATTAATTAAAGTATTCGGATAATTTTTTATAATATTATTCTTCGACGCCTAGAGAATAATATATATCCTTTAATAGAGTTAAAGGTATAAGTTTTATCGGGCCAGCTTTATACTCCGGGAATATCAAAACTATAATAAATATTATAATAATATATTCTTTTATAATACTTTTCAATAGATAAAATTTTTCTAGGAATCGAAATATATAAAGTAAATTTAATAGTATTTTTCTTTTATTTACTCTAGGTATAGGCGTAAATTTATAAAAATAGTAATTAAATAATAAAGAATATACTCGGAAGATAAAATATATCGCTTTATATATTATAGCGCGTAGAAAATCTTATCGCTACGAGTTATAATAATTTATTATTATTATTTAATTACTACCTCCTAAAAGTTTTCCCCGTCGATATTTTTACTTTAGTTTATAAGCGCCTTTTTATTTACTATATTAAGGATTTTTATTTATCGAGAAGAGAGTATATATACCTAAGCGAAAATTAGATAAGAAAGATATTTTATTTAGTCCGTTTAACGCCCCGGCTATAAAATAATATTCTCGGAAATATTCTCGTATTCTTATACTAGTAGTTAAAGAACTCCTAAAGTCTAATAATAATATATATATTTAATAGGCCGTTCGTAGGCCAGGTTTATTATTATTAATTATTCGAGAGTATATTTAAACTAAGGATAAGATTAATTAAAAATTAAAAATTCTTTCGAGTAATATATATAAAGTCCCGGAATCTACTAAAGAAGTTCTAAAAAGTTATTAATAATATAAAGATCGCCCGTATTTACCTTCGCTTTTAATATTATTTTCGCCTATATTTTATAGCTAGCCGTTACCGTATCGTAGTATTAAATTATTATTAGGTATATTTTATCTTTAGGTAGTAAAGAAAGAGTTCTCGTTCGCCTAGTAATAAAACCCTTTTACGTAATTATAATAATCGCTAGTAGAATAAAGAATTTAAGATTAAAAAACGTAGTTATAACGAGAGGCTTGAATTTATTAAGAAATTATTATTTAAACCTTCCTACGAAGGCCTAGCCCTATCGGAATTTTGAATTTCTAAACTCTCGAGTTCTAGCGATAGTCTAGGTCTCTTAAAGGGGTAGGTATTATTAATTATATTATAATTAAAGTAATTGTAATATTCTCTATTACGTTATTATAGAGTTTAATTTTTAAATAATAAATATTTAGAGATTTTATAAAGATTTACGCTATTAAAGTAATAACCTAAAATTATATAAAGAATATTTTAATTTCTACTTTAGAGTTCTTTATTAATTTAAAAAATCCGTATAATATAAGATTACTAATCTAGCTCTATACCTAAGTAGTCTTTATATTTCGCGTAAATTTTATAATATATATTATTATATTTCTTTATAATTTAATAGTCTTTCTATATCTTTTTATATCCTAGCGATTTATATTATCGGCGTTTATATTCGTAGTTTATATATTAATAATAATTATTTATATAGAAACTAGAATCCCCCGAACTAGTCGTTATTATAATAAAATAATATCTAGACGAAAGTACTAATTTATAAACGATCGAATAATATCGAGACTAGTACTTTAGTCTTTTATTAATTAGAGAAAAAAGTATTGAATAATATATTTAATTTACCTATATATTAAGGAATAAGATTAATTCTTATTATAAAAAGTAATCCTACTCTTTATAAATATCGCCTAGTATAAAACGACTAGTTATATTCGGGATAATTATTAATACTAAATTATTATTATTACTTAATATAATTTAATTTATATATTATTATATATTTATTTAACTTTAGTCTTATAGATTATATATAAAGGTTAATTTATAGAGTAGCTTTTATAGGCCCTCGTAAATCTAAATTATTTATTTATATACAATCTTATTAAAATCGTTTACTACGAAGAGAGGATTTCCTCTATAAGTTTAAACTTTAACTAAAATTTAATCTAGGTATTAATATTATTACAGAGTTATTTCTTAAAATAGGTCAAGATAAATCCGGTATATAATACTTTATTCTCTCGAGAATCGGTATATTTCGCCGTTATTAACGGTTATTTAGAGACGCGTAGATATGTTTATAATATTAGAGAGTAGTTCTAGCTCTCTTAATCTACTATAACGGAGTTAAACGGTATAAAGACATAGAGCGAGAGATATAGTAGAAGACGCCGGTTAGTAAAGTAGCGAGAGAGAAAATATACTTTATACTCTTCAAGCCGCGGAGTATAAAAATTGATTTACGATAAACTAATATATTACTATATTTAATCTCCGATTATATTCTATACTATTTAAAGTTAAATACTAATAGTAAGAAATATATAAATATTTTAATTTCGTCCGTTATGAGGTTAATAAGATATACTTTCGATAATATTTATATTATTGAACTCTCGGATAAGGTTTTCGCTCGCCTTGATTATTTATTTAACGTAGGAATAAATTACCCGAGTATTCTTTTTAAGAGCTAGAGCGTAGGTTATAATAACGATACTAGAAATAGAATACTTTATTCGTTATTTAACCGGCGTCGTTATAGTCTTTCTAAAACTCCTTATTAAGGTCGATTACGATTTCTAAATATAATCGCGATAATAGTATTATCTCGTTAATAGCGAGGGTATAAATAGTATTTATTATATTCTTAATCTATATTAAGGATTAGTTAGCGCAGCGTTATATATATCGGTTTAATAATAAACTTATCGGTCGTTTACTTCTTTTTTGGATAGTTAGTCGAGATTAATAAATATATATTTTACTCGGTCTTTCATTATCGCTACCTTCTTTAAAAAGTTTTTTTATATTATTCTTCTTATATCTAACTCTAAAGGCCCGTAATATAATACTATAAAGATTTTATTTTAAATTATATTATTAATATCTTTAACGTAATTAATTGTAAAGATTATAATCCCTCGATAGTATTTAAATATACGTAAGAATACCGATACGAGAGTGTTATATAAATTAACGAAAGAGTATAATTATATAAATACGTCGGTTTTATTAAAAAGGAGGATAATTTTCTAATAATAAATAAGGCGAAAAATAGTCGATAGTTACTCTTTAAATACTTTCGCGTCTTAGTTAAATTCCCTAGTAGATATCTAAAAAGTTAGAAGGACTAGATAAACGGACAAGAGTAAGAGTTACCGCGTAGAGTAGTCTCTCAAGATATTCGGATAGTCCTTCTACGATCAAGGTTTTACCTACTCTAGAGGGTCTACTAGAAATATATATTAATCTATAATAAAAGAACGAAGCGCCGGGATTCGTATTATAGAAGTATTATTAACCCTTACCTCTTTCCCTCTATAAAGTCGTCGATTATATCGCCGGATACGCGGGATATATAAGCCTTCGCGAGGGTAATAATAATTTTCTTTTTCGTAACGGGAATCGCGAGATTATCGAAGGAAGATAGATTCCAGATAATCTCCGTAATATCATCGACGATAAATTCTACTTTATATTATTAATATAGGTCTTATCCTATCGAGGGTTCTAGGGAAAAAGACTTATACTACTATTTATTACTAAAACTCTATTTATAAACCGTCTAGTTACAAATTATTAAATCGCCTTTATTTATAATTATTATATCAAGACTATTAGTCTTAACTTCTTCTACGTCGGTATTAGAGAATAAGAAAATATAGTTAATATTCGACGAGATCGGTTTAGTTAACTCGTTAATATAAAGCCGAGTATAGTTCGGATTAATTTTACGAAAGTAAATTATATTAACTATAATATAACTATTTATAGAAACTTCGATATATTCGCCCTTCTCTATATAAAAGATATTATTATAATATTAAATATAATATTAATTTATAAAGAAAGCGAATTATCGACTATACCTAATAAAATATTCCTTTATTTTTTTCTAATATTTATAAAACTCGAGTAGAAACGTTTTTAGCCTATTAACTCGCTTAGTCTTTTAAAATTTTCTTATTTTTAATATTAACGATACTTCTCTAAATACCTACCTATTAAAGTCTAATAGGCGGTATTCTATATAGAAGTATATAATTCTAGTACTTATCGTCCTCTTTTTACCCGAGTCGTACCGGTAATAAACTAGCTTTTCGGCGTCGAGAATAATTATATAAATCTTTATATTCGGCTTAAATAGAGCCTAGAGTAAATTATATATAATCTCGCGATTTTTAAGAAACGATATAAGACGGGACGAAGTCGAAATATAAATAGTATAAATATACTCTATTAGTAGATTAAGGTACTTGAATTTAATATTATTATTAATATTATTTTCAAATTCTACTCGACGGGCTTCTAGTTCCGCGATATAGTAATATAATAAATTTCGCTTAAGTTATTCCGTTATTAGATTCCGTTCCGAGTAGATAAGTAAATATATATAATAATTTTATCTTCTCCGAGAGATAGCCTATAGACGTTTTATAGGATAATCCTTAGGACGTCTTTTAGTCCGTTGAATTTAATATCGACGTAAAATATTTATTTAGAGGCTCTTTTTTCTAGATTTTTAATTTTAATATCGAAATATACTAACTTTTTATCGACTTACCGGTTCGAGTACAAACGACGAATATATACTCGTCGAGATTAATTACCTCTTTAGGTAGTACTACTAAGTCTACGATATTATATTTAAATATACTATTATTTTAACTAGACGAAAGATATTAGTAAAATCGTAATTATAAATTAATTAATATATACTTCGTCGATTAATTTATACTCTAGCTTCGAGGCTCGAATCTTTAATTTCTTAATTTTAATATTCTTCGTAGCCTTGAACTAGATATCTTCGGTTTTATTTCTAATATCTATATTTTTTAATACTCGAATTAATCTCTCGATAATATACTCGAGGCGGTCGATACTACTAATTTACGGGGGTATATACGCGCGTAGGTTATCTTTAAATAAATATATAAAACTATTAAAAAGGGTCTCTAGTAATCGTGGAGAAATAAACGGTTTTAAAAGAATATTAATTAATATTATTATCGTAGAGATAACGAGACTCTTAAGAATAAAGATTTATAAGGCGAGTAATATTATTATTTATAAAAAATACTTTATTTTCGTGAGGTAAGTTTTATAATTCCGTTAATATAAATTATAATATAATAAATAAATAATACCGGATTAATAACGAGAGTAGGAAGTATAGTTAAAGAGGAAAGATATATAAAGACTTAATCGACCCTATTTTATTTACGCGCTTCGGATATATTTTATAAATTATCTTTTTCCCTTTTAGCGACGAATATAGCCCGTCGAAAATATTATATTATATACGAGGGAGAACCTCTACGAAATAATTATAATTATACTTTTCGGGCTTAGTTGTAAATTTATTAAAATATTTATAATTATATATTTAGGATCTAGTATTAACTAGAGTAAAAGAATTATATTTATACTTTTTAAATCTAACTCTACTAATTATAGTCTAGTTTAATCGGGGATTCGTTAAGAAGATTTAAAATTCTTATAAAAAATTTCATTAAATAATTACTAAAGTATAGAGCCTTAAAATCTAAAATAAATATTATCTATATAAACGGATTTAAAGTAATTTATAAATTAGGAAAATTTATTTAAAAAGAGTTACTAGTAGTTATAAAAATTAACCGATTATTTAACGGAGTATTAAATTCGAGATTAAATATATTTAATATAATAGAAAAGTCCGCTAGCGACGCGTCTAATTAAGAGGGCCTAATAAATATATTCGTAGGAAAATTATTAAGATATAAAGTCTTAAAATCAGGGTCTAGTTTACTCGAAGTTATAAAGAAATTTATTTATAAGGCCTCGAATTAAAAGTTCCCTAAAAGTATATTCATAGAAAAATCGTTAAGGTACGGAGTTTATAGGTTTAAATCTAGAATAATTAATATCCTTATTAAAGATTTCTATAGGGCCTCTATATAAAAATATTTTAAAGATATATCCATAGAGAAGTCGCTAAGATATAGAGCTCGGAGGTCTAAATCTAATATATTTATTTCGATTAATAAATTCGTATTTAATAAAGTCTTTAGATCGTATATTATCGCCCCGAAAATATTAAAAATCATTATTATAAATAAAGATTAATTATTAATATCGAAATTTAATATATTTAAAAACGTCGGAAAGTCCGTTTATAAAATTTAAATCGGCCACTTTTTTAAAGGAAGATTCGTAGGGTTCTAATAAAGAAAAGAAACTTCGATATCTAGGTATAATATATTTAATATAAATTATAGGTCCTCGTTTAATAAGGGCCTCGGATTAAGAGAGTTTATTTATAAAAAATCCAAAATCACTACGACCCTTAACCAACTTTTATAAATATTATAATTATAATTTATATAATATCTCTTAATTTAGTAATAATTATTATTATTATAATTACGACTCGGCCGATTAATAGTTAATATAGGGTTATATTTTTAATTCGCTTTAACGCGATCCGAGTACTAGAGGAGCTCTAAGATTTTCGTTAAAATATTTTTAAAATACTTTTAATATCTCGAAAACTACTCGGTATTACACTTTTAATACTCTATAATAATATTAAATCTTAATATAAATTTAAAGTAATATAATTTATACCTCTTTTCCCTATAATTTCTTTTAGGGATTTTCTAATATTAGTAATTTCATTATAGTTATAAATATTATTTAACTTTTATACTATATTTAGAAGTTTGTTAATTAGTTTAAATTAAGGATTATATATTTGATTTACGGATAAATTAGCTCGTTTATATACGAGAAGACTTTTTAGAAAAGTTATTTATTTAGTTAACTCTTTAGTACGAGATATTATAACGTTATTTCGATTTATTAATAAATACGGTATTTTCTATAGACCTTGAAGAAACGCGGAGTAAATATATCGAGTATGAAATTTACTTGTAATAAAATAACTAAAATATTATAAGGTATAAATTATATTACGAGAATCGAATCGAATTAAATAAGTCTAGGTTAATACCGTAGTTATTTAGAATTTATAGGAGACTAAATTCTTATCGACTATTTATATAAATAAGATACTAGTTCTTTAAATATTATTATAATTCTCTCCGATTTATTAATTTATCTACTAGAGAAACCTTTTAATATAAATTTGTATTAGATATATAGTAGTACTAGTAAAAATAGTAGATACGATTACGGTCTATATTATAGCTCTAGATAGGAGTAAAGAATAACTAAGAAAGTCGAATATAGTTCTAATATTTATGTTAATTTAAATTAATATACCTTTACGATATTTAATTTAAGAATATTTACGTTATTATTAAGTATTTTCATATACTCTTATTTATAGTACTCTTTATTCTATTATATTTTTAGGAAAAGACGGAGAAGTTATTTATTATAATTTAAATAAAGTCCTAAGGCGTACTACGTAGTATAATATATTAATTTAATATATAAATAATTAAAATTAAGCGTTTATCTCTTAAATAAAATATATTAAATTTTAATATTATAATAACTAGGTTAAAATATAAATGTCTTTTGAATATAATTAGGACGGGTAGGTTTGATTTTAAAAAAGTTTATAATTAATATAAAAGATTTGGATTACCCTTTATATAATTATTCGAATATAAAATTTTCGATGAAAATATCCCCCGTCTTTATTATTTCGATTTTCATTATCTTTACTTCCTCCTTAAACTCCCTAATTTTAGGTAGTTTTATTTTAACTTATTATCCGACTTCCTTTTTAACTCCGAATCTAAAAATAATAATAATTCCTTCAATAATAGTAAAGGCGAGGCGAGTATCTAATATAAATCTAGATATAATTAGTATAAAGAACTCGTAGGCGATATTTATTCATATTATTTATAATCCTCCCTCCTTTATTATTACCTCGACGGAAATAATATTTTTATTTTTAAATCTCTTTAGAGAGACTTTAAACTAGCCCGTCGAGGTAGATTTAATATTAAAGAAATAAAGATATAAATCTTTATAAAATACGACCTTCGAATTAATAAGTTAACGTTAAATAAAAAGAGTTACTAGTTTTCTAACTTCCGTTAAAGAGTTTTGAAAAATATAATATATATAATTAGGGTCGCGATTAAATACTTTCTAGGCCCTTAGATATAATCGTTCGATAACCGAGCTCGCGACTCTATATATATATTAATAAAGTAAATTAATTATTTAGATTTACCCCTTCGTATATCTCTTTATTTATTTTATTATTAACTATATTAAACTAATAAAAAACTAAATCGTTTTTTCTATTAAATAAATAACTTATTTTTCTAATTTTATCGACTCGTTTTCCCACGGTTTTATTAAATACCTAAAAGAATTTTTTTCTCTTTACGTTCTTACTCTATAATATAATAATAGAATCGTCGATCGAATTTATTATAACTATTTTAGATACGGCTAAAAAACGTTAAAAATAAATAAACGAAGATTAATATAATTATAATCGAGATTAGAAAATAATTAATAATAATCTAAATTATTAATTAGTTAGGTTAATATAACTAAATAACCTAACTACCAGTTATAGGATAATATTAAATATTATGAGATTATAAAACGGATTAAATTTATATTTATCTTTTCTAGGGAGTTACGTCGATAAATAATTATAAAGAGAGTTCTGGCCCTCTAACGTAAAAGATAATTTATATATTTGAAAGATTATTCCGCGTAAAATAAAAGGGATAAAATAGGGTAAAAGTATATAATATAAAAAGAGATAAATTAAAAGTATAATAACCTAAAGATTAATACTTAACGGATATTAAAAGTTATTCTTTAATAGAGTAGGACGAGTATTATTAATAGATCTAATAATATATATTAAATAATAAATTAACGAGAGATACCGGAGTTTACCTAGAAGTAATTTACATTCTTTTATTAATTAAAGTATACGAGTTAAAAGGCTTAATAGGGTTTTTCCGTTATATAGTCTTTAAAAAATTACCTCGGCTTTACTAGTCTAGGACTAATAGAAAGTTCATAAAGAACGACTAGTATTTATTTTGGAACTCGCGTTATTTATAATACTTTAATACTTTTATTATTTTATAATTTAATTCTCTAAAAGCGAGTTTAATATTATTAAAACTAATTTTATTAAAAACGAGTTTAAAGCCCTCCTCGTTATAATTAAATCCACGTATTTAAATATAAAAGTTACGAATTCGCCTACTAGTTATAAGAAACTTCTCGTAAATTTAGGTATATATAATATATAATACTTTTAACCTAGTTAATTTATATTAATCGGAAAAGATCTAGTTCTTAGATTTATAAATATTTTACTATTATTATTAATAGTATCGACTCTTCCCTCTAAATATAAATTAGGACTATTTAATAATAATATAACTCTACTTTACTCTAGTCTCTCCTTAAATTAAATTAATATTAACTTTATCGCCGGGCTACTATATATTATAATTATTAAAAAAAACGATTAGAATATATAAACTAAATTATATAAGGTTATCGCGTATATTAAATTAATACCGTAATTTATAACCTCTCCCTAATCTTAACTATTATTTATATCCTCGTTTTAATAAATACTTTAATCCTTTAATATAAGTAATTTCGTAGATATATCCGAGTATAAAAAATAAGTCGATAATATATTAAAAGAAGAACTCCTCTTAAATTTTCGAATCGATATCTCTAACTTTATCCCCGCCGTCTTCGGATATATCCCCCGACTCGACGAGTTAGTAGAGATAATATTTAATCGAGTTTAAAAGGAAAATACCCGGCTCTATATTAAAGATAGCGGCTAGATTAAATAACTTCTAAATATTAAAGAGCGCCTCGTTCTAAAATAACTATAAAACCTTATAAAGTACTTCGTAGTATAAACGAATAGCGTATATTTTATAACTCCCCGGTAAATTTATAAAGAACTAAATACCTACTTAAATAAATCCCCTATTAAATGGAAAATAAACGTCGGTATTATAGTATATTATAAATAGAGCGAGATTAACTATATAAAGATATATAAACCAAAGTCTAACTAGGCTTAGATATTTATAACTAATAAATTAAAAAGTAATCCTATCTAGGACGGGTAAAAACTAGCGTGACTCGATCTAACTATATATACTCGAAAGGTCTTTTACTCGTAAAACTGAAAATTTATATTTAAATTTACCCTCTATAAATCGAGGATATATTTATAGTATTTCGATTGATTAAGTAACTCTAGGTCTTCCTTTTTCAATATTAATTAAAAGAGATTTAAATTCGTTTATATTATACTTAACTATTAATTAATAGACGATAAATAACTCGGCCTCGACCCTACGATTCAATAATCCGACGATAAATATTATATATTAATTACTTAAGACGATTAAATCGAGAGGCTCGTTCTTATCGAGGAGATTAAAAAGTACGCGGTAATTACTAGCCGGGCCACGGCGTATTAGAGGGTATATTATAATAAAGATAAATCGAAGAAACCTTTATTCGTTAAAGATTTATAATAGTATAAAAAACGACCGGAAAAAGGGGAGTCTATTAAGGAAATAATAAATAAAAATATAATTAATTATATCTCACTAGTACTATTATTACGAAACGGTCCAGGTTAGAGGGGAGAACGATAATACTATCGAGAATATACGAAGAGGGCTAATAAAAACTTACGGTCGAACGAGATTTAAATAGAGACTTCTTTATAAATTTAAATTATTAATCTTAGCCTCCTAATCTCCTAGGAAAGTTATAGTAAATCGGGATCGAAATTAAAGCTAAAATAAAAACTATAGTCTTTCACGGAAGCGATTATCAAATATAGCCTAGATAATATTACTAGTTAGTTTTAAGAGATCCTACTCGAGCTTTAAATCGTCGAATCCAAGGTCGCCGATTTATAAAACGGATTTATTAAAACTATTAAAGATAAGGATCTTATTATAAATATCGAGAGTATTATTAACTTTATTTCAGGGCACGAGTCTCTACTAAACGCTAGAATCCTCTATCGTAATATATTAATTAATAATATTATATTTATAGAAAATAAAGATAACGGTTTCCTTATCGATCTCGATCTTACTATTAAAATAAGTAATAATCGAACGTCCGGTACACTAAGTAAAACTAGTATTAAAGTATTTATAATTATCGGGGCGCTTCGTGGCGAGTCTTATAATTTTATATATAATCTAAAATCCTTCTTTTAAGTACTTTTCTAGATCTATATATACTATAATAATTTGAATAAGAAGGGCGAAGTAGAGCGTAGGATTATTCCGGAATACGAGAAATAGAACTACGTTAATATTACGGAATTAGCGGATCTTAAAGGAGGGTTAATTATCGAAGAAAAGTACTTTACTTATATTATTATTAATTTTACTCTTAATTACGAATTATTAATCCTCTATATATAAGAACTACGTAAATATATCTTTCTAGATAATAAAAATTAACTCGGAGAAAATAAAGAGTTATATTTTCAAATAAAGATTATATTTAATAAGGTAAAAAAAAATCCGGGATTATAAACTACGAGATTATATTAAATTTCTATAATATAAATACGAATTCAATTCTTTATATCTATATTTTAAAAGTTCAATATTATTATTTCGGTCTAATTACGTAAGTCGTTTTAAATTTCTAGGAGATTTGAATATTAAAGTAATTTTATTTAATAAATTACTTTAATTATTAAATCTAGCTAGAATTAAAGTCTTTATAATTATCGGTATTATCCTCGATAAATATTATAGTTTTATATATAACCTTAAATCGTTTTTCTAAGTTTTAATATAAATTTATATTTATTAGAACGGGCCTAGTAAAAAAGCCAGAAAATCTAAATTCGAAGAATAGAATTATTTATTTATTACGAGACTCGTAAAAGATAAAACTAGGCTAGTATTAACGGAAAGAGATTTTAACTCGATTATTAAAAGAAGTTTTAATAATTATTATTAAATATTAATCTCTTATATAAGAGAGTTATATAGGGTTATTTTTCCAAACGATAGTAGATAGGATAGAGAGGACCGAGAATTATACTCTCGGATAAAAGTAATATTTAAAAAGACGAGAGACGATTTAAAGATCCTAGTTATAATATAATATTATAACTCCGTATAAATATAGTTTGAATTCTATGAATTTATATATAGAGTAGAGAGTTTAGTAGCGACTAGTATAATATAATTTAATAATAAAGATAATAATAAACCTACTCGAATTTATTTACTCCTCTAAATCGAGTTTTTCTTAAATATACGTCTATACTAGAATAGGCCCAATAGAAACTCCTCTATAATAGAGAATTATTGGATAATATAGTAAATTATTACTTTACGGTTTATTGAAAGTCGTTGATTTCTTATATAAGAGGGCTATATGAGTTTATATTCCTAGAGGGTTTACTATACTCGAAGGAGGATTATTAACTTTACTCTCAAGTTATAACGGTATTTAAAACGGTAAGACTAGACTTGAGATAATAATTATAGTATAATACTAAGAGAAAAAGGAACTCGATAACCGCGGAGAAATATTAAATACTCTTCCTTGGTTATATAATACCGGTATACTATAACTTAATGAAATTACCTAGAAAGAGAACGAAACCCGTTAACTCCTTATTATTAAGAGTTTCTAAAGTATATAAGGAATAATAGAGTACGATACGGAATTAGATATGAGAGTAGAGAAAATCTCGTAAATTAGATAATAAGAGTCGAGCTTGGGCTAGAATAAAGTTATAGTTTATATATTATAAAACGTGGAATAAGCGGAGGCGGTAATATATCGACGCGAAAAAATCTAGAGTTATAAAGCGCTTATAATAGAGCGATTATTTTTATTAATATCCTCGTTTTATATAAACTAAATACGTATTTAAATAAGATATATTTATTATAATTTTAAAACTAAATAGGGCCTATATAGCGGTTCATTAATTATTAATATCTTGATTTAAGAATTCCGTCCTCTATATATAATTTAGACTCGGAAAATATATTATCGTTATTATTATTATCGTTATTATTGTTATTACCGCTAGAGAGGTTATGAATATATTTTATAACTACTAATTATAATTAATAAGAAATATCTAGTATTCCGAGGTAATAGTTAGTTATTTATTCTCGACGATCTCTTCTTCCTAGATATTTATCTAATAATCGACGAGTTTTAACTTTTTTTATTAATTATATTACGACGTTATTCCGTTATCTAGTCTTTCGAGAGTTTCTTTTAAAAGAGTATTTTAAGCGTCGCCTAATTCTTATTATAAATCTCGTATTTTCTAAATTTTATCTAGCTAGTATTAAAGTAAAGTTAGTTAATAATAATTAAAGTCTTTTTAGAGTTTAATATAATAGTTATAGAATATTTAATTATCCTATATAAGTTCTTAAAAAAATTAATTATAAGTGAGTTATAATATAGTCCTTGATATACCTAGATCCGTAGTATAATTAAAAAGTTATTCGGAGAATTCGAATAAAGACTCTACTACCGTAACTAGTCTATTATAGGAGGTATTCTTATTCGTCTTTATTAATTAACTATAAACGTAGTTATAAATATTAGTTTCTCGTTATTATTAATCGGTAGGTTTAACTTTAACGGCTTATTCTAATTCTACCCTAAAATCCGAAGAAATAAATATAAAATATTTAAGATTAATTAAGGGGTTATTTTTTAGATACTATTAATATAATATAATTAAATATTATTAAGGTATTATTCTAAGTTTTAATACTCTTCTATCGTCTCTAGCCGGGGATAATTACGGGAAATTAAATCGCTTTAATATAATCTCGGTAGTTATTAATTATCGTAATTAGTACAGAGGTATATTTTTGTATAGAGGTTACTACGATGTATTTTAAAGAAACGAGTACTAGTTTATAAAGTCTTAAAGGTATATAGGCTAGTATTAAAAAGAGTTACTATATATTTATCCTAGTGAATATTAATATTCTTATATATATCGAAAGTATTATTCTTCCTAGGTACTCTCTTCTATATTTATAATTTACTATATAAATATTACCGCGCCCGTTAATAATTGTATTTACCTCAATTTATTAAAGTTATCGACGGTATATACCCCTCTAATATTTCGTATCCTCTTTCGTTATTTATTATCTTTTATACTACTTTTCTAACCGAAGGCTGAATCCTCTATATATTAAAATTATTAGAGGGGGTCACGTAGGATATAAAATTATCGAAGACTCCTATAAAGATAACTAGTTAGTAAATATTATAAGTTATCGATAAATTATTAAAAACTATATAGTATTCGTTTAAAGAAAATTAAGGGGATATTTATAACTCGGAAAACCCTTCGAATAATATCTCTTATATAACTATTTCTTTAAACTAATTTTAACTCAAAGGAGGTTTAAGACTATAAAATATTTATTCGCGATTTAGAGATTAAACTAGATTTATATTATATACTTTTATCTTTCGGAAGTAATATTTATTTATTATAATAATATTTTACTCGTTAAAGGTCTATTACTAGGTCAGGGTATATAGATTCTATTATTATAATACTACGTTATTACGTTAACCTAGTAATAGCGGTAGGCTTTATAGGAATTTACCTTAGTCTTTAATATACGACTTAGTTATAGAGACCTAGAGATATATTAATTATCTTAATATAAATACTCGTTAGATATTTATTATTAAATTATTATTATATATTATATATTATATTTTATAGAGTGTTAATTATAGTATATTTTCGAAAGAAAAGAAATTTGTCTATATAAATAAAGGGGTTTTTTAATCGAATAACGTAGTATAACCTAAATCGTAAAACGTAATTATATACTCTAATTTTTCTATAATAGAGTATAGTAATTACTTTAGGTAGTTTTACTCTATTATATATAATATTTTTATATCTAAAATTAAATCGTTTTAATTTCAAGACTACGAAACTCTATTTACTTCCGGGCTAAAATTTACTATTATACCGATATTTATATAAAACTATATCCGTTTCTTATACTAGTAAATCTAGGTTTCTAGTTAAAGAATATTTAGAAGTCTTAGGTATCCCTAATATAAATAGAGTTATTACTCACGGAGTTATACTAACTATAAAGTCTATAAAGGAGGTTGTATCTAGATTTATAAAGAAGTTGAAGTTAAAGATTATATATATCTTTTATAGTTTATATCCTTAGCTCTTTATACTCATTAAAGAAAATAATCGTACTCTAGTAAAGAACGGGTAATTGAAGGTAGTAGTATAAATCTAGTATATTATTTAATATATACTAAATATGAGAAAAGATAAGGTTAATCTCGAGTCCGTTATAGAGATAATTAATAGATCTTTTAAAGCGGACCTCGAGAAAAACGTCGGTGACGGAAAAATTAAGTACTCTCAAATACCTATTTCCGAAATAATATTCAGTGATACTCGCGTTGGATAATCTATACTAGAATAATAAATTACTTTTAATTAAAAGCGGGGAGACACTTGCGTCTAAAAACTATATTATATTATTAAGCGATAAGAATATAAGGTTTAATAACAAAGGAGGGGAATTAGTATTTTTTATTTTATTAAATCTTTAGCCAACGCCTCGTTTTTAGTCCGAGAAATCTTTCTTTTAAAATTATTAGTAGATTCATAGCGTTTACTCTTACGTTCTTTTTTTATATTCTAATTCGTAAAGAAAAATAACTTAAATCACTACCGAAATATATTAATAATTATATTCGATTCTTAGAGGACGAGAGTTAAGGAAGGTTGAGACTTTATTAAATAATTTATCCTATCTATAACGTAAACTAAATTAGTACTACGAGGGCGGTAGGTAATATGAAATTTCTAATACTATTATAACTAGGATATCTTATAGGCTCGTACCGGAGATAATAAAAGAAAATAAGACGAGAATTTTTATATAAATTAATAAAGTATAATATTCCATTACGATATTATTACCTCTAAATTTTAATAATACTAGAAATAAAGAATATTGACGACTCGTTACTATTTATCTTTTATATATATAATTGAGTAAGAATTATCGTCTTTTTATAAAGTTTAATATATTTCAAATATATAAACTAAATTATAAAGTTTTAAATTTAGGGTTTTATAAAAAAATATATATTAAATTTTTTAAAATACCCCTCTCCTCCGAGTAAAACTCTATAATATCCACTAATTTATAATAAGATATAATATAGTAAATAATACTTTTTTCGATAATATTTATTAACTTTTTATAAAGTCCATCTCTATTAGAGCCTTAACGTTCGATATAAAATCCGTCTTTATTACGGAGATATTCCTAGTCTTTATTATTATCCCAGTTTCCGGTACCGGTAGTAGGGTCGGTATATACGAATATATATCCACTATAAATAAGATTTTATAGTTTATTTCCTTAATAGTATCGAGGTACGTATAGTAATACTCTAAATAAATAAATAGTAAAGACTAGATATACGTCTTCTTTTATTATAATAAGCCCGAGATAAATAGGCCGAAGGATACTACCGGTAAATTTCGTAGACGAACTTATAATAGGTAGTTAAGGATATTAAGATTAAGGGTCGTAAAAGGCTAGTAATCGAAGAACTCTTCTAACGGAAGTCAGGATCTATAAGAGTGTTAGGAAGATTGAATAAGTAGTAGAAGGGTGAGACGAGCTCTAACCTATTTCAATCCGAAGGGTAAGTTAAAAGGGTTACTGAAGAGCAGAGAAGGGATAAGCCAATTTGAACTGCGTACGAGAGATCATGCTTTATATCCATGTCCAACGATGAAAGACTCAAAGTGGGCTTTCAAGCCTGTCCCTTGCCGTAATACCACTGCTGCATTATGTAACCTATGCTTGACGATCACCGCCATGTCGAGAACCTTGGGGCAGCTTGAAGGCGTCTTTAGGCAAGGAGCTTAGGCTTGCTTCGTGACCCGACCATTGATCGCAGATTACCCGATAGTGGAACGAACAAGGAGATGTGTCATCTACTCCTATCTTTCTAAAGCGATATCCATTTGTTGTTGTAGACGGGCTACCCGTAGCCTCCTCGAAGTAGCAGTTGCAGAATCCTACGCACTGAGAGCATTAAGCTCGGGGCGTGCAGATCGCTCTTTGAGTAAGTTTGTCTTATTGCATTGGTCTGTTAAGTGCGCAGATGAAAGACTTCGCGTTAGGCGTTTACAATGGTTGCTAAAGTTTTAGAGTTACGTGCGATTCAAGGCCCATGTCGCGCTAAAAGCCCTCTTTATCCGCCATAACCATTATGCGCCCCATGGTGGCTGAAACGCTCACGTGAAACTTACACCCGCCTCATTGTTCGCACGTCATCAAAAACCGCCGTTGCCCCTCACTGCTATACTATAATCAGCGACGCAAACGCATCCTAGTCGTGGGACTGACTCCAAAGGTGTGATCTCCATTACTACCTGTGGGCCTGACTGACATAGTAAAGCTAGCTAGTTTCTCTTATCGCACCTGGGGTCCACGGCCCACTATATCTTCTCATCCAGAAGTTATCCGTGTATACAAGAGCATCGACATTAATTCCGATTTGATAAACGCAGCGAAGAGTAAATGCGATGGTCTGGATCTCAACACTAAGGCTTCATTCAAGGCCTTTCCGCCCGGAGAGAACTATATGAAGATTATCGAATCTGTGAAGCAATAGGTACGTGGGTTTTCGTATTCGGAGAATCGTTGGTGCCGCTGAAGCTTACGCATTAACAGAGCCCACGAAAGGTGCAAGCACGAAGTGTGATTGTGCTCCTTCCCGGTACTACCACCGAATACCTGTAGTCGCCCTACATCATTATCCCGATTAATAAGGATGGTTTGCCTACCATATTAACGACTCGCGATGGAAAAGTCGTCACCGTAAATTAGGATGCAGGAAGGGCTTGGGACGTACTCCAAGATATCAGGCTAGCGCCGGTCAATCAAAAGGGAGGAGCTTTATTAGTGTTGCGTGTGGGGTGAGCAAATTACTTGGTTGGCTAGGAAAGAAATATGGTAATTTGTTGTCCTTCAACTTTTCATAGGGTTGTCAATAAACCATGCTGCCGAGGCCTAGTCACATTATTCCACTAATACTTGCGCGCTCCTGTATCATCATGGATTGGAATCAACAGTGCCTTCCGTCGATCCTAGGTCAGAACGCAACACCAGGAGCTTCGCTCGTGAATACACCACCAGCCTCGACGTAGGTAGGGAAGTAGTCGACAGAACCAGTCGTATATTCTGTATTAAGATGTGAACCAGAAGCCTCGACTGCGAACACACCACCAGCCTCGGGACAGGTTAAGAAGTAGTTAACAGGGCCAGTCGTAAACCCATCCTTAGAACGCAGACCAGGAGCTTCACGACGAAAATTATCAGATTCCAGGTTTGGTCCATCTTTTGAAGGTGCCCTACATTCACCCTTATACTGCAGGCCTTGACTCAAAAAGTATCCCTGAGCTCCTTGCATGGGGTTGCTTTGCGAGGACACTAGATTAAGGTCCCTGAAGCTCTGGTGAGCGGTGTCGGCCGTTGCCATCTCACTTCTGCTATTTGTATTTGTGCCATCACATCCACCAGAGCTGACCTTGTAACCGATGGGGTGTGGAGGATTTATATGTATAAGGTGCTGCAATAAGGGGTTGCGTGATGCTAAAAATTACTGACTCTGCTCGGGAGCATGACATCGGGTCTCTTCCGACGTGGCATACGTTGTATTTGAGGTCGGTGGGACTGGTGGAGGTGTCACGATGCCGTTGGGCGAATTTCTTCTCCTTCGTTTGGAGGTCCTTTGGTCTGGACATGTCAGTTACGCCACCGTCTGTCGGCTAGAAGAAGCTTGCCTCTTTGTCTCGCCGCGCTTTGAGGCACAGCAGCCAGCACAGTAAACACAACGGCGGAAAACTTGGAGGCGGTTTCACACACGTTAGATACTTTCCATGCTTCAGAAAATGCGTCGAAGTTTTTGTCTATAGCTTGTATCCTGTTGAAAAGATCAGCACGCTCACATCAATGAATAACAGACCGTACTCAGGCATCGTTAATGTAGGAGCGATAAGGCCCATGAGTCCTAGGCACAGTGAATATAACCTGTAGAAAACCGTACCCTATTATAAATATCGGTCGAATAGGCGGCGTCTAGACTTTTGGTATTTGCTATCAAGGGTACCGGATAACGGTGATATTTTCATCACGTCGTCTTTATATTATCTCGTGTATATCTTATGTTAGTACCCGTTACGAATACCTTAATGAATCTTCTCTTCCAGTTTCCGATGTAAGCTTAATTTATAAATGACCCTTCGAACCGGGTCATTCTCCTTCGAGTCCACTAGCGAATCGAAATGCCATTATACAGATATTAAGAATTCAACTCCTTCCCACAAGAATTGGTTCTATGAACGGATACACTCACTATTATCATCCTCATGCGTTCTAATAGAGTTTTTAATCTTTTCGATAAGCGTTTTGATCTTGGCACCTTTTGTAGTTTTGTTTTAACTGTCGTCCCCACGATTGTCCTTCCCGTTACCGCTATGATCACTTTGGGCGTCTTAGGTGTCAATACCGTCGCTATTCGGGTTACTGTAGTCTTACGAGCGGTCTTTGTCAGAGTTATCCGGCTTATTAGTACCACTGTTCTTCTAATACGAAGAGGTAGAGTCACTGTCTTTATCGTTGGCGCTCGATTCGTTAATATCTTTTACGGCATCTTTGTCTCCCTTAATGCCGCCGTCCTTAGCGATAGGCCTTTTATTATTGTAGTTATAACTGTCTCTTAGCTGTGAGACACCGCTAAGACAGAAAACGGCTAATCGATTACGATTAAATATACGTAATCTAGTATAAGCCTACGAAGACTGCGTTAGCAGCGATTGATATTTCTGAATAACGGAGGGTTTAGAAGGGAGATATCGTACGTGAAGAAAAAAGCGGCTAGAAACCTTTACGAATTAGTAAATAGTTAGTTTAAGATAGCTAGGAGAAGCCTTACTTCGTTCTATTCAAGGAATTATCCTAAGCCTTTAATAACGACGTGAACCAGATCCATTAAATACTTTGAAAACTCAAAAGTAGACATTTACAGACACGAAGGGAAAAGAAATACTAATATAAGGTCGATCTATTAGTAGGTATCCTTATATTAACCTACGGGTTATACTTCCCCGTTATACCGCAGATCGAGCTCTTATATTAGGTTAACTACTATATTTACGGTTAGTTTCTTAAAAGGCTGTCGAAAAGCTAATCGAAGTTCATTTAGCCGTTCGGTTAGGGGTTAGTAATAATGAGACTCTTTACTAATTTCCACTAGTCTAGCCATCTAGGGTATCACATCCCACGAGTTCGTTGCTTCGGCTAGTAATCGTCGTGCAAGCGCCCGGATGGACCTTGGTTGGCTCTAGAATATATATCCTACTAGCCAATAGGATGGATAAATGCGTACATGAATAAATATCACCGAAAAAAGTTCTAAAAGGACGCGAATTATTTATATACTAACGAGAATAATTAGCGCCGCTCGTCTTTTTTCGTATTAATATCTAACCTCGCCTAATATAGGCTTACGAACAGGGAGAGAATAAGATAATTATTATTATTATATTTATTTATAGCTTTTATATAGAATCTAAGGATCTTATAGCCTCGTTTTAGACGATTTCTTATATATTACCTCGTTTACTTTCTTCGCCCTATTTAATAGGCCCCGCTTTCTCTCTTATAGTTTTACCTATATATTTATACCCTCTATTATTCTCATAATGAAAAGTCTCTCACCGATAGTTTATTTAGTTATCCTTTTTTATATTTTATTTACGATTTTTACGATATTCTTTCCTCTAGTTTAGGTATTTTATAATTTACTTTTAATTCATTAACTTCGCCGCTAGATTTATATCTTTAGATTAAAATTCGGTTTCGATTTCGTACGGGTTATTTTACTCGCTCTAGGTATCTTAGAGATAATTTTATTATATAATAATAATTCGAGGTTTATTCGAATTCTGCGTATAATATTAATTAATTTAATAAATAGGAATAAAGAGTTAACTAGTTTATAATATCTTATATTATTACTTTAATATATATATAATATTCGTAGAGGTATATCTTCTCTTGAGATAAATATATTAAATAAATACTTATCGTTAAATATAAATTATTTATTTATAGTATATAATAAAAAGACGTCTCAGTCTTCCTTAACTTCGCTTTAATATTATTATTACTATTATTCTCTACCTTAAATAGTTCCTAATTTTAATTAAATAAATTCGGGTTATTATTATCTTCGTATATATTAACCTATAATATAGATAGTATATAGAAGCGATCTAATTTTAGACGACCTCTAGTATAATCTTTATATATTTTCTTACCTTTAGTTTAATTTACGTCTAGGTCCTATATACTCTTTAATAACCTCGAAAATCAATATTTAATATTCTTAAATAATTCTTTTATTATTATATTATCTTCCTCTAAATATTAATATTTATAGTATTAATAAGGAAAATAAATTTAAATAAATACCTCCTTCTTGAAATTAGTAAAAGTGAAACTAGTCTATAAACCGTAATAATTCGGTATATAGATTTCGTTATTATATATTACTATATAAGTTATAATACGCGTTAATTTCGTACTCGCTCTTGTACGTAGAAATAGTCCTCGACGAATAACGAATAATATCTTAGACGGGTCGGGGCTAAATATTAATTTAATTATTAATTAAAATCGTAGGAGGCTATTTATATTTATATTAATAAAATCTTTAACTAAGAATATAGGCTTAAAAAGCGATTCTAATATTAAGAGTATTTATATAAAAACGAGGGTCTAAAGTAATCCCGGTAAATCTAGACTATATTAATTATTTTTCATTAATCCGAGGTATTTATTATTAGTTTTATTTTAATCTTAAGGTTATAGTTCTCTTTATATTTAAAAGATTCTTTTATTCTATTTACCCTTAGGTACCTCCTTCTACTTTCTATATCTCTCTACTACGGGTTTAACTTTTTAAAATAATTAATTTTACCCTCGATTTAATTTCTAAAAAAGAAGAATTTATATTAATATTTATATAATTAGAGGTATAGTAACCCTAAATAATAAACTACGTCGATTTTAATTAACTAGAATATATTACGTAAAGGGGATTAGTCTCTACTTTTATATAAATAATAGGAAAAGAGGGTAATAATATAATATTAAATAAAATAAACATTAAGGATTAAAACTATTTTTAGTTACTAATTAAATCGCCTTTATTACTAGGCTAGTACCTCCTCCTCTATTTATATATATAAGTCGTTAAACTATTTCCCGTTACTAGCTAAGACTACGGTTCGTCGATATTTTCTATATTAAGTAAAATAATATAGAAGGAAATCCATTACTAGATTTCTTTATTTAGAGGTAATAATATTTAAAATTTTAAAATTCCCGTATAACTAATAATTTATTTCTAGAATAATATTTACTAGTAAAAGCTTTAAGGGTAGAAAATATTGAATATAAATTAAATAAACTAAAAAGAATGAAACCGCTATTTAAATCTCGACGGAACTCTTTTTCCTAAATTACCCGCTCTTTACCTCCTTTATTAACTAAGTTATTTTATATAACCGTTTAGTACCGATATTTATAGGGAGTTATATCTCGTTTAGTCCTTAAAGTTATTTAATAGATAAAGTATTTATTATAGTAATCGTCGTATTATATCCTTAGAGGTAAAGTTAGTAAAAATACCGATAAGTATTAATCCTACTTTTATACGTCACGACCGCTACGGATATTAATTCAGGGTCCCTCGTATATTTTACTCGGTTAATACGCCCGATAATAGAAATAAAACCGAAGAATTCGTATATAGAGATTTCTAGGTTTTGAATAAATATAGTTACTAGTTTATATATAAATAGATATCGATATAGTAAAGAGTAAGTAGTCGGAGTAGAAATAATACCCTAATTATTAATAACTTAATTTATAAACGGAGGATTTTTAAAGTATATAAAACTATCGTTATAAAGTCTCTACGGATACTTTAAAATATAGTATTACCGGGCTTCGTTATTAGAGTTTACGGGTCGATTAAATATTTCTATCTAAAATATTATTCCTAATTTATTATCGGTGGACTCTATTATACTATAGAGTATAGAATAATAATAGAATAAATTCGCTCTTTAAATAGGCTCGCCTCTAAATAATCTTATTATCTCGAAGCCCGTAAAATTTCTAATTTTACTTTGATTTCGAGACTTGTCCTCTCTACTCACGATAGTAGTCAAAGTATATTACGAGGTATAGATTTAGAATATAGATTTAGAAATCTCTTTTATTATAGCGTAACGTTATAAAGGCCGTTAATAACTAGGTAAACTTATAGTTTATAATTAAAATAAAGTTTTAACTCCTAGTTAAGTAATTATAATAATATTAAAAACGAGGTAAAATCGTAGTTATATTAACGTATTTTATAAAATAATTAGACTATCGAGGTTAAGTATATAGGCGCTATTATATTACCGTATTAACGTGGATACTAGTACGTTTATTCTTTATTTTAAGTAATTTAAAAACCGAGTTAAAGAAAATATTAATAAAGATCTTTAACTATAAAGATTTAAAAAGAGTTAATAATCTTATCGTTTAACGTAGAACTAGCGTCCCTATTTCGAAAGAGTTATATAATTTTTAATTAAGGTTAGTTTACTCTCTTATTATTATAAAAATTAGTTTCTCTTTACCTTTAGTTTTTTATATCTAATTATTATCGATTTAAACTCTCCGACTCCTCGAGTATAAATATAGAACTTGAGTATCTTTATCTAAATCCGTTCTAGTTTAATTATTAATTAAATATAATTTACTCTTATTCGCTTATTTAATAAGAAATAAGAGATAAGATATATATCGTCGAAAATATTAAACCGCGAGGGAGACGAATAAAAAGGGAAGAAAAAAAGTTTGAAAAACTCTAATAATATAAAAATAAAGGAATATTAAAGGAAATAAATAAGGAAGTTATTTAATATTTTAAATAAAAAACTATCTTCCTCTAAAGAACTAGAGGGTTGGACCGATTATATAATATACTTCGTCGAAGAAAGTAACCTTAATTCTGAAACTCTTAGGTCCTTTATCGAGTATATTAAGAATTAGTTTCCGCGGATAAAAAATCGCGTTAAACGAGGCTAGTTTGAATATATAAAGGGAGATCTCTAGATAGTACTATATCGATAAATTTTAAAAACTCCTATTAAAACCTAAGTTACCGCCTATACGGATAGGGCTAGTAACGTCCTATCAATAACTTTTATTAAAAAAAGTTATTAATAGGATACTATTAATAACCTTAATTTACGGATAAAACTACTAATATTTTATTAATAAATTTAGTAAATTAAGGGTCTAGGTAGGTAACTTTTAATAAATTTAATAAATCGGGGGTTTAGGTATATCGGTAATTTAAGAAACCCCGATTTTTATATATTTTATACCGAAATTACATAAAATACTAGAAATGCGTATCTATTTATATCCCGTATTCTAAGTATATTATACACCGATTAAGTAGCGATATTATACCGATTTAGTAACTTTTTTTTTGACTTTAACTTTCAAGAGTATCTAGACTAGGGCCCCTGTATAGGAATATAAATATCTTACTAAATCTATTTTTAGCCTAGATTCCGAATTTTTAATTAGATTTTTACTAGCGTTGCCCTATAGGGCTATAAAGTTATTTTTAGGATTAAGTTTAGCGCTCCCGCGCAGACCTTAACTCTTACTTAAAAATCTTGGCGCCAAGATTTACCAAGATTTACCCAGGCTGCAAAATGCGCATTTTGTACCGATTAAGTAGCGATTTTATAGAACTGTTTTTCCGGATTTACTAATATAGTATCCTATTAATAAATCCAAATTAATTTCAATAGGATTAGTAAATTTAGTAATTTATATATATCGTTAATATATTAATAGTAACTAGCCCTATTATAGAGCTAAAATAAATAAAGTTTTATAATCGTCGTTATTAATAATAGTGACCTCTAGCGACGACTATTAACACCAGCGACCTACCGGGCCCGGAATAATAAATTTTAACGAAAGTTCTCACGGGGGTATTACCCGGGTATATCTAGAGAGTATATATATATAAATACTATATTATTTCACATACTATGGCGTATACCTTAGTGTATACTATAGAGGGCTTTTATCTAGTATTTTAGAAACTACTACAAGGGGTATATATTATATACTATTTAAAATACTTTTACGTATATTATTCGTATATTATTTAATAGTATACGTAAACTACGTACGCTATTACGTATACTATAGGGTATAATATAACTCATATTATAATATATACTATAGCGTATATAAATACGTATATTATAGGGTATATAATAAACCTATTCGTCTAATATTTAAATTACTAATTATTTATTAAATTATTGAACCTATTAATAGTAAATATTATTTATTAATAGGACCCTACCCGGACCCCTAACTTACTAATCCTATTAAACCTCGGGTCGGTATTTAATATAGAGTTTCAATATAAACCCGTAGACGGCTTTCTAATAGGGCTAATAATATTTAAAATATACTAATATTTACTTTTAAAATTTACCGATATATCGAATAACGATAAATTATAGTAATAATATTCTTTTAGGGTTAACGCGCCGTAATATATTTAAATATTAATATATCTCTAAATAAGAATAAATCGGAACTCTTATTATACTAACTCGAAATAATAGAAATTTATATATATTAATATTTAATAAAATCTTTAAAGTATATTTATCGTAATAATAATTACCTTATAATATTAGTATAATATAATTTTATTAATATATTAGTATTCTAAAAGAGTAATATCTAGGCGCTATTAAAGAAAGATTATTCTATTAATTATTTAGCCCTATTTATTATTAAAGGGCTTGAATCTCTAATAAAGAAAATTTTAAAATATTATTTTAAACTTCTTTTTACTAGGGCCTTTTTATAATCTCGATATATATTAATTACCGAAGACCGTCGCCGCCCGTATATTAAAAGGCTATATAATAAAGAATATTATACTTTTAACGAGAAAAGATTAACCTAGATACTAAAGCTTCGTTTTTATTAAAGATATTATTATTAAGGCCCGTTATAATCTAGTAGAATTTCATTATTTAATTATATTATCGTGAAAATAATACGAGTTAAAATTCGACCCAAAGTAAAGTTTAAGCGTAGTAATATAATAAAGTAGAGTTATATATTAATTATAAATTTCGAGGCCGTCCCGAAAAGTGAATTAGAAATTATAATATTTATTTAGAATAACGATCTTCCGCTCCTTAATTCGGGAAAAAACTAGTAATTTTATAAATATAAACTAAAAGATAATAGACCGACTATTATAATTTAAAAGAAATATTTAAAACAAGTTTAGAAGACGGCGATAGTAAATTATATTATTATATAGAAATTCGGTCTATTAGATAACTAATAATTATAGCGATAACTAGAGATTAACGAAAGCGTAGAGAAAGGGGGAGGTAAAGACTAGAATCTAAATATTATAATTATATAACTATGATTTAGGAGCTCGATAGTATTACTCTTTCGTAATCGACGTAATAATAACTACGGGGATAAACGCTTTTATATTTATATCTCTTTTCTTCGTATATTTCGTAATAATAGTTATTATATTTATAGCCTCGGCTTTAAAATACGGAGTCGATCTTAGTAATCTTTATATAAAGACTATTTTTCTAATAAATTAGAGTAACGTTATATTAGAGGGATATTTATAATTTTTAGGGACTTTAATTAACGATATTACTAATTACTTAATATAAACTATATACTCGATTTATATTAATAGTATTTAGTAAATATTCCTATTTCCTAATTATTCCCTTTTTATAGTCTTCGTTAGTGTAAATAATTTAGCGAGGTCATTCGTTATTATTAATTTAAATCTAGAGATAATTAAATAGATAAAATAATAATTTCGTAATTATATTAAATTTAATAAAGAATTCGAAATATCTTAATAAACCGGTTAAATATAGTACTCTTAGAGATTCTCGATATAACTATATTTAATAAGATAATTTAATATAATAATTTCGTTAATCGATCTCGTAGCGTTAAACCCCTTTATTTAATTAAGTTAAAATAATTATTATATTAATTAATTATAAATAACGGGTACTTCCTTCTTTCTTAAACTTAAAAAACTATATACTTTAAAATTCGTAATATAAAGATCTCCGATCTAGTTCTTTTATATAAAGGTATATATAAATAAAAGGAAAGTTATAATAAAAGCCGATTTTAAAAAATAAATATATTTATAATTCGTTTTAATTTTATTAAGACGGACTTAACTCCTAAGAAAATTAAAGGGGATATAAAGATTTTATAAAGTCCCTTTAAAACGTGGGTTTATCGGTAGTATTAACGGTAATATAAATTTATTATATTTACTCTAGGACTAAAGTCTAGAAACTCTTTATATTAGCGGTAATAGTTTATATAAAGACGAAGGCGGCGAGGAGTAGAAACTCACGAGTATATATATAGAAATTATCGTAAAGATAATAATAGGATAAAGATTTATAATTATAGAAATAAAAAATAACGGTAGTTTAGGCCAAAACTAGGAGGACGAGCCAAAGATAAAAAATATAATATAAATTTAAATCTCGTCGCACGGTAATATATATTTATAATATTCAAATATTATTAAACTAGTAGATATCCTACCCTCGAGATTACTAGATAACGTGCGCGATAAAGGTATCGTTATTATAATTTACTAGGAGGTAATTAAAAGAGCCCTAAATTCTATTACTATATAATTAAACGAGGTAGTAGAGAAATAAATTTTATTTATTTATAATAGTTAATAACTTTCTTAGAATATACCTAAGGACTTTATATATAGTAAAGTATATAAGGTTTTATTTATTTATATTTCTACGAGTATTTACCTAGGATTAATTAGAGAGTCGGATACTATATCCGTTATATTAAGTATTATAGTATACGAGTACGAGAATAACCGTTATTATTATATTTATTACGCGGGAAATAAATAGGGTTAACTAGAAACTTAAAATAACGTTAATAAATAATAGAGTATATTTTACCGAATAATGAGGTTAGTTACCGGACACTAGTCTATATATACTATATAAATTAATAGTAATACTCTCGTTATAAGAAGAGTAAAACCGATCGGTTTTTAGAATAAATATATTTTTAGAAACGTTATTAATAATACCTAAAAAGCCTCGACTTTTAATATTACGTCCTCCGATTAATCTTTAACGGATAGTTATTCTTCGCTCCTATAAAAGGATTGGCCCTAGCGATATTAGATATAAGAACTAGAACGGGTAAGATTTTAACCTCTAATTATATTAATAAAGACGCGCGAAGCGTATTTACGATTCTAGGAATTTAGGTATTAAAAGTCGGTCGGTCGTCCTTTAAGATACTATAGCTCATTATTTATAATTATAATTAAATATATAATATAGCGGACCGGTACCCGTCTACCGAAATAAATATTTCGAATAATTATCTATAGTTATTACTATTTCTTCAAGAGAGATTAATAATTAATTTAACCTAAATTACCGGTACGGACCTAAGTCCTATTTAATTAATATAGTAACGTATTTTTATATTATTAAAGATATTAGATTAAAATTAAAACCTCTTATCCTAGGACACCGGCTAATGTTTAAATATAGTTATTTATATTAATTAAAAAAGGAGGTTATTACCGTATTAATACCTCGTTTTTCTAATTTATTATCGATAATATCGAGCTATCGTGGATCTTTCTTATTAATTATTTTGATCTTATTTATACCCGTATTATAAACGGTAGTATTATTAACTAGCCTCGATTATTCGAACGGAGTTTTAAATATTTAAGCCTAGCTAGTACTAATATCTTATTATATTCTTTAATAGTCTTTAACCTAGGAGTAAATACTATAAACCTAGTAATTAAATAAAATATTAAGAATTAATAGTAGATATATAGAGCGATAACGAGTCTTTACCCGAAGATAGTAATATTAGAAAATAGTGCGCGAATCAAGAAGTTATTATTTAAAAAGTAGGTTTTACTCTAAAAATCCCCGGAGAACTCTTAAGGAAATAAATAATAGAAGCGGGATTTAAGAATATTATTATATATAAATTTAAACTCTCTATAGGTCCGTGGCTAACGGATTTAAAATTAAAAGAAATTAGGTATTTTTAGCTCGTCGCTATACTCGAAGGTATTTATAGATTAATTATTATACTTTAGACCCGATTCTTAGGCTAGGATATATAGGAAGTTAAGATATTTCTAATCTTAATAAGAAATAAGTTTAAATTAATAAAAATCTATTATTATTAATCTTTATATATCGTGTCTCTATCCTTATATCCCGGTTTAACTACTAATACTCTCGGTATTTTAAGTACGTTATATACGGATAGAAATCGAGGACTATTATAAACCGATAAATTAAGAGAGAAAGTAAATACCGATATCGTTATTTATCCCGTAGCGTTACTCGTAAATAAATCGAGTATAAAGAGTAGGAATATATTAGAGCTTAGGAGATAATTATTGAAATAAAATTACTATTAATATTAGAGACGTTCGTTATTAAAGTAGAAATTATAATAACTAGATATCCGAGGTTTAAGGTAGTATTAACCCTAGGTAAAAATAATATTACTAAAGACTATAGAATTTAAATTAAAGTATATTTTCTAATAACCGAATAATATCTATAAAAGGTAAATATCTAAGAAATAAAAATATATTTCATCGAAACTTTTTCTCCGAGCGAAGAGTTAGAGAGTTATTTTATAGAAATACTAGTAGAAATAAATTATAATAAGGTAACCTAAATAAAGATTATAGATTTATTAATAACTTTTTTTTTACTTTAAAACGGTCTTAGAATATAATAGGGTATAAAGAAAGAGATAGAGAATATAAATTTAGGAACTTCTTATTATTTTAAATAAAATCAAGAATATATATATTTCTTCTACGAATAATAAAACTAATTAATAGTTATTAATTTTTATTTATATATACCGGTCTTCTTTATTTATTTTCCCGTTATACTTAGTATTTTACTTTAAATTATTATAATAGTCCCTATATATTTCCTAACTCGCTTTCGAGTAATTATATTTTCTTTTAGTATATTTTATATTTATAACTCTTTCTCCTTCGTTTTTTATTAATAATCTTTATAATCTTTTACTCCTTTTTATTTAATATTAAATCTCTTTAGTTTTAATACTATTCGGGAAGAGGTTAGGGGAGGGTAATAATATAAAGAGGATAAATAATCGCCGTTACTCCGTTATTACCTCTATTAATAAACTACTTAACTCGATCGTAGGATAGAGCGATACTAGGAGAGATAGAGCGATTAAGGGACGAGAAAGTAGGTTCGGTAATAATAGGACTTAAATAACTATATATTTTTAGTTATTACCTCGGGTAGGAGCTTTAGAGGTATATAATATTAATTTTAGAGTTTATACTCGTAGCCTTAATAAAACCGCTAGTTTCGTTATTCTTTTCTTCGTTATTCTTTATTACGAGAGGGTTATTTAAAGTATATTAAAAGAAATCCCGGTTACTAGTTAGAAATATACTAGAGGGAATACCTTAATTATTACTAACTTTATTAAATTAATTTGAGTTTATTATTTTCTCGGATTATTAGAAGTTTCGCGGAGAGAGAGGTCGTCGGAAGATAGACTTTAATTATAATCGGCTCCGTACGAACTCGAGGTCGCTGAAGTTATCGTCGGTATAATCTATCTCGTTAATTACGATAGGGTTTTTCGAGAGTCATTAGACGCGCCTATAAGGACTAGGAGTTATATATTAACCTATATATCGGGCCTTCTCTAACTTATATATACTTTCACTACCGTTATTTAAACTTATAGTATCTACTATATATTTAAAGGAATCTCGAATATCGGTAATATTTATAGTTATATTAGGCTCGGCGTTCGTAAAGTATATTAAACTCTATATTATAATAAACGATCGGAGAGAGTAGAGGATAATATTATTTATATTATAACTCGCTTCTTTATCCCCTTTCTCTTTCCCTCTACCGGAGTAATAAGGCCTAGTATTTTTAAAGTAGGTTTTTATATCGCGTATTAACGAGAGGGGGTTATTAGGGAGTAAAGGAGGATTAGAGATAAAGTTTTCTATCTTCTTATAGAGAATGAAATATCTAGGTAGGCGCTATCTATTAGTATAAAAATTCATAAACGGGGTTTTAAGGATTATACCTAGTTTCTAAACTTATTAAAGAAGTCGATAAAGTATTAAAAGAGTATTATTTCTTAATTTATTTATTAGAAGTCGAGCCGTCGCTTTTAGAGTAGATATTATTATTATTATTAATATCTCTACTTTAGTCTCTATCTTATCTCGGTCCCGAAGTAGAAGTATAATCGTAACTTTTTAAAATAGGATATTTAAAGGCGCTGTTAAACTTTCTAACTTTATATTTAATACTCGATCCCGCTCGCTACGACTTTAGGACTTCTTTAATATCGAATAATAATTCCTTAAAGAATAAAAGAGTATTATTATTCTCGTAATCGCTTTTAATATAAGGGTGAAGAGAGCTCGGCCGAAGAGTATATAAGAGTATTATACCTCTAGGAGTTTAATATCGGCCGATTCTTTACTACGCCTCTCGGAGATATTTATTTATAGAGTTATATTAGTTATTATTACTACTACTAGGATCTTTATATTAGGATTTCTATAACGGGTTAGAGTTACTACGCCCTCCTTTATTTATAACGAAAAGCGAGATTATCGTCTCTAGGCCACGTTACTAAAATGATATTATTATAGTATCTTTATAGGCGTAGCTAGGTAGATACGTAATAACCGCTATTAATTAAAGCTAGGCCTACGCTCCTCCGATTCTATTAATTAATCCTACTATTCTACTATTATTTAATATTACGTTAATATTATAGTTAAGGTACGACTTTTATTAATATAATTAGGTAGATATATAAAACGCCCGAGTTATTATTATAAAGGATAAAGTATTTCTTTTATTAATTATATAGAGCCTTAAGAGAGGAGTTAGGATTTCGTAAATTAAAAATTCTTAGTTAGTACCGTAGTAAGATAATAAATTAGTTAAGTAATAAGGAAATAATAGCGGGTAAGAGAAAAGAGAGAATAAAATAATCTAAAATAATAAAATTAAGTGAAGAGATAATCTAGTATATTTTAAAAAAGGGGTATCTCGAGCTAGTTTATAAAGTAAAGAAGAATATATAAAGTCGTAAATTAAATAAGATATTTATATTATTAACTTTAGTAATAAAATAAAATAAGTAGGTTAAAAGAGGGTTAGGGTAAAAATTATAATAATATAATCTTTAAAGGAAAGATTACCGGTATAATACTTTATATAAAGGTCTAAATATAAGGATCGGCGATAGTTGGTAGAAACTAGTTAAATAATAGGATAAAGGCGTAGACCTTTATAATATAAAAAAAAGTAGAGGATAGTTAAAAGATATAAAAGAAAAAGAAAAGAAAGTAAAAAAGTAGCGAGCGGTATAGGTCTTTATACCTTAAGAAAGTGGCGAGTAGAGCGATATATAATACTTTACCCGAAGGGGCCGCGCTAAATCTAATAAAGTTATACTTTAATTAGAAATAAAAAAGAACTACCCTTTTACCGTCCCCTTCTTTATACTTTTAATAATATTTTATCTAGTAGATTATTTTTATATATATTATTATATAAATAAAATACTCTATCTAGTAAAAATCTATTATAATTTATTTAAGAATAAAGATAATTTCGTTTATTTTACTCTCTTTAATAGTATTATTATTTATTATTTTATTAATTACTCTTTAGGCCAATATATATAATATTCTTTAATATATTTATTATAGGCTTCTTTCTTAAAAGTAAGAGATATTAAATAAATAATAATTAATATAAAATAGAGTTATAAGGAATTAAGTTTCTTTAATTAAAATATCTACCGCCCCTCGAGTATCGACGAGATAAAGAGTTTAAGGTTTTTACTTTTTACTTTTATTATCTACTATTATTATTATACCTCGCGAGAATCGACGGTAATATTTAATTAATATAAGTAGATAAAATCTATTCGCTATGAATTAGGATTAATTACTTTTATTAATATTATTAAGCCCTTGAATTCCTTAAAATATATTTATTAAAAATAATCGTTAATAGTATTAACTCGAAAAATTAATTATAATTTTATTTTCCTCGTATTATCGACCTTCGATTTATATACTCTAAAGAAACTCGATCTCTATCGAGTTATATTACTAGTTATTTCTTAAATTATAAATTATAGAGATATTAAAGATAATATACTCTTAATTTATATCTTAATATTATATTATAATAAAGATAAATTTTATACTCCTTTACGACTAACTTCCTAGTAATATATTCCGTACGAGATTAAATATAAAGATATCGATTATTTTACGCTATATATAATTGTATTATTCTATTTTTCTTATATTTATTTAAACCTAATAAACTTCGTTTATTTCTAATTTTTAAGTAAGGGCTAGAGGAGTTTTAAATAATATTAAGAAAACTAAATAAGTTATAATAGGAAAGAAAGAATTAGGAGGTAAGGAATAATACCTCTCTAATAATTTAAGAGTCTAGGTTATCGTTTATTTAATAACTCGTTAATTATAACTTATAGGACTACTATTATAATATATATAGAATATTCTATTAAGGATTTATAATATCCCGTTTAATACTCCCGTTATATAGGTATTTCTATCTCTACGAGATATATTTAGGATAATTAATTAATATCTCGAGCCTTAGAAATTAGTATTATAATAAATAATAGAATTATTTTATATTTATTAATAATATATAGTTTAGAGAAGTATAGTCTTAAAATATAATATTATTATATATTCTTTTAAATAACCTAGCTTCGAAATAAATCTCTTTTAATAAACGAAAATACTAATAATAGAATTAATATAGTATCTCTAATTTTATTTCTCGAGCGGAAAATTACTAGCCTTATATAGTCGCTAATACTATTTTACTCATTAAAGTAAATTATTTAATAAATTCAAAATTAGAAAAATTAGAAAATATCTACCGCGATTATTTATATTAGTCTTTACTAGTAGTATTTAGAAGACGGGTTTTTTAATTATTATTTATATACTTATTATTATCGTAGTTATTAATTTTTAAAATTAAAAATCCGAAGGTTTAATAATACGACCTAGGGCCTACGTATTTATTCTAATATTTAGTAACGTAATTAGGAAATTATAAAGGTGAAAAACTTTAATAAACGTAATAAGTTTAATATTATTATTATTTCGTCGATTATTTTAATATATCCCGTCTCTACCTCTTAATTAAAAGTCTTTATTAATTATATTCTTCTATAAGTATAGAAAACCTAGTAACTAGAGTATTATAATTATCTATATTATTATAACTCTTTTAAATCTTACTTCCTCTCTTAAAGTTTTAAATTATACTTCCTCCTTTAAATCTTAATATTTATATCTCTTTTAATATTTATATTTACCCCCTTAATACCTATACCTTATTAGTATTATTAGAAGAAAGAGTAGAAATATATTATATTTATATCTCCTTTAAATCTTATTTTCTTCTTTAAAGTTTTAATACTTTAATATTTATATCTTTTTTAATATCTTTACTTCGTCCTTTAAACTTTATTTTCTCTCTTAAACTCTAAATCTCCTCGATATATTTAGAAGAAAGAGTAGGAATATATTATACCTCCTTAATATATCTAGAAAGAGTAAGAATATACTATACGTCCTTAGTATATTTAGAAAGAGTAGGAATATATAATTAGTATATACCTCGGGGTTTAGTAAATTTATCTTTTCTTATTATCTAATAATATAGTTACTATTAATTACGTAGTTATTCTTACTAGTAATTTATACTCTAATTAAATTTCTAGTATAGTTTAGTTAATTATTATATAGTAATTATAAATCGTAAACCGTATTATATTATTACGTCTACGCGTAGTATATTCCGTTATAATTTAGCCGAGTTAATATAGTTATTATTAATTACGTAGTTATTCTTACTAGTAATTCGCGCTTTAATTAAATTTCTAATATAGTTTAATTAATTATTACGTAGTAATCGTAAATTATAATTCGTATTTATATTATTATTTAATTCGTATTATTACTTTACTCGTAAGCCTTTTATCTCGGGATCGTTTTATATATAATAATTTTTATCCCGTTTAATAAACGTAGTATTTCTATATCTATACCCTATATTTAAAGAATTATAAAGAAAGTAACTTTTATCCTATTCTTTAAACGGAAATTTATAGACGGAAACTCGTATATTATTAAATTTATATAAAGTAATTTATAACGCGGTTATTTAACCCTTTTATTCTTTTATTTATAATTTTTAAAATCTTTTCGATACGAGTCTATCTAGTAGTGAATTTTTTATTTTTACTCTCTCGTCCTCCTCTTTATTTAATAGTAAACTTTCTACTTTTACCTTTTTATACTCTTATTTATAATTTTTCAAATCTTTTCGATATAAGTTTATCCTCTCCTTTATGATTTTTTAAAATCTTTTCGATATAAGTTTATTTAGTAGTAAATTTTCTATTTTTACTCTCTCGTCCTTCTCTTTATTTAATTATAAACTTTCTAATCTTACTCTTTTATTTTTCTACGTATATACGTATACGGACTTTACGATAATATACCTATATTAATATACGTATCTTCTCGTAAACTAAGTTTATTATTTTATTATTAAATATACTAGATTGAATTTACTCCTAGTATAAGATTTATTTAATTATTTTATATTACGCCGACTATACTTCTTCGAAGAATACTCGATAATTATAATATAGAGTTTATTGACGATATTTAAACTTATATTATAGTATAGAGTTTATTAATAATATCTAAAAACTTTCTATACCTATTAAAAGACTAGGTTCTTATATAACTCTTTCGTTAGTATTAAGAATTAGTTAATAGGTTTACTCTAATACTTTATACTAAATTTAATAATTCTCTTTATAACCTTAATATCGATTTACCTCGGAAGTTTAATATTAGTAATTTTCTTTATAACTTTAAGATAGATTTACCCCGGAAATTTAATATAAATATTTTATATAATACTATATACCTCGTTAAAGTTATAGTATCTAAAGGATATAATATAATCTTTCGAATAAAAGACGATTCTTAAGAATTTATTTAATATAGATTATATTAATCCGTATAATCTCTTCTTTTTAGATAATAGAGGGTTTAGTTTATTATAAATAAATTCTTCCCCTTTTATCCGCTCGGTCTTTATTTATTAAATAAATAGAGTTTTATTTAATATTTTAAATCCCTTCCTCCTAGATTATACTAAATTTAACTTTCTTCTTTTAGTATTTATTTAGTACTACGGCCTATTATTTAATAATATATATATAAACGAATAAAGCGGCTCCTTTACGAGGTTTATAGGAGACTAGAGTATAGGTTATTTAATATAGATCTAGTAAACTAGTGTATAAGCGTAATAAATAGATTTTCGAATAATAATTTTACTTTTACGTAGTTTTACTAATTTTAAAAGTAGTATATACTTTAATTATACTCTTTAATACCGTTTAGTTATTCTCTTAAACGAGAATCTAGTATAATTTATTATTATTTTATCGATACTTTATTAACGACTTATTCGGCTTTATTAATAAATATTATCGATATCTCTAAAACCTATTAAAGGACCTTAGATACTCTTATTATTTTTAATTTCTAAATATAAAGTTTATATTAAAAATAAACGAGTTAATTAGATTTTAGAGAAATAAATATATTACTTTTATATTAAAATAATATAAAAGGAGAATTATAAAAAAGATTATATAAATTATAAAATACTATTATATAATATATATTATAAAACGAATTATTCTTTATAAAATTATAGCGGGGATAAACTTATTTTAGAATATCGTAAATATTTTAAATATATAATATTCTACTATATAAAGTATACTACTAGATAAATCTTTCTTTATAATATTATAACTAGAATAATATTATTTTAATAGACTTTAAATATAGGATTTCTATTAATAAAATTAAAATAAACTAGTAACGAGATCTAGGTATATATTCTACTAGTTACGAATTTTAATTATTATTTATAGTAGTTTAAAGAGCTAAAAGATCTTATATCGCGATATATTAAACTTATCTCGTAGCGGTATTTATATTCTTAACGCGATTATAGTATCGATGAAAAGAAACTCTTTTTTTTCTTTTTCCTCCTCCTCCTCCCCCCCTCTCCCTTAATAAATTAAAGCGATAAAGAACGAACCCTTTATAATATAATTAATTAGAAAAGTAACCGTAATCGCGGCCCGATATATTAAAAAAAAGGGATTATAAAAAAAACGCGTCTATTATACTTATATATAAGAAAGAGTATAGAATAAACATATATATATAAAGCCGAAATTCTAGGCCTAAATAAAGACTCCCGTGTAGCTATTTATTAAATATTAATAATATTCGAATTATAAAGAGTTTCCTTTACTTTAAAAGTTATAAAATAACCGCTATATAAAGTCTTATAGGATTAAATATTTTCCTCCGCCGTTAACGAGTAAATAAAGTATAGGTATATAAAACGAAACTTATATAAATAAAAGAACCTCTATTTATACTCCTAGATATTAGTATCTATATAGGAGTTATAACCCTAGTAGTTAAGTAATTATATTAAAATACCGGCGAGATATAAAATCTACTATAACGAAGAAGTAACTACGTATATACGGTTAAGAATAAAGGCGAAAGAGTATAGAATAATAATAAGAAGGGATAATAGGGCTAGTATATTAATATAATAAAATATTTAATATTTAACTACGGTTATACCTACGTATACTATAAGAGTTTAGGCCCGTAACGGAGATAAACAATAAGTTTTAAAAGAACGGGCAAATATAAAGGATAAAATAACGAGATCATTTAAGATTAATATAGAATTATTAACTTTAAGGATTTACGCGAAGAAGAAACCTAGATAGAGTTCGTAATAGTTAACCGATTATTTAGAAAATCGCTAGTCGGTAGATTTAATTTACCTATTTTTCTTTTAATAATCGGTCGGTTCTATACTTTAACTAATTATTAATAGTCGGTTTTAGCCCTAAAACCGACTATTAAAGACCGACGGTTTTAATAGTTTTAGTAGTTTTATATAAAACTAAAGAACCCCCCTCTTTACGAGAAGGCGGAGTAAGGGCTAACTATTTATTCGGGTAAAATACTCTCTATTTAGACTTAGCGCTAGGGTTTTCTCCGTGTAGATTTTTTAAAATTTTTAACTTTTACTTCCGTAAGCCTCTATAAATATTAAATTTTCTATAAATACTTTATTATACATCGGTAAGTCCGGAAAAACAGTTCTATAAAATGACTACTTAATCGGTATAAAATGCGCATTTTGCAGCCTTGGTAAGTCTTGGCGCCAAGATTTTTAAGTTAAAGTTAAGGTCTGCGCGGGAGCGCTAAACTTAATCCTAAAAGTAACTTTATAGCCCTATAGGGTAACGCTAGTAAAAATCTAATTAAAAATTCGGAATCTAGGCTAAAAATAGATTTAGTAAGATATTTATATTCCTATCTAGGGGCCCTAGTCTAGATACTTTTAAAAGTTAAAGTCAAAAAAAAAAGTTGTTAAATCGGTGTAATATCGGTGCATAATGTGCTTAGAATGCGGGACATGAGCAGATACGCATTTCCAGCATTTTATACAATTTCGGTATAAAATGTATAAAAATCGGGGTTTCCCAAGTTACCGATATAGTAACTAGCGATAATGAATTAAAGTTATCTAAAGTCTCTAATAACCTTTCTATTTTATTTATTATTACTACGAGATCTACCGGGTCTTTAGGTATTATCTATAATATTTACTATAAATATTAATATAAACTAGTAGTACTACTAAAAGTACTACTAAAAAAGACTTTATTTTTATATCTATACTCTCTTTTTAAAGTCATCGATACCCGTAGCCTATTATAACCGGTTCCTATAGTAACTAGTTAGTAAATAAATACTAAGATCTTTATAGAAGAGCTAGCGATAGAGGAGGTAATAGAATAATAAAAATACTAGGAAATCTTTATAAATATCTTTTATACTCCTAGTTTAAAGTTAAGTATCTTTTAGTCTTCTAATAACTCCTTAAAGTATTAACGAATCTTTATATCGAATATCTAGTTCTAGGCTAGTATAGTAGAGCGATTTAATAATAAATATATACTCTATAACTACTACTCTAAAGTATATAAACGCCTAGCCGGAATAGGGAATATAAGAGATTATTTAAAAAAGAATTATAAATAAAATCCTATTATTTCTAGAGTTACTCTAAAGTATTAATATAACGGTACTAGAGTAGATAAGGTTATTCTACGTAAATTAAATCTTAATAGGTTAAATACTAAAGTAAGAAAACTAGATTTAATAATTATTAAGGTCGATAAAAAGATACTTAAATATTTATATATATAATAGATTATAGAGTATAATCTATTATTTAATATAGTCTCTTATAAGGTCTTTTGAGTATTTATAGAATATATTAACTTACTAGTAAATTACCTACTCTTAAACTCTAGAAATACTATTAAATTATATATTTATTAATTATTCTAAAAAGGGAAAATATAACTACGTTAAGTCCTAGCCACCGCGATCTCAGATATTTATATTATATACGATATATAGACGTCGCCAAATCACCTCGGGATACTAGGCGTTATAGTGTATTTTACTAGCGAGAAGTTTAAACTTTAAATAATTATATTAATATTAGTTAAAATAGAAAGTATATATACGGGTAAATATTAAACGAGGATAATACTAGATATATTAAAAGACTATACGATTACTAGTAAAGTAGGGTATTTTATAATAAATAATACCCATACGAATAATATTCTTATTCGTTACGTCGTAGAGGTATTTAGGGAGTAAGGACTTTATTATAATTACTATAAATACCGACTCCGTTATAACGACTACGTGATTAATCTAGTTATTTAAGCGTTCTTATTCGGTAAAGTTATAAATAATTACGAATATATTAAAACGGTAACGAGGATAGTTATTAATATATAATTAAATAAATAGTATAAACTCGGGCCACTCGGTAAGTTTTATAATATTATCGTCTATATTTATAGAAGTACTTAACGGTTATAAGTTTTTAGAAAGTATATTAACGACCTAGTACTATACCGCGATAATAGTACTAGATAGAATTCTTAGTACGAGAAACTAGATTAGTTAATTAAGAGGATTAAGCCGGTAATCGTCTCATTTATTAACAATAATATTAATTTATTAAACGATTTATTAACGGCCGAGAACTAGTAGAAATTAATATATATCCGTGATTTTTTAAAAGGATTCTACGATACTATTAAAGTAACTAAAAGTAGAGTAGTTACACTCGATAAAGTACTCCTAGTTATGAACTTTCTATACGAACGCTTCTCAGAAGTAGAGGATGAATTTAAGATATACGATTTTATAAGAGAGTCTATTTAGGCTAGATACACGAAGATATTAAAATACTAGAATAAATAAATAAATAAATAATTTATTTATATCGCCGTAATTATACTAAATCTCTTATTTAAATATATATACTTTAACCGCTAGGATTCTATTTAAAAATCGAATATAAAACTAACTATAAAGACCTTATAAGAAAAGATATACCGATTATCGATAGACTTACCTAAACGTCCTATTAAAGTATAGTTTTACGAAACCGATAACTAGTACCTCTAGTAGATATATTAGATTTAGGGGAGTTAATAGGATATTATTATTAATAAATTAAATAGATATTTTAGCGAACTATTAGTTATTACTATTAACCGACGGGTAATTAATTAGTGGATTTTACTAGAGTAATAATAACGTCTACTACTACTCTCAAGAATAATTATTAATATTTATTCTATACTAGTTATGTCTGTAGAACTAGAGCGCGTTTTTTTTAGGGCCAAGTATATTATTACGGATAATAAAAACCGCCTTAAAATTAAAATAATTAAGGTCTTAAAGTACTTTAAATTATAATTTCGTATTAGGATATTTATTTAAGAAGATTTATATAGAATTATTTCAAGATTAAAGAAAGTATAAAGAGTTTAGAATATAATATAGAGAGTTAATAAGAGTATAAAATATTATTTATTCAAACTTAATAAGACGCTAAAATAGTTTTAACTTTAAAGAATATAGTAAATAACCTTTTAGGATATTTAAGGCCCAAGTCGAGTTTAATTAAAAACTATATAAAATAAATTTTATAGTTTTTCCTCGTAATATTAATATACTTTATTTTCTTAATATATTATAAGGTTTAATATATAGGAACGTTATTATATATATTTAAAATAAACGCTATATATCTATATATATATATATTTATATTATTATTATTATATAGTCGCCGTCACTACTAGGGAAGAATTATTTTAATATAAATTATAAATATTTTATAAATTTTATAAATTTTATATTAACCGTTTCAACTATCGGTTAAAACTAGTATTAATTAGTATTAATAATTAGTAGTCGATTAAATCCTTAAAATCGACCGACTATATTAAATACTAGTATAGTCGGTCGATTTAAGAAAAAAACTAGATTATTTTAACCGTTATAAACCCTGAACCTAGAAGAAGAATTAATAGTATATAGAAAGACCTACTAGTTAATAGGCTAAAATATTTAGAACCGAGATTAAAAATAAATTAAAGTTTTTATCCTCTTAAAAGATTTCTTTAACGACTATTTAATAACGTTATCGGGTATTATATATATTCTATAAAACTCCCTTATAAGCGAAATAGTTTTATTTAAATAAGTATATAAATTAATTAATTAATCAAAGACTAAGATATCTTATTTTAATTAATAGTAATTCTAGCCGAATATATAATAGGGCGCGATACTCCTTTAAAGCCTGCGTAAAGCGCTGTTTCCGGTAATTAGTTTACTACGGTATATCTATCGACTATAACGGATCCCCGCCACCACGCTAAGGTATAACCTCAAGTTCCATAACTCAAAATTGATTATAGCAACACATGTTTGCAAGACACGTTATACGAGTTTTAATGATACCGCTCTTCACTTCAACTCTCCGAACCTCAACACGATTATTACAACTTCGGTTACACACTACGATGACTTCTATTTCTATTCCCAAAACCATGAAAGGTGTTCAAATGAAGAACATCGGCGGACCCGAAGTTTTGCAATACAAGACCGATCTACTGGTCCCTGTTCCGCGAGGTGGCGAGGTCCTGGTCAAGAACGACTTTATCGGCATCAACTACGTCGATGTGTTCGTTGCCCTTCTCCCGTTCCTAAACCTCAACACTTCGATTTCCTAACCTGTCATCAGATATTGGCGCATCGGGATGATGGGATTTGCCCCAGGCGGAATTCTTGGCCGCGAAGCAGAGGGCACAGTTCTCTCTACCGGTCCCGGAAGCGTCAATGATCTCAAAGTCGGCGATCGGGTCGTTTGGCTCGCCATGGGCGGCTACGCGGAATATACCGTTATTCCTGCCTCGATGGCTTATGTAGTTCCGTCCGATGTCAAACCTGGCGTCGCTGCCGCAGCACTCTTGCAAGGCCTTACCGCCCTAACCCTTACTCACAGAATTTACCAGGTGAAAAAGGGCGATTGGGTACTTGTCCATGCTGCTGCTGGAGGGGTAGGGCTGTGGTTGTGTCAACTATTAAAGTCTCTTGGCGCAAAAACGATTGGCACTGTGAGTACAGCGGAGAAAATTAAGCTTGCAAAAGAGAATGGGGCAGATTTCATGATTAATTATAATGAAGAGAAGGACCTTGTGAAGAGAGTCGAGGAGATTACGGGGGGCCAGGGGGTGAATGTCGTATATGATAGTATTGGGAAGGATCAGACGGAGAACAATGTGAACGTTGTGGCGAAGCATGGGACAATCGTAACTTACGGCGCTGCTGTAAGTGGATCCCGCATGATATTCTTAAACGGGTAAGTTACTAACGTGAATAGTCTGGAATCCCGCCTCCTATCTCACCTGCGAAGTTGGCTGCGAAGAATGTAAGGTTTGTGGGGCCAGGCGAGAGTTCGCTGATGAGATATGTCGGTACGCCTCAGGAGTTTGAGAAGTGGTGCGCAAAGCTCTTTGATACCATCACAAAGGACAAGGTAAACGTCAGAATTCATGACACGTATCCGCTCTCAGATATTGTGAGGGTCCATAAAGATCTTGAGGGGCGGAAGACTACTGGGAAGGTTCTCGTGAAGCCATGAGGGGCTATTCGAGTGTAAAATTAAAACAACATTTTTCACGTGGGTACGACACCTGCTCAGTTTGCCCGCTCTATTTCGGATTTGTGAAAGATTCGTGACAGGCACGTTTTCAAAATCTCACTTGAGCTGTAATTCTGTAGAGCATCTGTTTCTTGAATACATCAGCCGACATACGCACCTATTCATCTTCCACCACCAATTCACCCTATCGAAACCACTGTGAGATTCTCCATCTACGGATCCCAAAGTGGCATGGCGTGTTTTCTCGATCTCGTCATAGTCAGCATGTTTCGACCACTTCCAAAAGAAATGTATTTATATCTGCCATGAGTTGGTATGATACGAGGCATGGCCATAATTCTCGTGGCAAGAAATTCTAGCCTAAGGCAGACTTTCAGTCTTCGTAGTGCTCCAATACCACTGTCAAACCCCTTGAATTTGTCAGAGAAGCTCCTAGGTCATATGCCATAGGAGAGGATTGGCTTGGCAGCTATGTATTCACAATTCACAAGTTTCGTAGAATGATTTTCTGGATACCAAAAGACGTTCAATTCTAACTCTCAACATGTTCTACCTCTCTTATATCACATTCTAGTATAGACAGACCTACCGTCTACGCTATCTACTTGCTCGTATACTTGGCCTTGAGGCGCTGAGCAGCCATCGCACCAAGCTGCTCGATACTACCTCCTCCTAGCAATTCCAAAACCGAAACATCGGTACCCAGATTCTGCTTCCACCAATTCCGGATTTCAATTGCCACCAACGAATCAACGCCAGCAGCAGAGAGAGAAAGAGATAGGTCAGTCCCTTGGTCACCCTTCATCAAGAAGTTCGAGATGCAATTCCCAAGCTCTTTGGCAATAATGTCCGCAGATGATTTCTGATCAAGTTTACTTGGCTCTTTCGCCACACTCGAGAGGAATTGCTTCAATTGACTTCCAGATGCAGTGCTCTCCGCTGTAGAGACTTTCTGAATGTTGCGGTAGATTGACATGCGAGGATCTCGCTTCCACATGGTCCCATTTTCGGGGTCCATGATCGGTGTAGATGACTCAGTTGCGTGGAAAATGTGGTTCAGAGCTTGATAACCGCTGAAGGGTAATTCCGCTGATTTCGGTTTAGGGGCGTATTTGGTCGAAGAACGGGCGATAGCAAGTTGTAGAGTATCCAAGAAGTTTGTTTCTGTCAGTAAGCTTGCCAGAACTTGAAGCAATGTTTCTCTCGTAGACGCAGTACGACTGACAAACCCAATATCATCGATAGGACCGATGCTGATGACTGAAGCAGGCAGGCCAAGACTCTGTCGGTATTGAGAGAATGAGTCAAGGAAAGTATTTCCTGAGGCGTAATTTGATTGTCCGTAGTATCCTTACGTTCCGCCAATTGATGAGAAAAGAATCAAGATGTCCATGTCTTTAGGAAGAAGGTTGTGCAGGTTCCAGGCTCCTTGAATCTTGGGACCTACTGGCTTGTTCCACGTATCCAGGTCCATATCGAAGATGCCTCTATCAGCCAACACCAACGCCATGTGCATAGCACCGGCAATGGGCAAGAATGCCTGGCAAATTCCCTCTTTCAGGGCTACAGCATCTGCAATATTGACCGGGAAGAACTGGGTTGAGCAACCTATCACGTTCAGCTCCTTGAAATAATCTTAATGCTCTAGGGATTTACCGGCAGACCGGGAGAGAAATATTAGATTCTTAGCACTATAGGAAACTATCTAGCCGGCTATTGCCTTGCCCAAACTACCTAAGCCGCAAGCTAGCACATAGGTGGTATCACTGCGGAATCAAGGCTTTTAATAGTATAAATAGTATAATATAAAAGTTATATCACACTACTTACGCTAAAACTAAATAGTAGGTATAATATTAAGGGTATATTACACCCACTATATATATTATAATATATTAATAATATTTGAATAATATAAATAATATAGCCCGGATTTAGCGGAAATAACCGAGTTTTAATAAAAGTATCTTAGTTATATTTTCCCTAAAAGCGACGATTATTATACGATAGTAATATTATATAAATATATATAGAATAATATTATAAAGAGTTTATAGATATTTATAACTATATTCTCGTTTATTAGACTTTAAAAATAGTATATAAATAACGATATATTAACGTCGTATATAAAAACAGATTTTTTTTTATAATAAAATAAAAGATCTTTAATAAATAAATCTTTATAGTAATTATAATATTTTAAAAAGTAATTTACTATAGTTTTTTAAAATTAAAATTATTTTAATATTATATTAACCCGATCGGGTATATAACTCGCTACGATTTAAATTTTCTAAATATCTTAATTTATACTTCTTTTAACTCTTAAATAATTATATATAAATTCTCCTCTATAAATAATTCGATACGGAATTATAATTTAAAGTACTAGAGTAGTTTAATTATCTTAATAACGAGTTTATTATATTAATTACTAATAATATACTTTACCCCCGAAAATACGCGCTCCGGCTCTATTAATATAACTAGGATTAAATAAATATTAATAACTATTTTTAATAATAATAGTAGTTAGCGTCGTTACTTTACTATTATTTACTATTTTATTACCGTTTTATCGTTATTAATAAATAGTAGTTTACTTAGATATATCTCTAGTTTATTATTTATATTCTACTTTTATCTCTTTTTTTTTATATAGAAAATTTAATATAAGAATTATCGTTTACTAGTATTTTAATTTTAATTTAATATTAAAGATATTTTATAAACGAATAGTATATTTTTTCCTAGAACTCTTTTAATATAAATTTTATATTAAATTACTACTTATTCTCTAAATCTTTAAAGTATATATATTTAATTATAAAATTAAAAATAACTACTATAATATAGACTAGCGCTTTTTCTATTTTATTTTAATACTTTAGTAGTTTAATATTACCCGAATATAAAAACTCTTTTATAATATTATAATTAATAAACTTTATTAGTACCTTCTTAAAGTAATTATATAGGAAATTTATAATAGGGAGTATATAGTCGAGAGTAGCGATTTAACTCTTAATTATCTTTATAATATTATAGAATAATTTTAAAAAGTTACGGATATCGATTAATATCTTTTAATTTTTAATAAAAACTATATTATTTATTAATTTAGGTTCTTGACTAGTTAATATAATAATTATAGTCTTAATCTTCCCGATTACCTAGTCGAGTATAAAGTACTAAGAATTTTATTTTATATTATTATCGAAGTATAGTATAAAATTATTATAAAATTCTTTAAATATTTAAATCCGCTAAATACTTTTTATAATATAAATAATAATATTATAAAATTTTCCGAGTAGGTTAAACTTTCGCTTTTTAATAATTTATAATTATTAATTTATTTCCTAAAAAGGAAAACTTAAGCGACTAGGTTAATTATATAATTATTATAATATAGATATCGCTAGTAGTTAATTATAATATATATTTTACTTATTTAATATACTCGTAATAATTTAAATAAGTATATTATTATTCGGGGTATTATTTATAACGAAATACTCTAAAATATTAGAAATCTTATAGTCTTTTAATATCTTTAATATAATTTTTATTTAATTCTCTCTTAAATACTAGCCCTAGATTTTAATAAATATTAATATTATTACTCGTCGTTAAAGTTTTTTATAATATAATATACAACGATAATAAATATTTTTGAATTCTAAAGCGACGTCTAAATATCGTAATTAATATAAATATCTAAGAGAGTAGTAGTAAAAATCTAACGTAAACGTAATTTTTCGTTAATAAATAATTAATTTACGTAAATTCTAATAATATAGTTAGTGTTTAAGAGTAATTAATTCGCTAGTAGATTAATATATTTAAAAAAGACCCGAAAATCTAAATAAAAGACTAGATTAAATAGAAGATTATTTATAATAATTTATTAAATATAAAGATATTCTAAAGTCGTTTTATTAGAGTTAATTATTAATAATTTTAAAAAACCTCTTCTCTTTCTTCTTTTTATTAATTTTAGTATATGAAGAAAAATATTATATTAATAACGACTCCGTTAAATTTATACTTTAAAGTTATTTTATTAATAACTAGACTTTATTAATATTTCTCTTTTAAATATCTCTTTATAATCGTTATACCTCTACTCTTTTTTTATTTTTTTAAATAATAATTATATTTAAAATATAATATTTTATAATAATCTTCGAGGTAATACTACTCGTAGAGATTTAATATCATTATTAAAGAATTAAAGAATATTTAATCTAGAGTTAAATATATATAAATTATTATTTATAAACGAATTTTATTTAAATTATTATTTTATTCGTTCCTCTAACTTTAATCTAATTATTAAAATATCGATATCCGCCTACTTTTTAATAAATAATATAGGTATATTTTATAATAATCTAGAGTTATTAACGGGTTAAAAAGGAGGATATAAATAAAGTTAAATTAATTTCTTTAAAATAACTAGTAAATAATCTTCCCGATAGCGCGTACTTTTATAAAGACTGAAAAATAAGATTATAAAATTTACTATAATAATAAACGGGTTTAATATAATAATAAAATCGTTAAATAAATTTAATTTATTATTATTAAAAACTATAATAAAGGTATATATTAAAAAATAAATATTTATAAAGATTTATAAGCGGGAGATAAGAATTTTTACAATTATATAAACTCTAGTATTATATTTATTTAGGTAGACGTTAACCTAAATAAATAATTAACTTTAATATCGTTTTATTTATAAAGTTACTAAAATTTCTTTTATAAAAACACTAGAATTATTATTTATATTATTTATATTAATAGTTAATAGTATAATATAAAGCCTGTATTAATATAAATAACATAGTGTAGACTTTATATTATATCAACTACCTAGGGAAAAAGGGCGTATTATATCATTTATATTAATAGTATATAAATAATACGTGTATTATTAAAAGTCTTGTATGGAATTTAAATAGTAGAATAGTTAGGGCCAAAGAAAGTATATCCTCTTAAAGAAACTTGATAATAATTTTTGTAATATACGAATCTTTTTACATATATTTGAATACTTCTTCGATATTTTCTGCGTCGAAAGTAGTAATTAGAGTAACGGGTTTAAAATTACCCTTGAGGTAGTATTCTAAAAGAAACTCTAATAAGCGCGCGACCCTAGATTTATAAATAGTTATAAAATAAATCGTATCGCCTTTAAGAAAAGTTCTATTATTTTTAAAGAGTATTAAAGTAAACTACCCTCTACTAGCTATTGTGAAAATATAAAGTTAATATTATATACGTAATTGACTTCTAAACCTAAGACACGGATAAGGGACTATATAAAGAGTAGTCGAGAAACTATCGATATTTTGATTCCAAACCTAGTCTTAACTCCCTCCTAATCGTACTCCTGAGAAAGAGATACTTACTATCGCGTTTTCCGATTTCAACTTGGCACCGTCGGGAGTAACGTATTTTTATAAAGTGAATAGTAATTCACTAGATAAGGAATTAAGGACCAAGTCGATACCTGAGTTATTAATAGTATTTACAATACTTTTTAATAAGTTATTATCTCGAGAGTTAAAGATACGATTCCTAGGAATATCGAACTCCTTTATTAAGAAAGAGGCCTTATCTTTATTATTAATAGTTATATCTATCTTAACTCCGAGTTATTTCGCGACGTTAATAGTATAAACTCTAATTCCTAGAGGCGTTAGTATAAAGTATTTACGTAGAGAATAGGGATTTTATCTCTAGTAGTATTATAAATTAATATCGATTGACCCTAGTATAACTTCTATTTCTCGATAAAGAATATAAAGCCTATGACGTAGACAAGTAATATAGTAGCCGTTTCTTCGTCGCTGAGTTAATTTAGAATCTTGATATATAACTAAGTTAGTTTCCGGATTACGGTAGTAATTCCTATAGAATCGGCCCTAATAATTATAACGCGGTCTTTAATTAATATATTAGTAACTTTCGAGCCCGAATTAGTAATATATCTAACTCTTTCTAGGCTAAAGGTATTACTCCCGCTATTACCGATATTGGCGCCCGTTACGGTTAGGATATTACTGTAATTTAATTTAATAACCGTTATCTTAATATAAATCTCTTTAGGAGCTAGATTTTTAAGTAGTTAATTTATTCACTCTAGAGTCTATAATAAACTTAGTGTGCGGATAACTAAACCCTTCGCCGTCGGTACCTTCGTAGTTTTATATAAATCCTTTTTAACTAGAATCTAGTGGAAACGGCCTATATTCAAGGCGCCGCTCGACTACGCCTACTCTATATCGATATTAAATTCGTTATCGTTGTCCTTGGAATTTTGAATTTTTATAAGAATATTAGCGACAGCCCTAGTAACTCCTAGTCCGGTGTCTTCTAGTTTAAATATCGCGAATAACGTAGTAAATTTAGACCGGATTATTTTTATTAAACTAAATATTTACCTAGCGTATAAATTAGTTAGATTATTCTAAACGGTAGGTATAAACTAAAGTATATTCGATTACTAGAACGAGTCTATAATATATAGAAATTATATTAGATCTTCTTTTCTAATATCCTAGAGTAAGGGTTTCTCTCTAAGATCTATAAAGGAGATAATATCTTGGTCCACGGGAGGCTCCTAACCTCATTCGCACGAATCAAATTCAATACTACAGTCTCGAAGTACATTTTCGACTTCCATAACGAGCGAATTCTTTTTAGAACTTTAAAGTAGGGTGACTTTCTATGAACTTGAATATTTGATAGTTTATCGGTAAATCTCACAAACTCCTACTAAAAGCCGAGTTACCGACCGCGCGGATAGGGCTACTAACGTCTTACTAGTAGCCCTAATTTACGGATAGAGCTACTAGCGTCCTATAAATAGGTTTAGTAAATTAGGGGTCCGGGTAGGTAACTTTTAATAAATTTAATAAATCGGGGTTCCGGGTAGTATCCTATTAATAACTCCAAGTTAATTTCAATAGGATTAGTAACTTTAGTAACTTATATATACCGTTAATATACTGATAGTAGCCAGCCCTATTATAGGGCTGAAATAAATAAAGTTTTATGATCGTCGTCATTGACGGCAGCGACCCCTAGCGACGACTATTAACGCCAGCGACCTACCGGGCCCGGAATAATAAGTTTTGGCGAAAATTCTCGCGGGGGCGTCACCCAGGCATATCCGGGGAGTATGCGCACATGAATACCATGGCATATCGCATGCCATGGCGCATGCCTTGGCGCATGCCATGATTGCGCATGCCATGGGGGGCTTTCGTCTGATGTTTTAGGGGCTGCTGCGGGGGGCGCATATCGCATGCTATTCAGGATACCTTTGCGCATGCCATTCGCATGCCATTCAATGGCATGCGCAAGCTGCGCACGCCATTGCGTATACTATGGGGTATACTATGGCCCATACTATAACCTATACTATGGCGCATGCCAATGCGCATGTAAATGCGCATGCTATAGGGCATGTAATGGGCCTATTCGTCTAATATTTAAGTTACTAACGATTTATCGAGTTACTGAACCTACTGACAGCAAGTACTATTTACTAATAGGACCCTGCCTGGACCCCTGACTTACTAATCCTACTAAACCTCGGGTCGGTATTTAACATGGAGTTTTAACGTAAACCCGTAGACGGCTTTCTAACAGGGCCGATAACGCTTAGAGTATATTAATATTTACTTTTGAGATTTGCCGATACTAGCTTTGTAATAATATTTACTATCTATATATATAGTAGTTTATAATCGAGAGTGACTGAATCGTATTTAGAGAATCCTATATCGCGGAGCCGTCTATCCTATTCCTTTAGTGAGATAAAGGGATAATCGGCTCTATCGTCTTCTTTAATTAACTATTAACCCGTGAAGGGACCCTATAGGATACGGTTAATAAGAAAGTTTTTAAAAATATAAATTACGTTAAATAGGGAAACTCGGGGCCGATTAAAGGGATTAAAGATTAGAAATAAAAATATATAAAATAGTACTCGTCACCGTTCGTTTACTATTATATAGTTTATAGTTTATATTACTATATTAAATTAGTAAATTTGAATCGGAGTACGTATAATATATTTACTAGGGTATAGTTTTTATAAAAAGAGTTTACCTTCGGGTTTTAGTAGTATTCGAATATTTATTAATATATTATATAGTTATAGAGTAATATATAATACCTACTATTATCGTTAAAAAGATCGGGAATAGAGGGTAGAAATATGAAACTATATATTTAATATAATAATAATATCGTATTCGCTAGTATTAAAGCCCTATTTTAATAGGTTCTTAAATATATCGAGAGTTTAATATTTAATTCCTTCGTAGTCTTTGAATCGTTCTTTTACTTGAATAAAGAAGCTAGATAAAATATCCGTAAATATATACTTTAAATATAAATACTCCCCGTAGTCGGATTTAAATTACTCGAGGAATTTAGTAGTTAGACTACTAGTTCTAGTACTTATCTCAAGGATCTTTATCTACGGTTTAGTATACCCAAAATTCTAAGTTTTTATAATTTCTTTTTTCTTTCTTAAATCCTTCTATTTTATTCTCTACGCGAAAATAAAGTAACTAACTCCTATCTCTACTACTAAATAGAAAATACGATTAATACTATTAGCGTAAGCGATTAATATACCCGTAAGATTTATTCTAAAAATGGTTTTTCGAAATCTAGTAGCCCTAATATTAATAATACTTTGACTATTAATAAAAGATACGTATTCGGAGATGAGATTTCCAAAACTATTACTAAATATAGTTTCCGCGAGACTAAGGAATACCGCTACTTCAAATAATTGGCTGAAAATAGTAAATACTATAGCGATGGGCAGTTATAGGGGTGGTACTATATTTTAAATAACGATAATTAGTTACTAAAGAGAATAATATTACTAGGTAGGCCCTAGGATTAGTGATAAGAGATATTAAATATATTATTTGTAACCCGAGACTACGACTAGCCTTGTAGAGGATCTAGTATCTAATCTATTTACTAGTTAAGGTACTAGGAGAGAAGATAACTATAAAGTCACTTTTAATTAATAATAAAACCGTAGTAAAGAGAGTTACCGGTATATAGTAGCCCAATTTATTAATTGTTAAAGTATTAATAGTACGTATTATAGGAAATAACGTCCTTATTAATAGGACCTAAGGCTAGAGCTACGAAGATATAAACTATAATTATCGGTAGAATATATATACTACTTATTATTAGAGATACGCCTTTAACTCCCTAGAAATATACTAGTACCTAATAGGAAGCGGTGTATAAGTTATTAATAAATAATTTATATACGATATAACTCGTTTAAATAGTTCTCCTACCGGTTATAGAAAAGGGAAGTATAACCGCGTCGCCTTTATAGTAATCTCAAAGTAGGAAAACGATAAATATAGCGCCAACGCCGTAAAAGAGGCTAATTATCTAAGATTTATTCTAAGCGTATATAGTACTACCTTATTATAAAGTAAGTAGTAGTATAATAAAAGTAGGAGCGAAGATCGCAAAGCCCGGAAAATCGAGGTTTGAATATAGTAAGCGAACGACTAATATAGGAGGAGGCCTAGGGTATTATTAAGGGATATGAATAAATACTAATATCACGATAACAAAGTTACCGATAGGAAGATTGAGGTAAAAGTCTAGTATAATTAATTTAACTCTAAACCCAAAAATAGGGAAGCGAGTTAAATAACCTATACTATCTCTAAATCGCGTACTCTATTAATAATTCTTTAAATAACGGACTGTTAACTAGGCCAAGTTACGTAACTAAAGTAGTAATTAATATATAGTAGTTAACTTAGATAGAGGTAGACTTATTATTTATAATAATACTAATTAAAGTTATAACGAATATCAGCTATTTAATAGTATAAATTCAGGAAATCATTAAGTTATACTTAGTCTCCTCTATATAGAGGCGTATTCCGCGATAATAAATATAATACTATTTAAGATACCCGAAGTTCTTAAACCTATAATTACTCGTCCTCCGATTAATATACCTAAGGAGTTCGTAACCCTATAAATTAAAGAACCGAATTTAAAGACGACGAAGAAACTTAGAAATATCTACTAAATTCGAAAATTAGTAAATAGAGAATTAAAAAAGGGGAGTAAAATAGGGACCTGAAAACTAATTTACTTTAAACTTGAACTTTATATATATCTTTCCTATAAGTAGTTAAAAGACTACGCTACAAGTATATTAATTTAGTATTTATTTATTATATTAGTTTCGTTTAAAGCTCGAATTCACGTACCTTCCTAACTAATATACAGCTCCGTACTATCCAATATTATTTCAGGAATTAAAATCATCGGTGATATAAGGAATAACTACGACGATAATAGTCCTATTAAGAAGTATAAAAAAAGAAACGAAAGTCACGGCGGCCAAGATACTAAAAAGCTAGAAACCGTAAACCTATTCGGGCTCTTAGTTATGGGTTAAGGAGAGGGGTATACTTAAAACTACTTTTATTTCTATACTTTATTTACTATTAAATTCACCGTCGGGTTCATATTAAATAGAAGACGTAGTGGACGGGTCGTTTTTATCGTCTCTCTTTTCTAGATATAGCGTATTAGAAGGCTACTATAGAGGAAGTTCTTACAATACTATCTTTTATAAGTAAATAGTTATGAATATAAGTTAGTTTAGGTTGAACTTGAAGTTGTTAAAATAATATTTATCATTACAAGGCTACAAATGATGATTAAGTCGGGGCGGTCCTTTAGAGGCGGACCTCGGGTATTAAACGGGAGCGGTAGGTTTATTAAACTCGGATACCGTTAAAACCGTCGGAGAGCGATTATTCCGAACTCGGTTACTACTTTAAAGGCGGTAGAGGGTTTTCTAGAATAATTACTATATAGTACTAGTAGTATTCTTAGCTGAAAATATCTCATTATCTCTTATTTGCCCAAAATCTTTAAATAAACTTAATATATAAAAAGATTTCCTACTAAGGATCTCCTAGGATTATTTTAAAATTTAAGGAGATTTCTTTACTAAAGTATTAAGATACGACGATACTGAGTTAACGCTAATTTAATACTAGGGTCTAGTATCGTAGTTAAGTGTACCCCCTCCCCCGTCCCCTCTATTACTTATTACCTACTTTCTACTCTACTAGTAAATAGCGCTAGTACGCCTCTATAATAAAATTAATTAAATCGCTCGAATCCGTTATAATATTTTACCTAGCGTTAATATATATTTTAATATTTAATACCCGAGATACTTATATCGATTTTTAATAGATTTTAATATCGTGTATTTAAAATATCTTTATATATAAGAAGATTTCTATTTAACTATAATATTTAAAGTCGTTAGCGTAGAGCTAGTAACTTAATAATAATATTAAAAATATAAAGTAATTACGGGGTTTATTATTAAATAATTTTTAAATCTTAAATTTAATAATAGAATTAATCTTTAAGGATTCTAATAATACGGGGGAATATTAACTTGATATAGAATTATTAAAAATTAGAACCCCGCGATATTAAAGTTAGAACCCCGTATCGATAAATAATAATATTATAGAGGTAGCGGGGCGTAGGTATATATATTATATTAATATTTTTAACGGGGCGTAAATATATATAATATATTATTATTTTATAATTATTTCTTTTTTTAGGCCTTAGTCTCTAGATATTTAAATACTTTAATTAAAAAAGTTTTATTAAAAAATCTTTAAACCCCCTAAAAGAAATAAGAGAAAAAAGTTATTTAATATAACGATATTATTATATAATAATTTAAGTATAAAATTATATACCTAATTCTTTAATATTTATAATATTAGTTACGGAATAGTATTTAATTAATTAATCGAAATTTATTAAAAAATCTTTAAAACCCTTGAAAGGAATTAAGGGAAAAGAGTTTTCTAATTTATACTATCGGTCCTATAGCGCTAATGTATAGTATTAGTCGCGGAGCGATACGAAATTATTCCTATAGTACTATTAAATAGTATTAATAACGAAAGAGTAATACTACTATATTACTCCTATTATATAGTAGTATTAATAATAAATAAATAGTATATTTATAAAGTTATCCCTATAGCGTTGATATATAATAATAGTAGTTAACTAAATAATATTCCTTTCGTCTCTATAGTACTATTATATATAATAATAACAGAGCGAAATAGTATATACTATCGTTCCTATAGCGCTTGTAGTACTTATAGTAAATATAGTATATTAGATTATTCCTATAGTATTTATAGTATTAGTAACGGAATAATAGTAGTTACCTTTACTATATACTCCTACTATACTATAATAAATACTAGTAGTAAAGTATTATATATAAATAATATAGCCCTAATATTATACCCGGAGATTAATAATAATATAACTATTATAATAACGATTATATCTATTAATAAAAACGAGGTAGCGGAGCGGAGGCGCGTATTAATATACTATAATAATAAGGTATTTAGCGCGACGGTTTATTATTAAAATAAACTCGCTCGCCTATTTACTTTCTCTCTTCGTAACTTCTTTAGTCTTTTATATATATTATTACTCTAACTCTATAATAGTATTCTAGTATTATAATTAATATATAAATAATACTCTCGTTATATATAGTTTTTTTCTAACTCTATAAATAACTCTTATTTATTAATAGTATTAGTTTATTTATATTAATATAGTTTAGTTATAAATATACTAGTAAATATAACTAGTCCGCTATTAGCGCGACTGCGTAATATTAATTATAATAATAATTTACTATATTTCGTAGCTCCTTTACCGAGTCTATTTCTACTAATTTAATAATAATTATATTCGAGGTACGTCCCCTCCTTATATACTCTATTATATTAATCGCTACGGAATCGATTATTATATAAAGATAAACTATAACCGTAAACTCTAAAGTAGTATATATTAATAATAAAACTCTTAAAGAAAAATATAAATATAATTTAATAAATAAATAAATCACCTAGTAGTATAAAATATATAGTGAGATAATAGTAACTAGTAAGTAAACCTCTATTATAATCGTTAACTTATAGAATTAATTAATGATAACGAATTAGTATATTAAGGAACTAAAAGCGATAAATAAAGTTCTCGAAAAAAAGATCGAGAATTTCCGTTAATATAAACGGGATCTTAAGGATTATATTAAAGATACTATATCTTCTTCTAAAGATTCCGATAAAAACTAAATATTTTATATAATATAATAGCGATATCGAATTCTTTTTTTCTTAAATCGGCGCTAGTTAAATTTACTTAAATATATTATTTAATATTATATTCTAGGCGTCCTTATAGACTATATTTAAAATAAAAATATTTTTATAAATATAATATCTTATCGCTATCGTATATAGATAGTTTTAATAATAAATCGAATTTAGTTATATTTTAAAACTATATAATAAGGTTATAAATATAGAGGAGAACGTCCGTTATATAAATATTAATATAAAAGTAATAATATTTACTTTTAATATCGGCTCCGTTTACTCCGTTTTGTTATTTTATATAACTAAGTAACCTCTTTAATTATATTTATATATTTATATTTACTACCCGCCTATTTAAAGACTTTAATTAATTTATTAATATTAATAAACTTTTCGTTTAATAGTTATTAATTATATTCTTCGCCCTAATTAGTTTATTTAACTTTATATTAAATATTTTTCTTATTTTTAACTTTATTAATTACCTCTTCTACCTCCTATAACTTATTATTATTAATAAATTCGGGGGTTTATATAAAAGATTCCGCTATATTAATATAATCGCGAAGATAATATAATTTAAATAATAATATATAAAAGATATTATAAATTCTATATATAAAAGGTAGTAGTAGGCGGTAAATTTATACTTTTATTTTATTAATAATCCTAAAAGACCCTATAAATTTATAGGATAATTTCTTATTTAGGCGCTTTTACTTTAAGTTCTTTATTATTAATATAATTAAATTACTAACTTTATAACTTTATAGTTTATATATTTTATTATACTATTTAATTTAGTATTTAATAGCGCTTTATAAATATTTTATAACTTTATCCTTTAAAGTTTATAATTATTATATTTTATTATTTATAATTAATACTCTTTCTTCCCTAGAGTCGTCCTCGACCTCCTAGCGGATTTTAAGATAATAACTATATATATAAAAAAAAATTATCGTTCCGATAACGGTACTCTAATTATTATTTATTAAAAATTCTACTATAAATAATAATCTAGCCTAATTAGTTTACTTATTATTAATAAATATACAAAAATAATATTTTAATATCTAATTTTAATACTTTATCTACTTATTCGTTTAAAGGTAAAAAATAATATTTAGGCGTTATTTAATTTTCGAATAAAAATATATAGTTAATTAAAAAATACTCGTAAAAATAGAGCCTCTATCGCTAATAATATTATTAAGTATATTATAGCGGTAAATAATTTTAGAATAAAATACTTCCGTTAACTAAACGATATCGATTTTAATAATTATAAATATATACTTAACTATTTTAATAAATCGATTTATAATAATAAAGATAGTATTATAAACGATACCTCTATATTTACTAGGCGGTAAATTAATTATAAAATCTATAGAAATCTCCTTCTAAAATTAAATAATAATAGGAAGCGAGTTTAATTCGTTATATAAATATTATCGCGGCGCCTTCGTCCGCTAATATATATCGTAAATTTTAATATAATTTATAACTCACTTTAAATTACCCTCCTAGAAAACATTTCGGGTAAATAATTTATACAATTTTATAATACTAAAGTAGTTTATTAAAGAATTATTATAATATTTTTTTATAAACTCTTTCTTTAGAACTTTATTATTTAATATATAAAAGCGACCGTTATATTTTAATAATCCCTCGGAGTTTATAATCTATACTTTATTCTTTATATAACGGCGGTTCTTTAATATATTTACTCTAGTTCGAAAAGAGTTTATTTAATTATTATAGATTTATAATTCCCGAATTAATATTTTATTAAACTTTTCAGGATTATTATATATAATTTTAAATACTATTATAATATCCCGCTTTAGAATTACTATTTTTAATTTTATAATTTAAAAAGTAGAGATTATAGTTATCTTTATTTCTTTATCTTTTTCTAATAATTAACTACTAGTTTAAAAAATAAGTTTATTCTAAAGCGTTAATAATAATTTAATATTTAACGACGATACTCTCTTATAATTAAAATACCGCGATAATATATTAATAGGATTTAATTTTCTAGCCCGATAAAAGATCTTAAAATTATAAATAATTAATTTAGATACCTAGCGAGCCTATTTAAAATTTAACTCCTTCTATTTTATAAAACTCTTTAAGTTATTATAATTAATTTAGATTTTAATATAATAAAAACTACTTTCTAGGTAGTATTACTAGTATTTTATTATTATTATAATAACGAGTAATTCTTAATTATAGGTCTTATAATTCTATTCTAGAGGATTTAATTTTTATAATTAAAATACTATAGAGCGCTAATAACTATTTTTATTCTATTATAATAATATAAAGTTAAGGTTAAAGTTAGAAATATCTATCTCTATATATAATTATTTAGTTAGATTATAATAACGTAGAAAAAATACGTTTATAAATATATCTCGTAAGATTTAAAACGCTTCCGTAGCGTTATTTATTTATTTTAACGGATTTATTTTCTTATTTATTTTACTACCCTTAAGTAAACTAGTAAATAACGTAGTTATACTAGAATAATTATAAATAAACCGCCTATAGAAGTTAGCGAAGCCTAAAAAGATTTATACCTCCCGATATATTTTTAGTTAAGATTATTCCTTAATAATTTTAATACGTTCCGGGTCTATAATTACCTTATTAATAAATATAATAAAATTTAAAAACTCGACCGTTTCGGTATTAAATTAGTACTTTTTAAAATTAATAAATAATTAAAACTAATATAATCGTTTAAATATTTATTTAATATATCGTTAATACTCCGCCGGATTAATACTATAAATTAGGATATTATCTAGATATACTATATATATTATATTTATTAAATTAATAAATATATAGTTAATATAAATTTAAAATATCACCGGTATATTAACGAGCCTAAAAGGTATAACTAAATATTCGAAGTAATTATAACGAGTTTGGAAAATAATTTTTTATTTATTACTTTTCTTAATCTAGATCCTATAATAAATATCCTTAAAGTTTAATTTTATAAAGATTTTAAAACTATATAAACAGTCTAATATCTCGGTAATTAAGGGTAACGGGTATTAATTTTTAATAATTATTATATTTAAGTTTTAATAATTAACGTAAAGACGTAGTTTATTATTATTTTTTAATATAAAAAAAAAATACTCCGGCTAAAGATATTAAATAACGGATTTAATCTTTATAAATTAAAGATTTTAAATAATAGCGTAACTCCGATAATTTAGTTTAAAATAAATTATAAAAAGATTTATAAAATAGTTTTTTATTAATTTTTATTTTAATAATATAATTCTCTTATTTAAAAATAAATAGGGTACTCGTCTTTTTATTAAAAAAAATATTATAAAATCTTATAAATTCCTTAGGAATCTTTAAATTAGGAAGTTTTTCCTATTTATTTTATACTACTATAATATATATAACCGCGAATATATTCGGTTTATTTTTAAAACTACTTTAGCGTAGTAGCGGGGATCCGTTAAAGTCGATAGATATATCGTAGTAAATTAATTATCGGAAACAGCGCTTTGCGCGGGCGTTAAAGGAGTATCGCGCCCCACTATATATTCGGCCAGAACTATTATTAGTTAGGATAGAATATTTTGGTCCTATCGATAAGAATCCTATATTTAGGGTATATTAAAATAGTATTATTCTAGCTATAACCTTATAAGGAAAGGTCTATTTAATAATATATTTTATATAATAGAATATTATATATTTAAAGTATTTATAGTACTCTAAAATAACTTTATCCCCGCTATAACTTTATAAGAAATAATCCGCTTTATAATATATACTATATAATAGAATAGTAACTCTAGAGTATATTAATATAATATTATTATAACTATAACTTTATAAGGAATAGTTTATTTTTTAATATATAATATATAGTATAATAATAACTAGAAGCGTACGCGATATTATATTAAATATAATAATACTTTATAGTTTATATAATCTCTTTTATAATTCTCCCTTTATATTACCTTAATATAAAAATAATATATTTATTTCTTTAGAGTTTGATTAACTCGTTTATTTTTAGCGTAAACTTTATATTTAGAAGTTAAAAATAATAAGAGTATCTAGGGTCCTTTAATAAATTACGGAGATATTAATAATAATTATTAATAAAGCCGGATAGGTCGTTAATAGAGTATTAATAAAATAATAATAAACTATAATAGATTCTCGTTTAAGAGAATAACTAAGCGGTATTAAAAAGTATAACTAAAGTATTTACTATTTTTAAACTAGTAAGACTACGTAAGAATAACTATAAAGTTACGAATAAAATTATTATTCGAAAATCTACCTAAAGTATTATATTTATATATTAATTTATTAGATCTATATTAAATAACCTAAACCCTAGTCTTTTACGAGCTTTATAAAGGAGTTACTTTATTCGCTTATATATATACCGCTAAATAATAGGCCGTAGTACTAAATAAATACTAAAAGAAGAAAGTTAAACTCGGTATAATTTAGGAGGAAGGGATTTAAAATATTAAATAAAACTCTACCTACCTAGTAAATAAAGACCGAGCGGATAAAAAGAGGGAGGATTTATTTATAATAAACTAAACCCTCTACTATTTAGAAGGAAGAGACTATACGGATTAATATAATCTATATTAATAAATTCTTAAGAATTATTCTTTATTCGAAAGATTATATTATATCCTCTAGATACTTTAATCTTAACGAGGTATATAATATTATTTAAGATACTTATATTAAATTTCTAGGATAAATCGATCCTAAGGTTATAAAGAGAATTATTAATATTAGATTTCTAGGGTAAATCGATAATAAGGCTATAAAAAGAATTATTAAATTTAGTATAAAGTATTAGAGTAAATTTATTAACTATTTCTTAATATTTACTAAAGAGTTATATAAGTACCTAGTTTTTTAATAGGTATAGAAAGTTTTTAGATATTATTAATAAACCTTATACTACGATATAAGTTTATATATCGCTAGTAAACCCTATATTATAATATAAATTTAAATATCGTCAATAAACCTTATACTATAATTATCGGGTATTCTTCGAAGAAATATACTCGGCGTAGTATAGGATAGTTAAGTAAATCTTATACTAGGAATAATTTTAACCTAGTATACTTAACGATAAAATAATAAACTTAATTTACGAGAAGGTACGCGTATTAATCTAGGTATATTATCGTAAAGTCTATATACGTATATATATAGAAGAATAAAAGAGTAAAATTAGAAAGTTTACGACTAGATAAACTCGTATCGAAAAGATTTTAAAGATTATAAAAAAGAGGATAAACTTATATTAAAAAGATCTTAAAGATTATAAAGGGGAGGATAAACTTATATCGAAAAATTTTTAAAGATTATAAAAAGAAGGATAGATTTATATTAAAAAGATTTTAAAAATTATAAATAAAAGTGTAAAAGAGTAAGAGTAAAAAGTTTACTATTAAATAAAGAGGAGGACGGGAGAGTAAAAATAAAAAATTCACTACTAGATAAACTCGTATCGAAAAGATTTTAAAAATTATAAATAAAAGAATAAAAGGGTTAAATAACCGCGTTATAAATTACTTTATATAAATTTAATAATATACGAGTTTCCGTCTATAAGTTTCCGTTTAAAGAATAGGATAAAAGTTACTTTCTTTATAATTCTTTAAATATAGGGTATAGATATAGAAATACTACGTTTATTAAACGGGATAAAAACTATTATATATAAAACGATCCCGAGATAAAAAGTTTACGAGTAAAGTAATAATACGAATTAAATAATAATATAAATACGAATTATAATTTACGATTATTATGTAATAATTAATTAAACCGTACTAGAAACTTAATTAGAGCGCGAATTACTAGTAAGAATAACTACGTAATTAATAATAACTATATTAACTCGGCTAGGTTACGACGGAATATACTATATATAAACGTAACGATATAGTACGATTTACGACTTATAATTACTATGTAATAATTAGCTAAACCGTGCTAGAAATTTAATTAGAGTACGAATTACTAGTAAGAATAACCACGTAATTAATAGTAACTATATTAACTCGGCTAGGTTACGACGGAATATACTACGTATAAACGTAACGGTATAGTACGATTTACGATTTATAATTACTACGTAATAATTAATTAAACCGTACTAGAAATTTAATTAAAGTACGAATTACTAGTAAAAATAACCACGTAACTAATAATAATTATATTACTAGATAATAGGAAAAGGCAAATATACTAAAATCTAAAACGTATATTAATTATTTATTCCTACTCTTTTTAATTATACCGAGGAGGTATAGTATATTCCTCCTTTTTCTAATTATACTATAGAAGGTACAATATATTCCTACTCTTTCTAATTATACCGTAGGAGGTATAGTATATTCCTACTCTTTCTAATTATACCGAGGTAGTAAAGGGTTTAAGAGAAGAAATAAAGTTTAAGGGAAAAAATAAAGTTTAAAGAAGAAAGTAAAGTATTAAAAAAGGAAATAAAGTATTAAGGAAGGAAATAAAGTATTAAAGAAGAAAGTAAAATATTAAAGAAAGAAAGAAAGTATTAAGAGAGGAAATAAAGTATTAAAAAAGAAAGTAAGACGTTAAGGGAGGTATAAATATTAAAGGAGATATAGGCGTTAAGATTTTAAAAGAGGAAATAAAGTTTAAGAAAGATATAAGTATAATATATTCCTTCCTACTTTTTCTTCTAATTATACCGAGGAGGTATAGTATATTCTTACTTTTTCTTTTAATTATATTAAGGAGGTATAAGCGTTAAGAGAAATATAAATATTAAGACTTTAAAAGAGGAAATAAAATTTAGAAAATAAATCTAGTAAAATAGTATTAAAGCTATAACGACGGATATAATTATAGTACCCTAGTTATTAAACCTTCTATATTAAGATCGAGAATATAATTAATAAAGACTATTAATTAAAGGGATAGAGAAGAGATTTATTAATATAATTAACGAAGTAATCGCAGCGCTAGGTCTATTATATTTATAAGATTTTTTACCTTTACCGCTTCCTAATTACATTATTAGATATTAGAGTAAATACGTAGTTTATAAAGCGAATATATACTACCGGCGTATTACTAAACCTTCGGATCTTTAATATTAAAATAAAAGTTATATAAATAGTAAAAAAAGACCCGTCTTCTAAATACTACTAGTAAAGTCCGATATAAATAATCGCGGTAGGTATCTTTTAATTTTTCTAGTTTTAAATCTATTAAGTTACTTTAACGGGTGAAATAATATTAGAAAATACGTTTATTAATAAGATATAAAGGGTAATACTACCGGCGGTTATAAAACTAGTAATTTTCCGCCCGAGAAATAAAATTAAAGACGTTATATTAATTTTATTACTAATATTTCCGTTTATTGGAAGAGAATTATTTCGAAGCTAGGCTATTTAAAATAATATATAATAATATTATTTTTTAAGGCTATACTTCTCTAAACTAGATACTATTAATAAGTATAAAATAATTTTATTATTTATTATATTACTAATTTCTAAGGCTCGAGATATTAATTAATCGTCCTAGATATATTTTATAAAAATAGAAATATCTATATAATGGGAGTATTAAGCGGGATATTATAAATCCCGAATAGAATATTTTATACCTATTATAATAGTAGTCCTATAGGTTATAATTAACGAGTTATTAAATAAACGATAACCTAGGCTCCTAGGTTATTAGAGAGGTATTATTTTTTACTTCTTAATTTTTTCTTCTTTATTATAATTTACCTAGTTTCTTTAATACCGTTTAAAGCTCCTCTACCCCTTCGTTAAAAACTAGAAATAAACGAAGCTTTATTAGGTTTAAATAAATAAAGGAGAATTAGAGTAATACGACCCTTCGTAGTATAAAAAAATCGATATCCTTATACTCGGTCTCGTACGGAATATATTACTAGGAAGTTAACTATAAAGGAGTATAAAACTTATCTCTATTATAATATAATATTAGGATAAAGATTAAGAGTATACTATCTTTAATATCTTTATAGTCTATAACTCGGGAAATAACTAGTAGTATAACTCGATATAAATCGAGTTTCTTTAGAGCGTATAAATCGAAGGTCGATAATACGATAAAAATAAAATTATAATTAATCTTTCGAGCTAATACTACTAACGATTATTTTTAATAAATATACTTTAAGGAATTTAGAAACTTAGTAATATTAACGAGAATAGTTATTTCTAGTTAGTAACGAATAAATTTTATTTATTTATATTAATTAAATATTACCGTCGATTCTCGCGAGGTATAATAATAATAGTAGATAATAAAGGCGAAAAATAAAAACCTTAAACTCTCTATCTCGTCGGTACTCGAGGGGCGGTAAATATTTTAATTAAAAGAATTTAATTCCTTATAACTTTATTTTATATTAATTATTATTTATTTAATATCTTTTATTTTTAACGAGGAAGCCCGTAATAAATATATTAAAAGATATTATATATATCGGCCTAAAGAGTAATTAATAATAGACGATAATATTATTAAAGAGAGCGGAGTAAACGAAACTATCTTTATTCTTAAATAGATTATAATAGATTTTTACTAGATAAAGTATTTTATTTATATAATAATATATATAAAAATAGTCCGCTAGATAGGGTATTATTAAAAGTATAATACCGACCCTAAATATAAAAGCTAATTTAAAGCCTAGCTAAATATATTTTAAATAATAAACTATCGTAATATTCTCCACTAAAGAGTATATCGAGTACTAGATCTTTAAGGAAGGTATTATCTAAAAATATATAATAATAATAAATAAAGAAATATAGAGTAAATATATAAACTAGATATCTTATAGCGCGAGTAAAGTTAAATATTATATTTTATTTAATAAACGCTTTAATAACGGTAAAGAGTCGTCTTTATCTTTATTTTTATCCTCGGTAGATATTAATAATTCCTCGTCGCTATTACTAGTTAATATTTTATCGTAGTAAATATAATTCTCGTCTTTATTAAGGTTAAATATTAGTTTAATTCGGCGCGAAGATTTTCGAATATAAAACTCGACTAAAATTAAATCCTTAATTTATATCTTCTCGTATTTCTAAGAAATCGCTATATAATTAAACTATTATAGAATATTATCGCGATTATACGCGGAGACCTTAAGGGTAGTATTATTATTATATTAATTTATTTAAAATTTAACTTTAGCGGCGAGGATTAACTAGATACCTAATAAAAGTAATTAATATTAATATAATAAAATAATAATACGTTAAGCTACCTATATTTAAAGAAATATTATTATTACTTTTTAATTCGTTTAGTCTTAATAATATCTATAACTTTATTCGCGAACTCTATTATTTATTAGAATAAGGATAGTAAATAGAGCTTTATAAATAATTTAACGAGTCGCGGTATATTCGTCTCGGTTTTTAACTAGCCGGTAGTATCTTTTTTAAAAAACTCTTCGATTTTAAACTAAATAGAATATAAATAGAAATATTCGATAGAAGTAAAAGTAATTATACTTTTATATTAACGATAATCTTTATTTTCTAGTTCGTTTTATAATATCTTATCCGCCGCCGTACTTCTCTAAATATTAATAATAATTTATCTTTATGAGGAAAGATTTTCCTAATTAAAGATTTATACTCCTCGAAATTAAACTACCGGAGATATAATATATATAAGGTATAAAATAGATTCTTAAACTTCGATATAATATCGGGGCTTATTTATTCCTCGTTAGATCTTATTAAAAATAGGGACGGTAGTAGTATAAATTCGTTATTATTATTATATCTTTCTAGTTTTTTCTATCTCGCTAGCTCTTCTCTTAATCTTCGGTTATCTTAATTAACGATAGTTTAAAAATCTCTATCCGGCTACTACGGTTTATTTAATAAAATTCCGTCGCTCTAAATTAATTAATATTAAATTTAGAAATAGAATAAATAAGTTTATTATTTAATAGTTATTTAATTCTAGTTCCTTTCTCTTCTCTTTTTTAGTTTTTTTTTTTAACTTCGAGGCTTTAGCTTTCTTAACTTTCTACTATAATTATAATAATAATATTTTACGTTTACTACTTTAAATAGGAGTAGTTAAAGGCTAGGTATCCTAATACCTAAATTATAATAATAATTAATTTATTATACTTTAGGCCATATTTTCTAGTTTATTTTAAATATATATATAAAGTTAAGAATAAGAAGAAAGGGTAGAACGGGTAGTAGTAGGTCTAGAATAAATAATAATAATTTAGAGAAGCGGGGAATTTTATTTATAAGAGTAATTTAGCGCGCCGGAATTCTCCTATATTAATATAAAATACCTTAGATATATAAAAGAGAGTAGAGATAAATATATTTTAAATATCTCGAAATTATAACGTAAAATATATAGTAAATAAAACCGCTAGTACTTTAACCCTTAATATTATCTAATATTTATTAATAAATAAATATAAAGTTTTAAACTAAAGACGTCGTTAATAGAGAAGACCTTAATTTATATATTAACGACCGTTCTTTTTCCCGACCTTTACTACTATTTTAAATTACTAGCGGTAACGAGCTAGTTATATAATCGAAGTAAAAAGAAAAGTTATATCTTAAATCCCGTAAACTTATTATAATTAAAATAATAGATTATATTAGGAGGTTAATTAAAGAGTCGTAGATATTAAGTTTATAATAATAAATATCTAGGTTTATTATATAAATAAAGTACCTTAATATAAGAGATTATTAGGAACTACGGTACTACGGGTAGAAATAAGAGTTATATATAATTTATATAAGGAATAAGTAATATAGAAGGGAGGATTTAAATTAATAACTTCTCCGAGCTAGTTAAATATCGCGATAATGAGTATTAACTAAAACTTTTCTTCTAGGTTATAATAATTTATTAATTTAATTAACTACTTTATATAATTACCTTAATATATTATTTATTATTCTATTATCTCTAAAAATATCTATATTAAAGTATTTATCTTTAATATTTCCCTCGTCCTTCTTTAATCTTTTATTATATTATCGTTATCTTTAAATTCTTTTTAGTTTTCTTATAGCTTTAAAGTCTTCCTAAATAAATACTTTATTTCTTTATTACACTATTATATAGTCCTATTAATTTTATACCAGTTATAGATTTACGATATCGGGTAATATATACTTTATAACCCTCGCTCGCTATATATAGAAAGGTAATATAAATTTAATATAGTATTAAGGCCGAATACCCGTAATAAGGGGGCCGCTTATATTAAAACGGCCGAGATCTATAAATATAAAGGTTAGTTTTAAGTCTAAATAAATACTAGTTAATAAATCGGAACTATTATTATTTTTGGAGAGTAATAATATATTTGAATATTTAAATATCCTAGATACGGTTATTTATAACGAGATAACGGTAAATATATATACTAGGATATAATATTCATTACTAATTTTTTTATATTAGAGTGTAATTAATATAATTAATAATTTACTCGCTACGATTTAAAATATAGCGCCTAATAATCTTATTAACCTAGTATTTAATAGAGAAACTTATATAGAATCGAATAATAATAATAATAAATTTTTAAAACTTTAATATATATTTTCGTAGTTATAGAGCGTTATTATAGATATTTAATAAATATAATACTATCTAAATAAGAATTTATTAATAATTTTAGTAAAGTAGAGTTTCTTTAAAATAAAACTCCGTTAAATACTACGATACCCCCGCTATTACGTCGCGCGTTAGTCACCGATTTATTTAAAGAGATTTTAAACGAAAGAGTTTAAATTAAACTAGATAATTTTATTATAATCTTTAGTTTATAGTATTAAATAATAGGCCTCTCGCGCTACTATTATTAAAATCTCTTTAAGGTATTTTTATTTCTCGAATTTATTTAAATCTTTAAGTACCTACCTAGATTTATCGCGATTATTAAAAGATATATAAAAAAGTAGTTACTACTTCTAAAGTTAAAGAAGTAGGAGATTATAATAAACCCGATAAAGTTAATTATAATAGGGGCGAGGATAAAAAAGAAGGGTAAAAAAAAAGTATTAAAGACTATAATAAAGAATATAGTTTTCTTCGATTTATTAGAGTTATTTAAGATAATTCTTACCTCTTTTTTTATTAAGTCGAAAATATATACTAGTATAATATATTAAATAGATAAACCTACGGAGTTATATTATTTTAAAGCGTAGACGTCTTCGATTAAAATATATTTAGGCGAGTATAATAAGATACGAGATAATAAAATTATTATTTTTCTATTAAATACGGTCTTCTATATATACGGGGACTTAGTATATACGTATATAAATAATAAAGTAAATTATTATTTTAATAAAGTAACTATAATAAAGAAAGATTTTCGAAGCGATATTAAAAATATTATAATATTTAAAATTGATTATTTCTATACCCTAATTAGGATTAATCTAGAATAATTAGACTTTTTAATATTACGTTAATTAATATTTAAAGAAGTATTCCTTTCGTTTTAAGAATTTAATTAAGTTATTAAAGATAATATTATTTTATTAAAGCCGGATATATACTACGATTATTAATATAAAAGTATATCGGTCTTTTTTAATAAATACCCCGCCGTATATACTTTAAACTTTATAATTTATAATATTATTAATATCGATATAAAGATAATTTACTCTTTATAATTATTATATTCTAACCGCGGCGAGCTCGAATTATATTATTATAATCGGTCCCGCCTATTTAGCTTCGTTAAATCGATTCATATCTTTTTACCTCTTTTTATATTTATCGATAAATTTAATTTATATAGGAATATATACCGCGCTATCCTCGGCTTCTATTAAATACTAGCGGGAATAATATAACGGGAGTATAAAAAACGGGTAAATATCTTCCCTCTTATATTAAATCCCTATAAAGTAGTATTCTCGGATATTATATAAATATTAAAGCCGAGCCTACGTTAATTAATTAATAAAATTATAATAAATATTAATAACGTAGAGACCTTGATCTATATATATACTTTAATATTTACGGGGGATATAACGTAATAATTAAAAAATATTAATATAATAATTACTAAGGCCGATCGTAGATACGGTAAATATTTAATACTAATAAATTAAAGAGTTAATTTAACGTTCGATATAAAATTAATAACCGATATTATTACCGAGTACTAGAAGAAAGAAATAAATATAAGGCGGCGGAAAAGAGTGATAAAACTTTCTAGGTATTAAGAATATTACGAGAATAAATACTATTTATTAATATTACCCCCGTATTAGATATTATTCGATCTCGGCTATTAAATATAGTATATTCTTAATTAATAAATATCGCTAAATAAACCTAGGAAATCCTTATTAACGCGGTTTTAATTAAATAAGACCTTAAGGCCTACTCCGTAGAGCTTCGTAACTTTCTATTCCTATTTAATTAAGGGCGTATTTAATTACCCGCTATTTACTTTATTTACCTACGTATATAAGAATATACTCGGTTATCGATTATCTACCCCCTATTATTTTGGACCTAGTTAGAACTATAGTAGATTAAACTTTATTATTTAAGAGCGGTAAAAACGATTTAGTCTCCGCGAACGAAATTAGATATAATAAACTTAATCGTCTAAACTTTCGCGATAATAACGATTAATAATATAATTATTCTAACCTAGGTAATATTATAGGTAGATTATAATAATTTAAATATTATTATAATAATTTTACGAAAATCGTTTTAAAGACTTTATAAATATATATATATCTCGTCGACCTCCGAGTTTAAAAAAGACGGTATATTAATATCTTTAAAAAAAAATTATATATAAATCTAATACCGGGTAGGAAAGCGCTAGTAATTTCGAAGACCCAGTTAACTACGGTTTAAATAATCGAGAGCTCGGTATTTTAAATAAGTAATTTATAATAAAGAGAAATCTAACTAAGGTCGTTATCTCCTACCGAAATATATAGACTAGGCCGAATATATATATAGATTTATATTACGTAGAGGTAATAAAAAAATACGTAATATTTAATAACGTTACGATTTTTAACGGCGAAGATAAATATAGGTTAATCTCTTACTTTATCTAAATTATAATATATAATTTTTTTATTAATTAATTTTAAATATTAAGGGTTTTAAAGTAAATATAATATATATAAACTTTAAGAATATTATTAAGGCTTTATTTATTAAAGAATTAATTTATTAAATTATTCGCTTTATATTAATAGGTTCGTTTAAAGCTAGTAAAAAACGATTAATATTAAATCTATAAAATATCTACGCCCGTTATTTATCTTTACTCGATATTTTACTACTTTTCCCTAAATAAAATTAAGGCGAGAATAATACTTTAAGGCTCGTAGTACTATTGGGTTACGATTATAATAATTTAATAATTATTAATTATTTATAGAGAGTTTAAATATTTAGGTAAAAATAATTATTATAACTTAACCGTCTCTCTCGAGTCCTTACGAAATATTTTCGATAATATTATAGGAGGTATATGAAGTCGATTATAATAAAGTTAATATAATATTTCTAAAGGCGTATAAACTATAATAGTACTAGAAACTTATATTTACCGATAAATTAATATACTTTATTATATATTTTTAGAGATCGTAAATTATAACTTTAATTTTTCGCGGTATCTTAAAGTATTTATCTTATTAATAAATCTATTATTAATTTATAAAATATAGATATTTAGAGTACCGTATTATATTTAAAATAAGAGACTTTATTTTAATTAAAAATAACTAGATTATACGTCTAGATAAAGTATTTTTATATAAATTATTTAAGAGTCGACTAAGGCTCTTCGCTTATATATATTTAATAAAGTAATTTAATACCCCGAAGTTAGATCTTATTTTAGATACTCTTTATATAAAGTTTTTAGACTCTAAAGTCATCGTCGGGCTACCCGAAATTAGAAATAAAAAGCTTTATATTATATATATCTATTAAATTAAAAAATTAAATAGTATTTTAAATAATCTTCGATAAGGTAGATATATTTTATTATTTTATTAAAATTATAATATCTAATTTATATAAAGAAGTTATAACTACATTTTCTTTCTTTTCAAATTAAAGAGATAATAGACTCTAGTAATAATTAGGCTAAAGATTTATTACGCGGTTAATATTAATAGTAACTTTAATAGAAGTAAAATTTAAAATATATTTAAAATATTATTAAAACCCTTATTAATTCTATACTATAAATAAATTATATAAAGTAGATCGGAGACTAGCTTCTAGATTAATTTTATAACTAGGAATTATACTCGAAAGAGCGATAAACGCTAGCGCCTCGCTTAATATTAAAACTATCTAGAATTCTTAGTATTAATTTAAAATTTCGAAAATATATCTATAAAAACGAGAAATACTATAATAAATAACTAGTAAAATATAAATATTAAAATTTTAACCTTTAATATCATTTAATATATATTAATAAATATATATAATTATCCGAGTATATAGCCTAATCTATAGCGAGCGCCCTAGAGATAATAAACTTTTTCTTTAACGCGACCGATTATAATTAATTTATCCCTTTATTAAAGATATCCCGAATTAACGGATTTATTATACTCTAAAAAGAGGTTAAAGGGAAGTCTTTTAAACTCCGTATATTTATTATAAAAGAGATAATACTATTGATCTAGCTACTATTTAATATTTACCTACGAGATATAAAACTTAAACTCTACCGCTTAATATACTCTATATATTCTATAACTTTGGTTAATATATATAGAGGACTATCTAGAAATATAATAATATAGGCTAGTAATAAGAATCGGGTATAAAGGTATAAATTAAATAAATTAGTTATTAGTTTAAGTAAAGGGCGAGTCTAGTAATTTCTCTAAATCTAACCGAGGACCGCGATAATAAATATTACTATTACGGATTTTAATACTTTATAAAATTATATTAATAACGCGTTTCTTTAGGTATTTAATATTATACCTATTTCTTAAATTATACCTAGTACTTTATTATCTCTAAAATTATCTATATATATTCGTTTATCTCGCGGTTATTTTTTATACTTTTAGTTCTTTCGATAAAATTCCCTATTATTTCCTTAGCCTTTAAATAATTCTTTAGCGCTTTACTTTCTATAGTTTAGCGCCTATTTTTTTTATTTTATTATCTATTAAGGTTATATACTATATATAGACGGATCGGGTTAATTATACCTAGTATAATTTAATTACGCCGGTCAAGGAGGGCGAGTATAAATTCAATATAAATTTAAATATTATTTATCCTAAATTTAAGGTTAAAGCGGCCGCTAAATTTATATTAATAATAATCGGAAGATTTAATAAAATAACTATTTTAAAATCTAGTTATTATAATTTCTAAAATAAGATAAATAGTATAATTAATTAAAAAGAGCTATTATAGATATAGAAAATTAGTTAAAAAATTTTAATAATTAAATAATCGGTAGTGAAATATTTAAAACTAATTAAAAATTTAATATTTACGTCGCGGAACTAGTATAAATATTTAACTTCGTTTATATCTTTATAAAAACGTATTTTATTAAAGCGTAGTATTTTCGCCCTAATAAAAATATCTCTATTAAATATAATTAAATATATTATTATTCCACCGGTAGGTATAATAATTAGGGGATCTTTATTATAAATAATAAATTCCACTAGCGCTCCGCTAGCGGGCGTAGAAATAATAAGATTATATAATTTTAAATTTTAAATTTATAATACTCTTAATTTTTATTATTATTTAAGGCGATAGTTTTCTTCTTTAATAACTTTAAACTATATATTCAAAATCTCTTCGGGGGTAATAATACCTTCGAATTTACTATTATTTTTATAACGGGGGTCGTCGGAGGGGGTTTAATTAATATTATTATTATTAAATTTTTCTAAACGTCCCGAGATTAAACCCGATATTATAATAATAATAAGTCTTTTCTTTAAAAAGATTAAAAGATTAAAACTATAATACCTAAAGCCGCTAGCGTAGAGCTAGCGGCTTAATAATAATATAAAAAATATAAAATAATTACGGGGTTTATTACTAGGTAGTTTTTAAATCCTAGATTTAATAATAGAACTAATCTTTAAGAATTTTAATAATACGGGGGAATACTAACTCGATATAAAATTACCGAGAGTTAGAACCCCGCGATACTAAGGCTAGAACCCCGTATCGATAAATAATAATATTATAGAGGTAGTGGGGCGTAGGCGTATATATTATACTAACGTCTTTAACGGGGCGTAGGCGTATATAATATACTATTACTTTATATTAACGAGTATTTTAAATCCATTTTCTTAATCCTAATTATTATATATAGAATATTATATAATTACGTTATATTATACTATTATATATACTAGGATAACTATAATTTTTATAAAAAAAATAACGATATTTACTCCCTAGGAGATTTATTTAATATATTTACGAAAAACCCTCTATTAATTTTAAAGTATTTAATATTTGAGATTACCCTAGTTTATTATATTAAAAAGAATAAAATAACGTATCCTTATCTCGTATATACTTTATATTAACTTTGTAAATTACTTATTTAGAAATAACTCTAATAGTTACTATTATACCGTATTTACTTTTTACGACGTAAATTTAAATTATATAATCTTTAAATTAGAGGGGTAGGTAACGACTAATTAATATATTTACGACAATATATTAAAGAACGAGACTAGGATCTAGGCGTTTATTGAATTAAGTAAAGTTAGAGGTTTATTAAACGAGAGACTAGAGATTTATTAAACTATAGTAATAGGGGTACGCGCTATAGAGTATATACTTCTTTCCCTTTCCTATTCTACTAAGACAGGCTATATAAGGCTATACTATAATATAATACGATAATATAATACGATAATATAATAGAGCGGACGTTAGGCCTTAGAGATAGGTAGGGAAAAGTTAAGAAAACTAAAATAGAAGAAAGAATAGAGGGAAGAGATAAGTAGTATTTTGGAATAATTATAGTCAACGGCCACTAACTAGTAAAAGACGGAATAAATTATCGATAAATTAGAGTTTTTAGTTAGTAAAGTTTCTCTAACGACTAGTAGCGCTATTAATAACTTTATTAAAAAGAAATTCGCGGGACTCTCTTATTAATAGAGTATTTTTACTAGAGTAAATATATAAGTTAATTAATTAATTAATAATCTTTAAGTCTATTTAAAATATTATTTACTTTTTTTTTTTTAATATATTAATTTAAATCTTATAAACGAAAATACGAAATATTAATTAATTATTATAAATAAACTTTTATACTACTTTTAAAGTTTTTTTTAATATATTTATATAATTTTATTAAATAATATTTTAATTTATTTTGATTTAATATACGAATTATAATATAAAATATTTCGTAATAATAATCTTATTATTATTATTTTATTTTTTAAAATTATTAAATTAAAAAGTAAATAAACTTTCGTTTATTATATCTCGATTTTATTTATTTATAATTCTTTACTCTATTATATTCTAAATTTACTATATAAATTTAATAATAAATTATAGAAAGAATTAGAAAAGAAATAAAACGTATATAGAAAAATTAATTTAAAATATAAAATAAAAGAAT